>Ga0209591_10009833_pt1 | contig 10307 bp, 7 predicted proteins | sample MAT01_FD_187207 | JGI IMG/M metagenome (GOLD analysis project Ga0209591, IMG submission 187207) | Freshwater microbial communities from Lake Fryxell liftoff mats and glacier meltwater in Antarctica - MAT-01 (SPAdes) (version 2) | ecosystem: Environmental > Aquatic > Freshwater > Ice > Liftoff...
GCCGTAGAGGCGAGCGGCGACCGGCAGAGCCGACGCGACCTCGGCCCGCGTGGCGGCGACCTCGATCCAGTCGAGCGCCCGCTCGCCGATGTCGGGGGGAACCCCGGCCGACGTGCCCACCTCGGCGACGAGCTCGGTGGCCGCGCCGTAGTGGTGGGCGATGATGTCGACGGTGCGGTCCGAGGCCTCGTGGCGGTTGGGCTCGCCGTGCTCGAGGTACTTGGCGATGCCGTAGTGACGCCGGGCCCGATCCGCCTTGGTGAGGGTGCCGTAGGCAACCTCGCGGATGAGGTCGCTGTGGAACGACCACCGGTTGCCCTCGACCAGGAGGATCTCCTTGTCGGCGAGGGCATCGAGGGCGGGGCGCAGGTCCTCCATGCCATGGACGTGGCGCACCATCTCCTCGAGCGCCTTGATGGGACCGCTGCGCCCCCAGACCGAGGCATCCTCGAGCACGTTGCGCTCACCGGGGAGGAGCCCGTCGAGCCGGGCCGCCACCAGGCCGCGCAGCGTGTCGGGGAGCTCGGTGAGCGAGCCGGCCTCGCCGGCGTTGCCCGCGATCGCCGCAGCCTCGCCCGCGCCGCGGTCCTCGGCCAAGAGGGCCACGAGCTCCTCGAGGTAGAAGGGGTTGCCGCCCGACCGGTCGAGGAGGGCGGCGCGCAGCTCACCCGAGATCTCGTGGTCGACGAGCGATCCGAGCAGGTACCCGCTCGCGGCACGGTCGAGCGGGTCCAGGTTGAGGGTGACGCTGTTGTGGCGCCCGTGGGGCACCGTCCAGCGCAGGTACAGCTCCTGGCGCGCCGTGGCGATGAACACGAACGGTGCGCTGCGCAGCCGGTCGAGGAGGGCGTCGATCGTCTCGAGCACGAGGTCGTCGGCCCAGTGGAGATCCGACACCACGAGCACGACCGGACGGTGCCGGGCAGAGGCCTCGAGGAACGACAGCGCGGAGCGCACGCCTTCCTCGCGAGCACGCTGCGGATCGATGTCGCGCAGCGACACCTCGTAGCCCATGAGGTAGAGCAGGCCGTTGACGATCCGCTTGACCTCGGGGTTGCCGACGGGGAGCTCGAGCACCCGGGCGACGACCTGCTTCGCCAGGCGATCCGCGTCCTGGAGCGGATCCTCGGTGACGATGCCGCAGGCCTGGCGGATGGCCTCGGCCACCGGCCACCAGACGTTGGCCTCGCCGTACGGCACGCAGCGCCCTTCGATCACCAGCGCGTCGTGGTTGGCCTCGGCCCGGCGGGCCGCCTCCTCGGCCAGCCGGGACTTGCCCACCCCGGCCTCGCCGACCAGCAGGATCAACTGCCCCCGCTCGCGCTCGACGGCCGCGTCGATCGCGTGGCCGAGCAGACCGACCTCGGGATCGCGACCGACGAACGGGGTCTCCCGCCGTCGCCGGCGGTAGCCGGGCGGGAGGAGCGGCTGGCGGGCCAGCCAGGCACCGACCGGCGCCTCGCGGCCCTTGGCCTGGAGCTCACCGAGCGACTCGTACTCGATGGCTCCATGGGTGGCGGCGTAGGTGGCGGGACCGACCACGACGGTGCCCGGGACCGCGCCCGCCTGGAGGCGCTGGGCGGTGTTCACCACGTCGCCCATGGCCGTGTACTCGCCACCGGCGCGCAGCGATCCGACGAGGACCTCGCCGGTGTTGACGCCGACGCGCATCTGCACGATGACGTCCGAGTTCGTCTGGAACTCGGCGAGTGAGGTCTGCATCCGCAGCGCGGCTCGCACCGCCCGCTCGGCATCGTCCTCGTGGGCGACGGGCGCCCCGAACAGCGCGATCAGGGCATCGCCCATGATCTTGTCGACCTGGCCACCGAAGTCGGTGATGTCGCGCGCCAGCCGGGCGAAGCACCGGTCGACCAGGTTCTTGATCTGCTCCGGATCGCTGCGCTCCGACAGGCTGGTGAAGCCGACCAGATCGGCGAAGAGGACCGTCGCCACCCGGCGCTCATCGGATCGCGTGACGAGGGGGTGCCCGCACGCCAGGCAGAACCGGGCCTCGGCGGGACTCGTCGCTCCGCAGCTCCCGCACGTCATGGCCACAGCATACGGGCGTGCCCGGCGACACAGGGCGCCCGTTGCATCCGTCGGACCGACGATCCGACGCCGCGGTGGCCGGGCTCGCTGCGGCGGCGGTGTCGGCCGCCGAGCGCCCGATCAGCGGTCGAGGAGGTCGGTGCCGCCGCAGTCGTCGAGCAGGTGCCGGGCGATCGCCGCGCCCAGGGCTTCGGGGTCCGACCCTGACCGCGAGGCACGGATGACCGTGTGGCCATCGAGCGAGGCCAGCAGTGCCTCGATGGTGATGACGGGGGCCCCAGCGGTGTCGGGCGGCGCGCCGGCGGCGGCGCCCGAGCGCGTGGCGAAGGCGGCCGCGGGCAGATCGCAATCGCCCCCGAGCTCGGCCAGGAAACCCCGCTCGGCATCGAAGGTCGCCCGCGAGGGTTCGTGCTCGATGCGGGCCAGCAGCGCGCGGGCCTCGGTGTCGTCGGCGCGGCACTCGATCGCCAGCGCGCCCTGGGCGACCTGGGGCAGCATCACCGCAGGTTCGAGGACCTCATGGGGACGGTCCGGGCGCGCGGTGAGCTGCAGCCGGTCGAGCGCGGCTCGGGCCATGACGATCGCCCCACCGGCCGGGATGCGGTCGAGCCGGGTGGCGATGTTCCCGCGCAGGTCCCCGAAGGTGAGGTCGGGGCGGAGCGAGGCCAACTGCGATCGGCGTCGCACCGACCCGGTGGCCACCGGCGCGCCGGGCGCGAGGTCGGCGAGGGTCGACCCGACGAGCACGTCGCGGGGATCGGCCCGTAGCGGCACCGCGCCGATCACGAGGTCGGGGTGGGTCACCGCCGGCATGTCCTTGCCCGAGTGCACGGCGAGGCGGGCCCGGCCGTCGAGGACCGCCGCCTGGATCTGCTTGACGAACACGCCCTTGCCGCCCATCTCCCAGATGGGGATGTCGAGGCGCTGGTCGGCGGTGGTCTCGATCACGACCTGGTCGACCACCAGATCCCGTCCGTCGGCGGCGGCCGCCGCGACCAGGAGTGCGGCGACGTGATCGGCCTGCCAGCGCGCCAGTGCGGAGCCGCGCGTGGCCAGTGCCAGACCGACGGGCACGCCGGCCATGGTCAGAGGTCGAACAGGTCGCGCAGGGCGTCGGCGAGCCGCTCGCCCTTGGGCGAACCCGCGGCGTCCTTGAGCCCGACGGTGGGCTCGTGGAGGAGCTTGGCGACGATGCCCTTGGTGAGCCCCTCGACCGCCTCGAGCTGGGCCGGTTCGAGCGAAGCGAGCTTGGCCCGGAAGCGATCCAGCTCGGCGCGGCGGATGGTCTCGCCCCGATCGTGGAGCGACGAGACGAGCGGCGCGACCTCGCGGGCCGACGACACGGCGACGAAGCGCTCGAGCTCGCGATCGATGAGCGCCCGGACTGCCGCGACCTCACGCTGGCGGCCCTGGCGGCCGACCTCGGCGAAGGCCCGCAGGTCGTCCATGTCGAGGAGGGTGACGCCCTCGACGTCGGCTGCCGACGGATCGACGTCGCGCGGCACGGCGACGTCGACGATGAGCAGCGGCCGGTGGTCTCGCGCCCGCATGATCCGATCCAGGTCGGAGTGCTCGAGCATCATCGAGTTGGCGCCGGTGCCGGTGAGGAGGAGGTCGACCTCGGCCAAGGCGTCGTTGAGCTCGGCAAGGCGGATGGCGGACCCCCCGACCTGGGCGGCCAGCGCCACCGAGCGCTCCCAGGTGCGGTTGGCGATGCGGACATCGACGACGCCGCCGGCGCGGCCGCCACCGGCGATGGCGCGGACCATGCCCTCGCCCATGTCGCCGGCGCCCAACACGAGCACGCGACGGCCGTCCAGCCCGCCGAGTCGCTCGACGGCCATCGCCACGGCCGCCGTGGAGACCGACACGATGTTGCGGGAGATCGCGGTGTCGGTGCGGGCCCGCTTGCCGACCTCGATGGCGTGGCGGAACAGCAGGTTCAGCGAGGTGCCGGCCGCGTTCTCGTCCTGGGCGATCTCCCAGGCGGTGCGCACCTGGCCGAGGATCTCGGCCTCGCCGATGACGGCGGAGTCGAGCCCGGCCGCCACCCCGAAGAGGTGCGAGACGGCCTGCGCGTCGTAGTGCACGTAGAGGTGGTCGGCGAAGGTCTCGGGGGCCAGGTAGGCCATCTCGGCGAGGAAGTTGCGAACGTCGGCGTACGCGCCATGGAACTTCTCGGCCACCACGTAGATCTCGGTGCGGTTGCACGTCGAGAGCACGACCGCCTCGCTCACGTGCTCGCGCGACACCACGTCACCCAGCGCCTTCGGAAGCCGGGCGTCGTCGATCGTCATGCGCTCGAGCAGATCGAGCGGGACGGTCCGGTGGTTCAGTCCGATGACAACGAGAGACACGCCTGGAGGCGCTCCTTGGCTTCGGCGAGGTGACCCTCGCGGATGAGTTCCAGCATTCCCGAGTCGAGCGCCGCCTGCCAATCCAAGCCCTCGGTCGACCGACCAGATTCTCGGATCGAGCGACGCTCGTCGCCGAGCATCTCGATCAGTGTGACGTATTCGGGGCCGAACTCCTCCGCGTACGACCGACGCAACCACGTAGCCACGGCCGGGCTGTGCCCTCCGGTGGCGAAGGTCACCAGGAGGGGGCCCTGGCGGATCCGCGAGGGCAGGGTGAACGCGCAGTTGCGGGGATCGTCGGCGCTGTTGACCCAGATGCCTGCGGCCTCTCCCTCCTCGAAGACCGCCCGGTTGACGTCGGCGTCGTCGGTGGCGGTGATGACCAGCCGGGAGCCGGCCAGATCGCCCGACCGGTACGGACGCTCCTCGAGGGTCAGCGTTCGATCGGCAGCCGCCCGGTCACGCAGGGTCGCGCTGATCACCGGCGCGATCACGTGGACGATCGCCTCGCACTCGAGCAGGCCCGCCACCTTCTGGGTGGCCACGGCTCCGCCGCCCACCACGAGGCACCGGCGGCCGGCGAGCACCAGGTTCACCGGGTACAGCGGCTCGGCGACGGGCATGGGGATCCTCAGTCGGTGGGCGAGGGGGCCCGAAGGGCCCGTCGGGCGGCGACGATGGGTTCATCGAGGGGAGCGGTGGTCACGAGCGCCGGATCGTCGGGCGGGTCCTGGGCGTCGACCATCCCCGGGCGCACGCCGTTGCGGCGCTGCTGGTAGAAGCTCAAGATCTGCAGCTCGACGGCCAGGTCGACCTTGCGCAGCGAGGCGCCGTCCGGCACGGAGATGACTGCCGGCGCGAAGTTCAGCACCGACCCGATGCCGGCTGCGATCAGGCGGTCGGCGACGTCCTGGGCGGCCGCGGCCGGGGTGGCCACGATGCCGATGGCGATGCCGTGCTCCCGAGCGAGGTCCGGGAGGTCGTCGAGGTGCGAGATCACGAGGTCACCGACCTTCTCGCCCACCTTCGAGGCGTCGGCGTCGACCAGCGCGGCGATCGGGAAGCCGCGGTCGGTGAAGCCGCCGTAGTTGGCGAGGGCGGCCCCGAGGTTGCCGATGCCGACGATCACGACGGGCCAGTCGTGGGTGAGGCCGAGCTCCCGGCTCATCTGGAACAGCAAGTACTCGACGTCGTAGCCGACCCCGCGGGTGCCGTAAGAGCCCAGGTAGGAGAGGTCCTTGCGCACCTTGGCCGCGTTCACGCCGGCCATCTCGGCGAGCCGCTCGGACGAGATCGTGGTCGCCTTGGTCTCGGCGACCTCGAGCAGGCTGCGCAGGTAGACCGGCAGCCGGGCGACCGTCGCCTCGGGGATGCGTCGACCTGGACGTTGCGCCATGGACCCTCGATCGTACCGCCCTCGTGCACTCGTTCACAAAGTGGTGCAAGTGCACAAGCTCGGTGGCGAAGGGCGCCGTCGGGGCGGGCGACGGGTGCCGGGGTGGCTCAGCGCAGGACGCGGCGCAGCACCTTGCCAGCGGCGCCGTGGGGGATGTCGTCGACGAACATCACCTTCTCGGGGCACTTGTAGCGAGCCAGGCGCTCGGCGCACCAGTCGATGACGTCATCCTCCTCGGCAGACATCCCCGAGGCGATGACGACGTAGGCCTTGACGGCCTCACCCGTGAACGGGTGGGCGACACCGACCACCGCGACCTCCTCGATGGCCGGGTGCTGACCCAGGACCTCCTCGACCTCGGCCGGGTACACGTTGAAGCCCGAGACGATGATGAGGTCCTTGGCCCGGTCGACCAGGAACAGGTACCCGTCGTCGTTCACCACGGCGATGTCGCCGGTGTGGAGGTAGCCGTCAGTGTCGAGCGACGCTGCGGTGGCCTCCGGATCCTCCCAGTACCCGGCGAACACGTTGGGGCCACGGACCCACAGCTCGCCGGAGTCGCCGACGAGGACGTCCTCGCCGTCGGCGTCGACGAGGCGGACCTCGAGATCGGCCACCGGTGTGCCGATCGACCCGAACGGGGCGCGGGTGCCGCCGGCGGTGGTCACCACCGGGGACGCCTCGGTGAGGCCGTACCCCTCGGTGAGGTGGATGTCGAAGCGATCCTCGATGAGCTGGGCGACCTCGATCGGGAGCTTGGCGGCACCGGACGCCGCAACCCGGACCGACCGGAACGCCTGGGGGTTCACGCCCGGAAGGCTGGCCCACGCCGCCCACATGGGCGGGGCACCGCTGATGATCGTGACCTCGTGCTTCTCGATGGCCTCGATCGCCGAGATGGGGTCGAAGCGCTCGACCAGCAAGGCGGTGGAACCCGTGTAGAGCGTGAGTCCGAGCACCACGTTGAGCCCGAAGATGTGGAACGTCGGGAGGACCCCGAAGGAGACGTCGGATGCCTCCTGGCGGCGGCCCTCGTGCCCCTGGATCTGCGCGAGGTTCGAGCGGAGGTTCCCGTGGGTGAGCATCGCCGCCCGCGGGTGGCCAGCGGTGCCGCTGGTGAACATGAGCACGGCGAGGTCAGCGTCGTCGCGGTCGACGACGGGCATCGGATCGTGGGCGAGCAGGTCGTCCATGGCGACGGCGCCGGCGAGGTCGACCCCCGACGAGGTGATCACGTGCTCGAGGTCCGCGAGGACGGAGCGGTCGAGGGCGCCGATGGCCGCCTTGGCCGCCGGCCCGACGATCAGCGCCCGGGCGCCGATGGTGGCGAGCTCGCGCTCGATCTCGGGGGCCGGGGCGTTCGGGTTGAGGGGCGCCGCCACCAGCCCGGCGCCGAGGACCGCGAGGTAGGACACCGCGAAGTACCAGTTGGTGCCACACGCGATCGCCACCCGATCACCCGGCTCGAGGCCCAACCCGGCCAACCCGGCCCGGAACCCGGCGACCTGGTCGCGCAGCTGGCCGTAGCTGGTGCGCTTCCCCCGACTGATGAGGGCGATCGCGTCGTCGGGGTGGGGGTCGATGATGGTGGCGAGGTTCACGGCCGCGGCTTCCGGAGACAGGGCGTCCAGGGACGCAGGGCGGGTGTCTCGCCACCCTACCGGCTGACCGGATCCGCCGACGGTCCGCCGCTCGCCCCGACCGGAGCCCAGGGTTCGTGACCCATGTCATGGCGCAGCGGGACCGGAGGGCGGATTCTCGGCTCCAGTTCCGCGGCGGAGCTGCCGATACCACGGACGCGGCCGTCAGCCCGATTCGCGTTGCCGTGGACCCGGGTGACACCGTGTCCGTCCGGGTTCCAGGTCCCTGACCATGCCCGGACCACCTTCGTTCCCCCCACCCTCCCCGATCCCGCCCTGCGGGATCCCGACATCGAGCCGAGGTTCGACGATGTCCCAGCGCTGCGAGCTCCCCTCGCCTCCGGCGCGCCGGTTCCGCACCCTCTGCGCCCTGGTCGCCGTGCTCCTCGCGGCCACGTTCTTCGCCGCCGTCCCCGCCACCCCCGCCGGCGCCGACGACGTGAGCGACTGGCTCTCGGCGATCAACGGCTTCCGCTCCGCCAACGGGCTCGCGCCGCTCCAGTACGACGGTCAGCTCTCCGGTCTGGCCTTCCAGCAGGCGCAGGCAAACGCCAACTCCGGTCGGCTCGCCCACACCCCGAACCTCGCCGCCGGGGTCAGCGCCAACTGGTCGAAGCTGGGCGAGAACGTCGGCATGGGTCTGAGCACCCCGATCATCTGGGATGCGTTCCTCAACAGCGCACCACACCGCGCCAACCTGCTCGACCCTGCGTTCACCCACATCGGGATCGGGGTGGTCATCAGCGGCAACAGCCAGTGGGTGACCCACCGCTTCATGGCCGTCGGCGCGTCCGCCCCGGCGCCGGCGCCCCAACCGCAGCCCGAACCCCAGCCCCAGCCCCAGCCCCAGCCGCGACCCGTCCCGCCGCCCACCCAGCCCCGGGTCACGACCCCGGCGCCGACCGTCCCACCGACGGTTCCGGTCACCGTCCCCGAGCCGGAGCCGGTCGTCGTTCCTGCCGCCGCCGAGCCCGACCGCTCCGCCGCCATGCTCGACGCGCTGCACCGCTTCGAAGCCTGATCCGCTTGGGCCGGCGCAACGTTCCCGCCGTCGACGCGTGCCCGGGCACGACCCCCGCCGTGCGCCGGCGCCGCGAGCGGGCCAGACTGCCCGCGTGAACGCCGTCATCACCGCGGACGAGCTCACCCGGCGGTTCGACAGCGGGGTGGCGCTCGACCACCTCACCCTCGACGTCGCGGGCGGCGAGGTGCTCGCGCTCCTCGGTCCGAACGGTGCGGGCAAGACGACCACGGTGCGGATCCTCAACGGGGTGCTGAGCGCCGACTCCGGTCGGGCCCAGGTGCTCGGGTTCGATCCTGCGACCCACGGCGACGAGGTCCGGCGCCGGACCGGGGTCCTCACCGAGAACGCCGGCCTCGACGACCGGCTCACGACGCGAGAGAACCTCGAGTTCGCGGCGCGACTCCGGGGCCTGTCGCGGCGCGATGCCCGGTCGCGAGTCGAGGCCATGCTCGAGCGCTTCGGCATGGCCGAGCGCGCCGACGACCTGACGCAGGGCTTCTCCACCGGCCAGCGCAAGCGGGTCGCCCTCGCCCGGGCGCTGCTGCACGATCCTCAGGTGCTGTTCCTCGACGAGCCGACCTCGGGGCTCGATCCCGCCGGCACGCGGGATGTGATCGACCTGATCCAGACCCTCGCCGGCGAGGGCCGCACGATCATCCTCGCCACCCACTTCCTCGGCGAGGCCGGGCGGCTCGCAGACCGGATGGCGGTGCTGCACCGCGGCCGGTTGCGGGCCTTCGGTCGCCCCGAGGTGCTCGCCGCCGACCTCTGGGAGGGCATGGAGGCCACGATCGATCTCGGACGGCCCGCGACCCCCGACGTGGCCGCCACCGTCGCCACGATCGACGGCGTGCTCGAGTCGACCAGCGACGACAGCGGCCTGCGGATGCGCGTGCTCGACCGCGAGGTCGTGGCCCAGGTGGTCGCGACGATCGTCGGGCACGGGGTGTCGGTGTACGGCGCCCAGGCCCATGCGCCGTCGCTCGAGGACGTGTACTTCGAGATCGAGTCGCGCATCCTCGCCGACGAGGGCGGCGCCACCGACGGGTTCCGCGGTGCCGGCCGGGCGAACCCCGACGCCGGCGCCGCCCCGCACGCGGCCAGCACCCCCGGCGACGGGAGCGGGCGTCGGGCGGTCGACGCCGATCCCGTGGGCGGTCGTCCGTGACCGGCGCCGGCCGCCCCGCCGCCGCACCCACCCCGCCCCGAGACTGGGCGGCCATCCGCACGCTCGTGCAGAAGGACCTCACCGCGGTCCGCCGCAGCAAGTCCATCACCATCCCGATGGTGGTGGTGCCGATCATCCTGCTCGTCGTGCTCCCGATCGTGCTGGGGAACCTGGCCAAGAGCGTCGACCCCGGCGCGGCGCTCTCGTCGCCGCTGGTGAAGAACCTCCTCGGGGCGATCGCCGACCTGCCGGCGCGCGAGCAGCTGCCCGTGCTCGTCCTCCAGTTGTTGCTCGCACCGCTCCTGTTGGTGATCCCGCTGATGGTCTCGGCGGTGCTGGCCGCCGACGCGTTCGCCGGCGAGAAGGAGCGGCGCACGCTCGAGTCGCTGCTGCACCTGCCCATCACCGACCGCGACCTCTTCCTGGCGAAGCTGCTCGGCGCGTTCGTGCCCGCGCTGGTCATCACGTGGGCCGGGTCGTTGCTCTACGGCGTGGTGGCCAACGCCATCGCGTGGTCGGCGACCGAGCGACTCATCATCCCGTTCTCGCAGTGGGCGCTGATGATGATCTGGGTGGCACCGGCGGTGGCGCTGCTGGCGATCGGCCTGCTCGTGCTGGTGTCGTCGCGGGCCCGCACGACCCAGGAGGCGAACCAGTTGGGCGGCGCGGTGAT
>Ga0209591_10009835_pt1 | contig 10306 bp, 7 predicted proteins | sample MAT01_FD_187207 | JGI IMG/M metagenome (GOLD analysis project Ga0209591, IMG submission 187207) | Freshwater microbial communities from Lake Fryxell liftoff mats and glacier meltwater in Antarctica - MAT-01 (SPAdes) (version 2) | ecosystem: Environmental > Aquatic > Freshwater > Ice > Liftoff...
GGCTGCCGACATCGGCCATGAAGCCGCTCAGCACCGGGTAATTGATCCGCAGCACGAGGTCATGCGCCTCGATCCGCGGCGCGGCGCCGCTGCCCTTGAGGCTCGGCCCATTGCCGACGATGGCGACCGACTTCGCCTCACGGAGCATGGCCACGGCGGCGGCGGCGGGGCCGCCATCGCGCGCGATGTTGGCCAGCGCCTCCGCCAGCAGCCTGTCCAGCGTGGCGTCGAGCGCGATGGTATCGGCGATCTTGCCGGCGGCGAAACGGTCCTGCACCACATAGCTGCGTTGGGACAGAGCATCAGCCTGCGCCATCGCGACGTCCCAGGCGGCGGCGTGGGCGGCGTCATCGGCCTCGGGGTCGAGCCAGGCGAGGCGCATCAGCTCCCGCTGGCTGTCCTGCCCCTGGTCGGGAAACAGCGCGAGCAGCCGCGCGAGGCTTCGCCGGGCCGCACCGAAGTCGCGTTCGCGTGCCTCGCACCAGGCCTGCGTGCGCAGCGCCACGCGCTGCGTCGGCGCCTCGGCCAGCACGGCCGCGCAGGCGCGGCGCAGCGGGCCGAGCCAATTGCGCGCGAGGTCCAGGATGCGCTGGTTGCTTTGCTGGCCTGCGGATTCGTGCAGCATCGCGCTCAGCATCTTGACCTTGTCCACTTCATCCGCGGCGCGAAACGCCTTGGCGCGGGCCTCGAAGGCCGGCTTGCCAGGGTCAGGCTGAGCCGGCACGGGCGGCAGCAGGATATGCCGACCGACGAGCTCCGGGCGAGGGTCGGCCTCGATCAAAGTGCGAATCAGATCGAAGCCGTCGCGGTCATCGACATCGAGGCCGGTGATGCGTGGCAGGATGATCGGGTGGATGCGCCTGCCCATGAACAGCGAACCTCGCGCGCGCCAGCCCTCATGGCGGAAGATTTCGAGGTTGAAGGGTTGGAACACACGCTCGAATTCCGACCGGCGCATCTTGGAGCGCCTCGGATCCCAGCTCGGCGGGGCGGGCTCCAGATACCCCTCGGCGTTGATGCGGTGCAGCCGCGCATCGGCCTCGGTCACGATGCGCACGGAATCGAGCTCCGGCCGGCTGCGCAGGGCCTCGATCCCCTGGGCCACAGCTGCGGGGTCGCGGAAGGGGCAGGTGGGCTTCAACCAGACCCAGATGTCGGGCAGCGGGATGCCGAGCGCAGGCAGGCGGGCATCGAGGTCGGCGAGGATATCCTCCTCCATCGCCGTGTCGGAGGCCGCCTGGGCGCCGCGCAGCATCGGGCTTTCGGCGCCATAGGCGCGCCCGATCTCGGCATAGCGCGGGCTATCGGTGGAGAGCAGTACGCGCTCCACCGGGATGGCGAGGCCAAAGGCCACCGAGTAGGCCAGCAGCGGATGCCCGGCGATGGGCAGGATGTTCTTGTCCGGCAGGCCCTTCGAGCCCGACCGAGCCGGGATCAGCGCATAGGCCCGCATCGGCTCAGCCTGCCTTCCGTCGCCTCTTGACCGCCAGCGGTACCTCGACCGTACCCTCCCGCGCCAGGATCGGCTGGAGAAAGCGGCCGGTATGGCTTTCCGGGGTCACCGCCACCTGCTCGGGCGTGCCGGCAGCGACGATGCGCCCGCCGCCCTCGCCGCCCTCGGGGCCGAGGTCGAGAATCCAGTCGGCGGTCTTGATCACTTCGAGGTTGTGCTCGATCACGACAACAGTGTTGCCCGTGGCGACCAGCGCCTGCAACACCTCAAGCAGTTTCCGAACGTCCTCGAAATGCAGGCCGGTGGTCGGCTCGTCGAGGATGTAGAGGGTGCGGCCGGTGGCGCGGCGGGAGAGCTCCTTGCTGAGCTTGATGCGCTGCGCCTCGCCGCCGCTCAGCGTCGTCGCCTGCTGGCCGAGATGGATGTAGCCGAGCCCGACATCGCGCAGCACCACCAGCTTGTCGCGAATCGCGGGCACGGCGGAGAAGAAATCCACCCCCTCATCGACCGTCATGTCGAGCACGTCGGCGATCGACTTGCCGCGGAACTTCACTTCCAGCGTCTCGCGGTTGTAGCGCTTGCCCTTGCAGGTGTCGCAGGTGACGTAGACGTCGGGCAGGAAGTGCATCTCGATCTTCAGCACGCCATCACCCTGGCAGGCCTCGCAGCGGCCGCCCTTGACGTTGAAGCTGAAGCGGCCGGGGGCGTAGCCGCGCGCGCGGCTATCCGGCATCTCGGCGAACCAGTCCCGGATCGGGGCGAACAGGCCCGTATAGGTGGCGGGGTTGCTGCGCGGCGTGCGGCCGATCGGCGATTGGTCGATATCGATGATCTTGTCGAGGTGTTCGAGACCCTCGATCCGCTCATAGGCGGCGGGCACCTCGCCGCTGCCCATCAGGCGACGCGAGGCGGCCTTGTACAGCGTCTCGACGATCAGCGTGGATTTGCCTCCCCCCGAGACGCCGGTGATGCAGCAGAAGGTGCCGAGCGGAATTTCCGCCGTCACGTCCTTGAGGTTGTTGCCGCGTGCGCCGACCAGGCGGAGCATGCGTTTGGGGTCGGTCGTTCGGCGTACCTCCGGCATCGGGATGCGGCGCTTACCGGACAGGTATTGGCCGGTGATGCTCTGGGGATTGGCCTCGACCTCCGCCGGCGTGCCCTGCGCGATGATGCGCCCGCCGCCCTTGCCGGCGGCGGGGCCGATATCGATCAGGTGGTCGGCGCTGCGGATCGCGTCCTCGTCATGCTCCACCACCAGCACGGTGTTGCCGATGTCGCGCAGCCGGCGCAGCGTTTTCAGCAGGCGTTCATTGTCGCGCTGGTGCAGGCCGATGCTCGGCTCGTCCAGCACATAGAGCACGCCGGTCAGGCCGCTGCCGATCTGCGAGGCGAGGCGGATGCGCTGCGATTCCCCGCCCGAAAGCGTCGCCGAGGCGCGGCCGAGCGAGAGGTAGTCGAGCCCGACATCGACCAGGAATTGCAGCCTGTCCTCGATCTCGCGGAGGATACGGCGCGCGATTTCGGCGCGCTGCGGGGTCAGCGTCGGCATGACCACCGCGAACCAGTCCCGCGCCTTGCGGATCGACAGCTCATTCACCTGGCCGATATGCGAGCCTGCGATCTTCACCGAGAGCGATTGCGGCTTGAGGCGGTGGCCGTTGCAGGCGGGGCAGTGGCGGTCTGCCTGATAGCGTGAAAGATCCTCCCGCACCCAGGGATTGTCGGTCTCCCGGTAGCGGCGTTCGAGGTTGGGGATGACGCCCTCGAAGGCTTTCTTCACGTCGTAGGCGCGCAGCCCGTCCTTGTATTTCAAGGTGACGATGTCCGCGCCCGTGCCGGTCATCACGGCCTCTCGGAAGGGCTTTGGCAGGTCGCCCCACTGCGTGGTCATCGCCACCTTGAAGTGCCGCGCGAGGCTTTCCAGCGTCTGGTCGTAATAGGGCGAGGAGGCGCCGGCCCAGGGCTGTACCGCGCCGTCCATCAGGCTTTTCGTGTCGTCCGGTACCACCAGCTGCGGGTCGAAGAAGCGCTGAGTGCCAAGCCCGTCGCAGGTCGGGCAGGCACCTTGCGGGGAGTTGAAGCTGAACAGCCGAGGCTCGATCTCCTCGATCGAGAAACCCGAGACGGGGCAGGCGAATTTCTGGCTGAAGACGGTGCGCTCGCCAGTCTCCGCATGTTCGGCATAGGCGACGCCATCGGCAAGTGACAGCGCGGTCTCCAGGCTGTCGGCCAGGCGCGCGGCGATGTCGCCGCGCACCACGAGGCGGTCCACCACGACCTCGATGTCGTATTTCAACTTCTTGTTGAAGGCGGGCGTCTCGGCGATGGGGTAGAGCGTGCCGTTCACCTTCACGCGTTCGAAGCCGCGGCGCTGGAATTCCTGCAGCTCCTTCTTGAATTCGCCCTTCTTGCCCTTGGCCGCGGGGGCAAGCAGCAGCAGCCGCGTGCCCTCCGGCATGGCCAGAATGCGATCGACCATCTGGCTGACCGTCTGCGCCTCGATGGGCAGACCGGTGGCAGGCGAATAGGGCACGCCGACTCGCGCCCAAAGCAGGCGCATGTAGTCGTGGATCTCCGTCACCGTGCCGACGGTGGAGCGCGGGTTGTGGCTGGTTGTCTTTTGCTCGATCGAAATGGCGGGTGAGAGGCCCTCGATGGAATCGACGTCGGGCTTTTGCATCAGTTGCAGGAATTGCCGCGCATAGGCGCTGAGCGATTCGACGTAGCGGCGTTGCCCCTCGGCATAGATGGTGTCGAAGGCCAGGGACGATTTACCACTGCCGGACAGGCCGGTGACCACGGTCAGCTTGTCCCGCGGGATATCGACATCGACGTTCTTGAGGTTGTGCTCCCGCGCGCCGCGGACGCGGATCATGCCGCTCATACCTGCCACCGATCATTGAGCGCGACGCCCCTCCAGGAATGGGGGGCCGCGACGTTCGCATTGTGTTCTAGGGTTCTGCCATCATATAGTTGGTCAGGGAAGGGGTTTCGCCACCCCCCCTGGGCCGGCTAGATACGGCCCACAGATCGGGAGATGCGGCGCAATGGCCGGTGTGAACAAGGTAATCCTGGTGGGCCGGCTCGGGAAGGATCCCGAGGTGCGGAACTTCCAGAATGGCGGGCGCGTGGTGAACCTGCGCCTCGCAACCTCCGAGCGCTACAAGGACCGCGAGGGCAATCAGCAGGAGAAGACGGAGTGGCACTCGGTGGCCATCTTCAACGAAAAGCTCGGCGAAATCGCCGAAAAATACCTGAAGAAGGGCAGCGAGGTGTACATTGAGGGACAGCTCGAAACCCGCAAATACGAGAAAGATGGGCAGGAGCGCTACTCGACCGAGATCGTGCTGCGCCAGTTCCGCGGCGAGATCGCCCTGCTTGGTGGTCGGGCCGGCGGCGGTGGCGGCGATGAGATGGGCGGCGAATCCGGCGGCTACAGCGGCGGCACCCGCAGCCCGGCCCCGGCCCCGGCGCGCAGTGGCGGCGGCTGGGACAATAGCGGCGGTGGCGGGCGGAGTTCAGCCCCGAGCCGAGGCGCCCCCCCCAAGGGCGGCAGCGATCTCGACGACGACATCCCCTTTTGAGAGAAATTGTCGGGCTTTCCCCCCGGCTTTCCCCCCGGCTTTCCAGGGGGCCGGGAAGGGCCTAATCCCACCACCAGGTCAGGCGCCGGCCCCCACCCCAGGGCGGCCGGCGCTGCCATGAGGATACCAGCTTGAGCGATACGCCCACCACTCCCCCTGGCACGCCCCCCGACGAGCCGCGCTTCGGCGGCGACACCGCGCCCATCGGCCTCGAGACGGAGATGCGACGCTCCTACCTCGACTACGCCATGTCGGTGATCGTCTCGCGCGCCCTGCCGGATGCGCGCGATGGCCTCAAGCCCGTGCATCGGCGCATCCTGTTCGCGATGCATGAGGCCGGCTATGTGGCCGACAAGCCGCACCGCAAATCGGCCCGCGTCGTCGGCGACGTGATGGGCAAGTATCATCCGCATGGCGATGCCTCGATCTATGATGCGCTGGTGCGCATGGCGCAGCCCTTCTCGATGCGCGTGCCGCTGATCGATGGCCAGGGCAATTTCGGCAGCATGGACGGCGATCCGCCGGCGGCGATGCGCTACACGGAGGTGCGCCTGGCGCGCTCCGCCGCCGCGCTGCTTGAGGGGATCGACGAAGACACGGTCGATTTCCAGTCGAACTACGACGAAAGCGCCGAGGAGCCGAAGGTGCTCCCGGCCGCCTTCCCGAACCTGCTGGTGAACGGCGCGGGCGGCATCGCCGTCGGCATGGCGACCAATATCCCGACACACAATCCGGGCGAGATCATCGACGCGACGCTCGCCTTGATCGCCGAGCCGGCGCTGACACTCGAGGAGATCATGAAGATCGTCCCGGGCCCGGATTTCCCCACGGGCGGGCTGATCCTCGGCCGCTCAGGCATCCGTTCCGCCTTCGAGACGGGGCGCGGCTCCATCCCATTGCGCGCGCGCGCCACGATCGAGGAGATGCGCGGCGGGCGCTCGATGATCGTCGTCACCGAGATCCCCTACCAGGTCAACAAATCCACGCTGATCGAGAAGATCGCCGAGCTCGTGCGCGCCAAGGCGATCGAAGGCATCTCGGATCTGCGCGACGAGAGCGACCGCGATGGGCTTCGCATCGTCGTCGAGCTGAAGAAGGACGCGACGCCGGAAGTCGTACTCAATCAGCTCTATCGCTTCACGCAGTTGCAGACCTCGTTCGGCGTGAATTTCGTGGCACTCGACGAGGGCCGGCCGCGCCAGATGGGGCTGCGCGATGCGCTGCTCGCCTTCATCAAGTTCCGTGAGGAGGTCATCCTCCGCCGCAGCCGCTACCGGTTGAACAAGGCACGCGATCGCGGCCATCAGCTGATCGGCCTTGCCATCGCGGTGGCCAATATCGACGACGTCATCGCGCTGATCCGCGCCGCGCCCGATGCCGCCGCCGCGCGCGTCAGCCTGATGGCGCGCGACTGGCCGGCCGCCGATGTCGCGCCGCTGCTTGAGCTGGTCGATGACTATCGCAACGCCCTCTCGCCCGAGGGCACCGTGCGGCTGACCGAGGAACAGGCGAAAGGCATCCTTGAGCTGCGCCTGCAACGCCTGACGGGGCTCGAGCGCGAGAAGATCGTCGCCGAGCTCACCGACGTCGCGGCGGCCATCGCGGAACTGCTCGCCATCCTTTCCTCGCGCCCGCGGCGCATGGAGCTGATGGCGCAGGAATTGGCCGCGGTCCGTGAGAGGCTCGCCGTGCCGCGCATGACCGAGATCGTCGATGGCGTGGCCGACCAGGATGACGAAAGCCTGATCGAGCCGGGCACGATGGTGGTGACGCTGACCCGCGATGGCTATGTGAAGCGCACGGGCCTCGACATCTTTCGCAGCCAGAATCGCGGCGGGCGTGGCCGCAGCGGCGCCGCGACGCGTGAGGACGACATCGTCGTGCGCAGTTTTGTCGCGCACACCCATCAATGGGTGCTGTTCTTCACCAGCCGCGGCATCGCCTTCCGCGAGAAGGTCTGGCAATTGCCGGAGGGCGGCGCCCAGGGTAAGGGCCGCAGCCTGCGCCAGGTGCTGCAATTGCAGCAGGATGAGCAGGTCACGGCCGTGCTGCCGCTGCCGCAAGATGAGGCCCTTTGGGAGAATCTGCACCTGGTTTTCGCCACGGCACAGGGCAATGTGCGGCGGAACAAGCTCTCCGACTTCCGCAACATGCGCGCGGTTGGCCTCATCGCGATGAAGCTGGATGAGGGGGATACGCTGATCGGCGTCGCAACCTGCCGCGAGGGCGACGATGTGATGCTCGCCACGCGCAACGGCCGCTGCATCCGCTTCCAGGCCGAATCCGAGCAGTTGCGCGTCTTCGCCGGGCGCGATTCTTCCGGCGTGCGCGGCATCAAGCTGCTCGGCGATGATGCGGTGATCTCGCTGGCCGTGCTCATACACGCGAAGGCCACGCCGGCCGAGCGCGAGGCCTACCTCAAGCTCGCCGCACAGAAGCGCCGCGCCGCCGGCGAGGAGCCGAGCGAGGCCACCCCCGCCGCCGAGGAAACCGAGGAGAGCGGCGAAGCCGTGACACTCACCGCCGAGCGCGCTACCGAACTCGAGTCGCTCGAGGAAATCCTGCTCGCCGTCACCGATCGCGGCTTCGGCAAGCGCAGTTCGGCCTATGAGTATCGCGTCACCGGGCGGGGCGGGCAGGGGATCACCAACCTGACCCTTACTGCGCGCACCGGCCGCCAGGTCGTGGCCACCTTTTCGGTGCGGGAGGGCGATGGCGTGATGCTGGTGACCGATGGCGGCCGCCTGATCCGCCTGCCGGCCGATCAGGTGCGCATCACCGGGCGCAACGCACAGGGCGTGATGCTGCTGCGGCTGGGCGAGGACGAGCGCGTGACCTCCTGCTTCCCGGTGATGGAGGACGACAGCGTCGAGGAGGGGGGCAGCGATGCCTGAGCTTCGGGTCGGGCTCTACCCCGGCACCTTCGACCCCGTGACGAACGGGCATCTCGACGTCATCGCGCGCGCCGCGCGGCTGGTGGATCGCCTCGTCATCGGGGTGGCGATGAATGTCGGCAAGGGGCCGTTTTTCGCGATCGAGGAGCGTGCCGAGCTGGTCCGTGCCGAGACCGATGCGATCGCCGTAAGCACCGGCACCGAGATCATCGTGACACCCTTCGATGGCCTGCTCGTCGCCTTCGCGCGCCAAATTGGCGCGCGGATGATCGTGCGCGGGCTGCGCGCCGTCTCGGATTTCGACTATGAGTTCCAGATGGCCGGCATGAACCATCGTCTGGAGCCGGACGTCGAAACCGTGTTCCTCATGGCGAGCGAGACCAACCAGTTCATTTCTTCTCGCTTCGTGAAGGAAATCGCGATGCTGGGCGGGGATGTGTCCTCTTTCGTGCCGCCTTTGACCCTCGACCGCACGCTCGCCCGCGTGCAGAGCCGTAAGGAAGCCGCCGCTTGATCCCCTTCGCCCCTCGCCGCCGTGCCCTGATCGCCGCCGGCCTCGCCACCCCTTTCCTGCTGCCGGCACGCGATGCCGCCGCGCAAGGCTCTGGCGACCCCGAGAACACGCTGTTCATGGAGCTGAAGGATGGCCGCGTGACCATCCAGCTGCTGCCCGATCTAGCGCCGCGGCATGTCGAACGCATCAAGGCGCTGACGCGAAGCAGCTTCTATGACAACACGCCGTTCCACCGCGTGATCGAGGGGTTCATGGCGCAGGGAGGCGACCCCACGGGCACAGGCACGGGGGGCTCCCAATTGCCGGACCTGGCGTCGGAGTTCGTGCCGGCCAGCCGGGCGCGCTTCGTGCGCGGCACCTGCGGCATGGCGCGCGCGCAGAGCCCGAACAGCGCCAATAGCCAATTCTTCATCATGTTCGCGCCGGCGCCGAGCCTCGACTCGCAATACACCATCTGGGGTCGCGTGACGGGGGGCATGGAGGCGGTGGACCGCATCAAGCGTGGCGCCGGCTCCTCCGGCACGGTGCCGCAGCCGCCCGATCGAATCCGCACACTGCGTGTCGCCGCCGACGCGCGCTGACCGCTCGATATCCCGCCCGATATCCCGAAGGAAACTGAGATGAGCGACCCCGAGAACACGCTGCTGCTTGAGCTTGCCAGCGGCATCATCACCATCGAATTGCTGCCCGACCTGGCGCCGGTGCATGTCGAGCGCATCAAGGCGCTGGCCGCTGCCGGATTCTACGACAACACGCCCTTCCATCGCGTGATCGAGGGCTTCATGGCCCAAGGTGGCGACCCGACGGGAACCGGCACGGGTGGCAGCGACCAGCCCGACCTGCCCGCGGAGTTCAGCCCGCCGGGCAAGGCGCGCTTCGTGCGCGGCACCTGCGGCATGGCGCGCACGCAGAATCCGAACAGCGCGAACAGCCAGTTTTTCATCATGTTCGCGCCCGCCTCGAGCCTTGACGGCCAATACACCATCTGGGGCCGCGTCACGACGGGCATGGAACTTGTGGACAGCATCAAGCGCGGCGCCGGCATGAACGGCATGGTACGTGAGCCGGACCGCGTGAAGTCCATGCGTCTCGCCACTACCGAGGCGCCTGAGACGACGACGGATGGGCCGGCTGATGGGGTTGACATCACGCCTGCCGCCGACGCCTAAAGCCTCGATCGAGCCCGTAGCTCAGCCGGTAGAGCACGTGACTTTTAATCATGGGGTCGTGGGTTCGAATCCCACCGGGCTCGCCAATAAAATCAAAGACTTGAACCATGTTTCCGGCGTGGCTTGGGTCCTTGTATCAACTCCGGGCTTCATTGGGGCTTCAAGGTTGGACTGACAGAAGGGGATAACCGGGGACGCCTCGCATAAACCGTGAGGTTTTGGCTTCCGCCCGGCACCCCAGCCGGCACCGGTAACGCGCCAATCTAAATGAGAAACGGTTCTCACCCCAGACTGACGCGCCGCAGTCATCCCGATTGTCGCATCTCGGCCAGTAAATGAAGCTCGGCGTCGTGATCCTGGCCATCGGCGACGATAAGGCGTTCAGCGTGGTCAAGCAGGAGGAAACGCGCAGCAGGATCGCGGGCTTCGATCCGCAGCAGGCAAGCCTCAAGCACGTCTAGCCCAGGGCGTTGGCGGCGGATGCAAGGCGCGAGCGCGGCGCGATCCTCGGCGCCACACTGCTCGCCCTCCACCCGGCAAGCGGCCTCGATATAATCAAGAACAACCTCGACCTCGGCTGGGTGAAGCAGCCCGTCCGCCCGGCCAAGGGCGCACAGCACGCGAAGCCCATCCCGCGTGACCCTCCATTTCGCCACGCCGGGCTTGTCCTCGTCATTGATCCTGGGACCCAG
>Ga0209591_10009840_pt1 | contig 10304 bp, 9 predicted proteins | sample MAT01_FD_187207 | JGI IMG/M metagenome (GOLD analysis project Ga0209591, IMG submission 187207) | Freshwater microbial communities from Lake Fryxell liftoff mats and glacier meltwater in Antarctica - MAT-01 (SPAdes) (version 2) | ecosystem: Environmental > Aquatic > Freshwater > Ice > Liftoff...
AGAATCTGTCCCGTCACATACTCGGCCTCGGGCGACGCAAAAAACAGCGCAGCGGCCGCGACTTCTTCGCCCTGCGCGTACCGGGCGACTGGCAGGACGCTTAGCCAGGCGCGCCGGCGTGCCGGCGAATGATTCGCGCGTGAATGCGGGGTGTCCACCGGACCTGGCGCGATGGCGTTGACGCGAACCCCGCTTTCCGCCAATTCCACCGCGAGCACCCGGGTGAGCGCATCGAGGCCACCCTTCGACGCCGCGTAGGCTGAACGGTTTCTGCTCCCGCGCTGCCCGGAGTGCGACGAAACATTAATGATCCGACGCACGCCGGCGCCGGTGAACAGCGGTAGCACTGCCTGCGAACACAGGAACGCGCCGGTGAGATTGATTCCCAGCACATGTCGCCACTGCTGCAGCGTTGTCTCCGCGAACGGCTGCGCCAGCGTGATTCCGGCGTTGTTGACCAGTACCTGCACGCTGGCATGCCGGCGAGCGATGGCCCTGAAAGCCCGCTTTACCGTCGATGGCGTGCCCACGTCGATCACGCCGGTCTCGAATCGTCCCGGCAGGCCCTCCGCTGCGTATGCCTTTCCGACGCGCGCGAGCTCTTCGCCATCCTTGTCCAGGCCGACGACTGTGTCGCCATGCACGAGGAAGCTTCGGGCGATCGCCAGCCCGATGCCGCGCGCCGCGCCAGTAACGACGACGACGCGTTGTTGTTCGACGAAGCGCTTGCCGGAGGCGCTGCCGGGTTTGCGTCCGGCGGTCATGAATGATCTCCAAACAGCCGCATGCCCGGAACGTTGAGCGTCGCGGTGAGGATGCTGCCGGACTCTGACTCGGTCATGAACAGCGTCCTGCGGTCCGTTCCGCCGTAGGCGACATTCGAGATCATGGCGCCGGCGCAGGATTCGATCCGCGCCAGCGGTTCGCCGCGGCTGCTGAACAACCAGACGCAGCCAAGTCCAATATGCGCGACGGCATACGAACCGTCGGCCCCCATCGCCATGCCATCCGGCCCCGTTCCTCCCGAGAGCTGGACCGCCAGGCCGACCCGTGTAATTTCTCCGCCGGGCATCAGTGTCAAAGGCACGCGCCAGATGGCGTTGGCGCGCGTGACCGCGAGCAGCAACACACTCTCGTCCGGCGTCAATGCCAGTCCGTTCGGACTCGGGATGTTGTCGAGCAGGCATTCCAGGCGCCCATCGGCGCGCAGGCAATACAGAAATCCGTCCGGATTCTGCAGGCCTGATTCGCCCTGGTCGGTGAAATAGAGATCTCCGTTCGACGCGAACAGCAGATCGTTGAGCCCTTTGAAACGCTGGAAACGTGGACGATCGAGCAGTGTCGACACAATGCCACTTGCCGGGTCGAGTACGAGCAGCCCGCGCGCATGGTCGGCGACAAACAATCGGCCATCACGATGAAATGCCAGGCCATTGGGCTCGCCATCGTAGTCCGCCACGACATCGAATCCGCCTTCCGGCGAGACCCGCAGGATCCGTCCCCAGGCGACGTCGACGCAGTACAGCGCGCCATCCCGTCCGAAGGCCGGGCCTTCGAGGAAGCAGTCGCGATAGGGTCCAGGCCGCATGTAGGTTCGATCGCGAATGCGCAATGCTTCGGGCAAGGCCGCGAAAACCTGGGTCCGGATTACCGGGGGAGCGGCAAACATATGGTCAGCCTTGCAGTCGGAGTGCGCAGGACGCGATCCGGAATTCTATTATCGATGCGCATCAATTGCATCGCCGGACCGCCGATTGCTAGATCCTGACGCCACTCTTGAGCGCACGCCAGATCTCGGCGCGCAATTCCACGAAACGCGGGTCTCCCTTGATGTCCTCGGTCCGGGGCCGGCCAAAGGGAATCTCGATCATGCGATCCAGCGTCAGCGGCCGCGGCGTGAAAACGGCGACCCGGTCGGCCAGATAGATGGCCTCTTCAATGCTGTGCGTCACGAACAGTACGGTCTTGCGCTCGCGACTCCATATTGCGAGAAGCTCGTCCTGCAGCAGGTCGCGCGTCTGCACGTCGAGCGCGCCAAACGGCTCGTCCATCAGCAGGATTTCCGGCTTCACCGCCAGTGCCCGAGCAATGCCGACCCGCTGCTGCATTCCCCCGGAAAGCTGGTGTGGCAGTGAATTCTCGAAGCCGTTCAGGCCGACGAGTTCGATGTAATGGCTGGCGAGTTCCCGGCGCTCCTCGCGCGATCGTCCCGAGACCTCGAGACCGAACTCGACGTTCCCTCGTACCGTCCGCCAGGGAAACAGGTCGAAGGACTGGAACACCATCGCCCGTCCCTCGCCCCCCTCGACGCCGGTGACATCGCGACCGTCGAGGATGATCGCCCCCTCGTCGCAGGGAACGAGTCCGTCGACGATCCGGAGCAGCGTCGATTTTCCGCAGCCGCTGGGACCGACCACCGCGAGAAACTCGAGGTCGCGCACGTTCAGCGACAGATCACGGATGACCGGGATGCGTTCGTGCGGCCCCCGCGGATAGCTCTTGGATACGTTGCGCAATTCGAGCTTGTTGGAAATGGCCATGCGATCGGTCCCTGAAGAAAATCAGCCGAGGCTGGCCAGCGCCTGCTGCGCGTAGCGGGGTTCGATCGCCTTGGACAGATCCACGGTGCCTGCGATCGCGCCGGCGGCCTTGTACACCGGCAGCAAGGCCTCGAAGACCTTTGTTGTCATCGCCTGTCCTGGCGGCCAGGAATTCACATCCTTGGCGAGCGCCTCCCAGATTGCCCGCAATTCGTCCTCTGGCGCCGCGATCATTTCCTTCGACGTCGAGTATTTGCGGCACATCTGCGCGAACCAAGGGAAATCCTGATGGGTGCGCCGGAAGGCCATGATCGTGGCCTTGTTCAGGTCGACGATGAGCTTCTCGTTTTGCGGCTTCTTCAACCATTCGCCGCCGACCATCCAGACTTCGCCGATGAAGGCGTCATACTCCTTTGCGGGCTCGATCAGGATCTTGTAGTTGCCCTGCCTGGCGAGCTGACGCGCCTGATCGATGTGCGCGGGGATGCCATCCACCTTGCCTGCGAGCAGCGCCTTCGTGCGCGCGCCGGAGCCTCCGATTTCGACCACCGTCATCTTGCTCTGGTCGATGTTCTGCTTGAGCAAAGGCCCGACGATCAGCACATGGGTGAAGTCACCCTTGGAATTGACGGCGATCGTCACATCCTGGCGTTCCAGGTCCTTCAACGTTTTGATCTTATCGGCATTCACCACGAAGACGAGGCTGGTGTTCATGAACGCATAGCCGACGATCTTCAGGTCGGCTCCGGCCTCGACGGCGCGCAGCGCGCCGATCGGGTCGCTGGCGCCGACTTCCACGGTGCCCGAAAGAATGGATTGGGTGATGATGCGCAGTGAGTTCACCCGCTTGACGTCGGGTACACCGTAGCCCGGAAACGTCGGCAGGATCTCATTCAGCGCCGCCATGTATGGAATGTGCACGCCGAGCGCGTTCGCAGAGATATTCGCGGTGAACACCCTGGGCGCCTGCCCGAACGCCGGCCTTCCCAAAGTCGCCATTGCCGCTCCCGCGGCGATTCCCCTGAGAGCATTGCGTCGTGTGACCATCATCGTCCTCCTTGCGTTGGACGCCTGCCCGAGCGATCAGCGCAGCGAGAGGCGTTGGTTGTACCACGGAGCCAGCCGGTCGCCGGCAAATCGCAACAACTGATTGGCGGCGATGCTGAACAGCATGAGGGTCATGAGCAGGCCGAGGAGCGGCGCGGTCGACGTGTCTAGCCCGCTCTGGTAGATGAGTCCGCCGTAGCCGAGAATGATGAACATTTCGGCCACGACCATGGCGCGGATCGCATGGACCAGCCCGATGCGCACGCCGGTGACGATGTACGGATACAGCGCCGGCAGCAGAACCATCCGGAACATCTGCAAAGCGCTGGCGGAAAACGCCCGGCCGACGTCGAGCAACCGCAGGTCGACGCCCCGCGCGCCGTTGTACGTGGTCAGCACGATGTAACCGACCGACGCTGTGAATACGACCGCTGCGCGAAACCAGAAGCCCGTGCCGAGCAGCAGGATGTACAGGGGCACCACCGCGGCCACCGATGTCACCATCAGCATGCTCACCCAGGGATGGACGATCGCATCGATCTGCTTGACCCTTCCCATTGCCGTTCCCGCCGGTATGCCGATGAGACAGGCCAAGGCGAAGCCGACGGCCATCTGCCGCAGCGATCCCGCGAGTTCGCGCAGCATGGCGCCATCTCGAAGCAATTCCACATAGGCGACAGCAACCGCCGTGGGTGGTGCCAACAGCGCATCACCAAGGATCCGGCCCGCGATCTCCCACACCATCAGCGCGATAAAGATCCCCAGCGCCTGAAGCGAGAATCGTTGTGTGCGGGGCATGGTCATGATTGCAGATGCCAGGGCAACATGCGCGATTCGAGGCGCTTCAACGCGCCCTGCGTGCCGAGCCCCACGGCGCAAAGAATGACGATGACCGCGAGGATGCCGGCGCTGTCGAATCGCGCAGCGCTGTCCTGCATGTACTTGCCCAGGTAAACCGTGGCCAGGAACAACTCGGCGGTGATCATCGCGTTCACCGCCCGCGCCATGCCGATGCGCATGGCCGTGAACAGGAAGGGCATGCTGGCGGGTAGCAGAACCAGACGCATCCGCTGCCAGCCCCGCACGCCGAAGGATCGCCCCACCTCAAGCAGTGAGGGGTCGATGTTGCGTGCGCCGGCCGCCACCGTGACCAGGATGTCGAAAACGCACATCACGAATACCAGCGCGGTCCTGCCTTCGAAGAACAAGCCGAACCAGATGATGAGGAAAGGCACGAAGGCCACGGTCGGGATGGCGTAGATCGCATTGACCACCGGGTCCAGCATGACAAAGGCCTTCTCGTTCCGGCCCATCAGGAAGCCCAACGGCACCGCGACCAGAAGCGCCAGCACGAAACCGAGCGTCATGTGGCCCAGCGAGTGCGCAAGCGCCAGCGGAAGCTTCAAGTTGATCGAGTCTTCGACCAGGCGCTGCAGCGTCGCCAGCGGCGACGCGAAAACCACGCCCGGGAGCTGGCGCGAAACGAGTTCCCATATTAGAACGCCGGCCGCGAGCGAGATGAGGTACGACAGGCCGGGCCGCTGCGACCAGCCCGACCCGCGCGCAGGGTTCCGAGACGTGGGCGCCACCCGCTCAGGCGCCGCGCCCGACTGCGTGTGTTCCTTTTGAAGGATTGCTTTATTTGCCGACATAAGCCAAAATCTCCCCGTCGACCGAAGATTGTCTTAAGATTAGGAATAAGTCAACCCGTCGCAATGGATTTCTTCGGCCATGTTTCGCGCGCGGGCTCCGTGCGGAGTGCGGCGAGCGGGCGGCGGGTCCGGACCCGTGGCGAAATCCGGGGCGAATGCTGGATTGCGCAACCTAGCGCATAGGCAAGACCAAGAGGATTTTGAGTGGTAGTAACGACATGAGGACGACGATCAATCAACTGCAAATCCGCCTGGCGCAGAACATCCTGAACCATGTTCGCGTGTCCGGCCTCGCCGCCGGCCATCACCTCACCGAAAAGTCCCTGCAGGATCTCCTGGGCACTTCGCGCCCGCCGATTCGCGCCGCGTTGTCGCATCTGGCCGAACGCGGGTTGGTGGAACAACGCCCGAACCGAGGCTTCTTCCTCGCCGGCGCAGCCCTCGATCAGCAGCCCGATCCAGTCGTCGCGCTCGGCGAAGACGACAGCACCTATCTCGCCATCACTGGTGATCGCCTCGCGCGCGCGCTGCCGGACATCGTCGCCGAGAGCGAACTGATGCGCCGCTACGACATCCCTAGGGATCGCCTGCGACGAATCCTTATGCGCGGCGCTGGCGAAGGCTGGATCGAGCGCCGCGGCGGCCGCGGCTGGTCGTTTCTGCCGATGATGGATTCGGTGGACGCCTATCGCGAAACCTATGAATTGCGGCACATCATCGAACCCGCGGGCATGCTATGCGACGGCTATCGACCCGATCCCGCCGTCTTTGCGCGTCTGCACGCACAGCAGCAGTTCGTGCTCGACCAGGGCTACCGGACCCTCGGCTATGCCGAACTCTTCGACATCAATCGCCAGTTTCACGAAGCGATCGCCGCGTTGTCCGGCAACCGTTTTCTCCTACAGACCCTCGTGCGCCAGAACCAGCTTCGACGGCTCATCGAGTATCGGCAGGTGCTCGACCGCAATCGTCTGCGACGGCAATGCCGTGAGCATCTTGGCATTCTCGGCCAACTGGAAGTCGGCGACCGGGTGCGAGCCGCCGCGATGATGAGCGATCACCTGCGCAAGGCGCAGAAGAAGAAAGCCGACCCGATAGCCTTCGCCGCCCTTTTGCAAAGCTCGACGGGTCCATCGCAATGACAAAAACTGCGCATCCAGACAATGGAGAACCATGAAACTCGCAATTCTTCCCGGGGATGACATCGGACCTGAAATCGTCGACGCGACGCTGATGGCGCTGGCGGCGGCCGACCGGCGCTTCGGACTTGAACTTCAATTCGAGCCGCACGAGGTCGGCATGGCCTCGCACCGGCGCAACGGGACGACACTCCCGGAGCGGGTGATCGAGGCGGCGATCGCCGCCGATGGCGTGGTACTTGGCCCCGCCGGCATGACGGCCTATCCCCCGATCGACGAAGGGGGCGTCAACATACCCGGCACGATTCGCAAGCGGCTCGACCTCTTCGCCAACATCCGGCCCGCCCGCTCGAGGCAAGGCCTGCCCAAGGCCCTGCAAGGGATGGACTGCGTGATCGTGCGCGAGAACACGGAGGGCTTCTACGCCGATCGCAACCTGTTCGCGGGCTCAGGCGAGTTCATGCCGACCCCGGATTGCGCGATGTCGGTGCGCCGGATCACCGCCAAGGCGTCGCGTCGCATCGCCGGCGTCGCATTCGCGATGGCTGAGAGGCGAAGCAACCGGGTCACCGTCGTTGGCAAGCGGCATGTGCTGCGTATGACCGACGGTCTGTTCGTCCGCGAAGTCGAAGCCGAAGCCTCCGCGCACCCGGGCGTAGTGCTGCGTGAGGTCGATGTGGATGCGATGGCCGCGGAACTGTATCTTGCCCCCGAGAGACACGACGTCATCCTGACCACGAACATGTTTGGCGACATCCTCTCCAACCAGGCCGTCGCCCAATCCGGCGGCCTCGGACTCGCGGCGGCTCTCAACGTCGGCGACAACCATGCGGCGGCGAACGCGGGCCACGGTTCGGCGCCGGACATCGCTGGTCGCGGCATCGCCAATCCTGCCGGACTTATCCTTTCCGCGGCGATGCTCATGCGATGGTGGAGCGAAAGAAGCTCGAACGCGGCGTATTTGGCGGCCGCCGCTGCGATCGAGGGCTCGGTTGACGAGGTGCTCAAGGTACAGGGCCTGCGTACGACCGACCTGGGCGGCTCGGGATCGACCCGCTCCTTCGCCGATGCGGTCGCCGCTCGCCTCTGATTCACAGAATCTATTTTTCGCGGAGAAAGCGACATGCCGAAATTCTGCGCCCATCTCGGTTATCAGTTCACCGAGGTTCACTTGGCGGACAGGTTCGGCGCGGCCGCCGATGCAGGATTCACCGCCATCGAGCATCCAGCCCCCTATTCAGTTCCCGCCATCGAACTGGCCAGACACCTGAAAGCGCGGGGACTTGCCTGGATCCAGTTCGCCCTGCCGATGGGCAATAGCGCGGCGGGGGAAAAGGGCATCGTCTGCCATCCCGGACGAGAGTCCGAGATCGAACAGGGACTGGAGCGCGCGATCGACTATGCCGAATCGCTCTCCTGCCCGCGCATTCACGCCATGTCTGGAATCGTGCCAAAAGCGGTCTCGCGCGAGGCAGCCATTGTCACCTACACGAACAATCTCCGATTCATCGCCGACCGGGCAGCGCAACGCGGACTCGAAGTCCTGGTCGAGAGCATCAACAGTATCGATGTCCCCGGCTATCTTGTGGACCGCCCGTCGCTGGCACTGAAAATCATCGAAAACTGTGCGAGACCTAACGTCCGCCTGCTCCTCGACACCTACCATGCGACGACCATGGACGAGGATCCCGTCGGGATCATTCGCTCGAATTCAGCGGCCATCGGCCATGTCCAGGTCGCCGACCACCCGGGGCGCCATGAGCCAGGCACGGGCACCGTCCCATTTGCCGAGGTTTTCGCCTCGCTGGACGGCGAAGGCTATGCCGGCTGGGTGGGTTGCGAGTACATTCCAGCCGGTCGAACCGAGGACGGGTTGGGCTGGCTGACCCCGTATTGGTCTTCCCAACAGCGATAACGCGCGCCGTCGAAAACATGCGCGAGCAGGAACGCAGCTGGTCAAACGAATCTCGACGTCGACATTCGCGTGCGCAAAATCCGCCGGATCTGGCGTAGCACGAACACGCAGATCGACGTCTGGGTGGCCGTCCATCAGCGCACCCCCCGCACGGCGCCACGTATAACGCGCCCAATGGTCAGGCCCTGGACCAGAATCGAAAACACCACGACGCAATAGGTCAGGGCGAGCACACTGTCCCGCTCGGGCCCGGGCGGCAGTGACAGTGCCAGCGCCACGGAGATGCCGCCGCGAAGGCCGCCCCAGGTCAGCACGCGCCACGCACGCTCGGGGAGCCCGAGTCGGTGGCCGAGCAGGCGGACGGGTAGCCCGACGGAGAGCAGCCGCGCCAACAGCGTAACGCCGATCACTGCAGCACCCGCCATCATCAGCGGGAACGAAAACGTTACCAGCAACACCTCCATACCGATCAGAACAAAGAGCACGGCGTTCAGGATCTCGTCTATCAATTCCCAGAACATGTCGACGTACCGTCGTGTGGTGTCGGACATCGCCCGTGCGCGCCCCTGGTTGCCGACGATCAGGCCGGCGACCACCATCGCCAGCGGGCCAGACACATGCAGGTGGTTGGCGAGCGCGTAGCCGCCGGTCACCGCCGCCAGCGTCAGCAGTACCTCGACCTGGTACTGGTCCACGCTCTTCAACAGCCGGTAGGTGATGTAACCCAGCGCCAGTCCGAAGACTATGCCGCCACCGGCTTCGCGCAGCAGCAGCACCAGCGCTGCGCTTACCGTAGGGGTATCGCCACTGGTAAGAATGCCCAGCAGCAGTACGAAGATCACCACGCCCACACCGTCGTTGAACAGCGACTCGCCGGCGATCAGCAGTTCCAGATCTTCAGGCGCACCCGCCGATTTCAGGATCCCCATGACCGCGATCGGGTCGGTGGGCGAGATCAGCGCGCCGAACAGCAGGCAATACAGCAAGCTCAGCGGGGTACCAAACCACGGCAGGGTTAGCCAGAGGCCGAAACCCACCAGCAAGGTGGACAGCAACGTGCCGACCAACGCCAGCGCCGCCACCGACCAGCGGTGGGCCTTCAGTTCGCTCAGATCCACATGCATGGCCCCTGCGAACAGCAGGAGGGACAACATGCCCTGCATCAGCACGTCGGAGAAGTGGATGGAGCGCAGCAGCGACTCCTCGTAGCGCCTCAGTGCATGGATCCAACCTACCGAGTCGAGGGCGACGATTGCCAGCGATAGGCAAAGCGCAATGACCATGACGCCGATGGTCGTCGGCAACCGCACGAACCGATGGTTCACATAGGCCAGCAATGCGGTGATGACGAGGCAGGTAGCGGCGATGTCGAGCATGGTCCGAGTGAAACAGAAGAGCACGGCGGCCGCAACGCCCTGGCGCAGGCGGCGGGGCTGCGGCGGTCGATCGCCCCTTCACCGAATCCACCCAATCCAAACGACTAAGTTTCGTGTGGCTTGAATTTCCTGGCCGTGGGCGCGTATCTTGAAGATCGGCTGGCGGCGTTGCCGGGGAGATTCGCCGCAATGTCGCCTTATACGGGGACCGTCTCCGGCCTTCTGACCGCTGAGGTAACGACTTCATGAAAGCGCTGATTATCAAGTATTGGGATCGACTTCGTTCCAGCTTCTGGTTCCTTCCCGCGCTCATGGCCGGCGGGGCGGTCGCGTTGGCCTACGCGACCGTCGCCCTGGACGAGACAGCGATGGTCAACGATTGGCTGAGATTGCAGCGCTGGGTGTACACCGGCGGTGCAGAGGGGGCGAGCCTGATGCTGGGCACCATCGCCAGCTCGATGATCACCATTGCTGGCGTGGTCTTCTCGATGACCCTGGTCGCGCTGTCGCTCGCCTCGTCGCAGTTGGGACCCCGCCTGCTGCGCACCTTCATGCGCGACAGGACCAATCAGGTGGTACTCGGCACGTTCATCGCGACATTCGTCTATTGCCTGCTCGTCCTGCGCACTATCCGC
>Ga0209591_10009842_pt1 | contig 10303 bp, 7 predicted proteins | sample MAT01_FD_187207 | JGI IMG/M metagenome (GOLD analysis project Ga0209591, IMG submission 187207) | Freshwater microbial communities from Lake Fryxell liftoff mats and glacier meltwater in Antarctica - MAT-01 (SPAdes) (version 2) | ecosystem: Environmental > Aquatic > Freshwater > Ice > Liftoff...
GGCTTCTTTCAGCATGGAGATCCGCAACATTCCGTCGGAAAATCCGAAGACGGGGCGGATCACTGCGTTGAGCGTGATCGCCACCTTGCGCAAGATGACGGCGGCGTTGCGGGTTGGCACTTGATCTGCAAACAAAAACCCCGGCTGCGGCCGGGGTTTTTAGGGAAAAAGCCGATTTTCAGGTGGTTACTTTGCGCCCGGCATCGCGATGCTCAATCCTTTCGATGCGCGCTCAGCGAAGATCAAGCCGCCTTCCTGTCCGGCGGCGCAGCTGAGCGGTACGCAGCGCGCCGCTGACAGCATTTGCGACAACAGCAGCAACGCATCCTACTTGACGCGGCCTGCGCCGGGCGCCCTTCGCACCATTGGCAAGGTGCATGAAGACGTTGGAGTCGAGCAGATAAATCAAAGGATACCTTTGAGGCCCTTCAAAGCTTTGAGAAACGCGCGGTCTGCGCGTCGGGTTTGACGCACGTTTGCGCCGTCTGGCGGCGGTGTACCGGGCCGGCGGCGGGCTTGCTCCGGGTTGATGGTGGAACTCGTGTGGCGGTTTTCCATGGTCAGCTCCTCCAGAGCGAGATTCGATATGGTATCAACGCTGGGTGCGGTGCTTTGGCAGGTTTGATGCGTCATCATTCAATCGCCTTGGTCGCCTGAATCAAAATCGTCTGTAGCACTTTGATGCCGAGTGCCTTGGCGGTATTCAGGCCCCGTTCGCCACAAGATCTTCACAGGTTCTCAGTGGAAATCCCGCGACCGCGTCAGCAGTTTTCCCAGGAGGGCCGTGTCGTCGACCACCCGCTTGGCGATCAGGTGCGAAACCTTGCCGTCGGTTTCCCACACGCCGTACACAGTGAGGAGCCGGGCGGTGAGGATTTCACGGCGCTGCGCTTCGATCACCTGCGGCCAGCACACCACGTTGATGTTGCCCGCTTCGTCTTCCAGAGTCATGAAGATCACGCCCTTGGCGGTGTCGGGGCGCTGGCGGTTGACCACGATGCCGGCCGCGCGCGCCAGGCGCCGGTGCGGGTAGGTGGCGAGTTCGGCGGAGTTGACCAGGCGGCGCTTTGCAAGCAGCGGGCGCAACAAGGCCAGCGGATGGCGGCGCAGGGTGAGGCCGGTGCTGGCGTAATCGGCAACGATGTCTTCGCCTTCGGCCGGCGCCGGCAGGTCGGCCGGTGTTTCCGGCGTGCCGGTATCGGGCAGGATCGGCAAGGGCGCCTCGATGCCGGCCACCTGCCACAAGGCCTGGCGGCGGTGACCGGAGAGACTTGCCAGGGCGTCGGCGGCGGACACGGCTTCGAGGTCGCCGCGGTTGAGCCGGGTGCGGCGTGCCAGGTCGTCGGCGCTGGCGAAGGCGCGCTCGCTGCGCGCGGCAATGATGCATTGCATGCCGGTGGCAGACAGACCTTTGACCATTTTCAGGCCCAGGCGAAGCGCCGGCTGGTGGCGATGGTCGGGCGCGGCGTTGCCGCCATTTCCGGTGGCGGGTGCAAGCGCTGCGTCCAGTTGTGCCTGCCAGCGCGCACGGCTTGCGGCATCGTCTTCCAGAGTGCAGTCGATGGCGCTTGCGGTCACGTCCACCGGCCGCACCGCCAACTGCAGGCGCCGCGCTTCCTGCGCCAGCTGCGAAGGTGAATAAAAGCCCATCGGCTGGCTGTTGATGAGCGCGCAAAAAAACGCCGCCGGCTCGAAACATTTGAGCCAGGCCGATACATAGACCAAGAGCGCGAAGCTGGCGGCATGGCTTTCGGGAAAGCCGTATTCGCCAAAGCCCAGCATCTGGCGGTAGATCTGCTCGGCCCATTCGGGCGCGTAGCCGCGCTCGGCCATGCCTTTCTTCAGGCGCTCTTCGAAGGGGGTGAGCCCGCCCTTGCGCTTCCAGGCGGCCATGGCGCGGCGCAACTGGTCGGCCTCGCCCGGGGTGAAGCCGGCTGCCACTACCGCCAGCTTCATCACCTGTTCCTGGAAGATCGATACACCGAGGGTGCGCTTCAATACCTGTTCGACCGCCGCCGACGGGTAGCTTACCGGCTCCAGCCCCTGGCGCCGCCGCAGATAAGGATGCACCATGCCGCCCTGGATCGGCCCGGGGCGCACGATCGCCACCTCGATCACCAGGTCATAGAAGCAGCGCGGCGCCAGGCGTGGCAGCATGCTCATCTGTGCCCGTGATTCGACCTGGAACACGCCCATCGATTCGCCGCGGCACAGCATGTCGTAGACGTGGCGGCTCTCTTTGGGCACCGCCATCATCGGCAAAGCCGCGCCACGGCGCTCGCCCAGCATGCCCAGGGTGCGGCGGATGGCCGACAGCATGCCCAGCGCCAGCACGTCGACCTTGAGCAGGCCCACGGCTTCGAGGTCGTCCTTGTCCCACTGGATCACGGTGCGCTCCGGCATGGCCGCGTTTTCCACCGGCACGAATTTCGACAGGTCGTCGCGCACGATGACAAAGCCGCCGCTGTGCTGCGACAAATGGCGCGGAAAGCCGATCAGCTGCGCGGTCAGTGCCAACAGGTGTTTCACCTGCGGCGCATCGGGGTCAAGGCCTACCTCGCGCAGGCGTTCGGGCAGGGCCTCGTGCTTGTCCCACCAGGCCAGAGCGCGGCTCAAGCCTTCGAGCTGATCGGCGGCGAAGCCGAGGGCGCGGCCGACATCCTTGAGCGCGCTTTTAGGCCGATAAGTGGCGACCGCCGCCGCCAGCGCAGCGCGATGGCGGCCGTACTTGCGGTAGATGTACTGGATCACTTCCTCGCGCCGTTCATGCTCGAAATCGACGTCGATGTCGGGCGGCTCGTTGCGCTCCTTCGAGATGAAACGCTCGAACAGCAGAGTGCCGCGCGACGGATCAACCTCGGTGATGCCAAGGCAGTAACAAACCGCCGAGTTGGCTGCCGAGCCGCGCCCCTGGCACAAAATGCCTTGCGCGCGGGCGAAGGCGACGATGTCGTGCACGGTCAGGAAGTAGGCCTCGTAACCCAGCTCGCCGATGAGCGCGAGTTCGTGCTCGATCTGCCGTTCGATGCCGGCTGGCGTGCCGGCGGGAAAGCGCCAGGCCATGCCGGCTTGTGTCAGCGCGCGCAGGTGCGCAGCCGGTGTGCTGCCTGCGGGCACCGCCTCCTGCGGATATTCATACTTGAGTTCGTCGAGCGAAAAATTGCAGGTTTCAGCAATGCGCAGGGTTTCTTCCAGCCAGGCCGGCGGGTAGGTGCGGGCGAGCGCCAGCAGGGTGCGCAGGTGGCGCTCGCCGTTGGGCTCGAGCGCGTGGCCGCAGTCGGCCACGGTCGCGCGCAGGCGGGTGGCGGTGAGTACGTCCTGCAGGGCCTTGCGGCTGCGGGTGTGCATCAGCACGCCGCCGGTGGCTGCGATCGGCAAGCCGGTCGCAGCCGAGATCGCCTCCACCGCCCGGCGGTTGGCGCGGTCGTTGGGGCCGGTGGTGAGGCAGGCGGCGATCCAGAAACGGCCGGGGAATAGCGACGCCAGGGCAAGCGCATCTTTGGCCAGGCGGGCGCTGAGACCTTCTTCGTCGATCGTGGCAGGCAGCCCGGCGTGGGCTGGCACCCGCACCGGCAGGTCGGGGACATAGAGGCAAGCGCAGCCTGGCACGCCGGCATCGAGGTCGGCGCGCGCGAATGCGTAGGATCCTTTCGGGCTCCTGCGGCGCGCCGCGGTAATGAGTGCGCACAAGGACTCGTAGCCAGCTTTTGACTGCGCCAGCAACACGATGCGCGATGCAGGCAAAGCCTCACCCGAGGCCTCGTCCTGCGTGAAACGGAACTCGGCCCCGACGATCAGCTTGAAGCAACCTTCGACCGCTGCCTCATGCGCGCGCACGATGCCGGCCAGCGAGCACTCGTCGGTGACGGCCAGCGCCGTGTAGCCGACCTTGAGCGCGCGCTGCACCAGTTCGGTGGCCGAGGAAGCGCCGCGCAGGAACGAGAAGTTCGAGACGCAGTGCAGTTCGCAATAGCGCGGGAGTGCGTGCTGGGCGGCCATGGCATTTTGAACCGGTGCCGATATAGAGGGCCGACCTGCGGGCTGCTAGCCCTTTGCAGGCTTGGGCAGGCGAGTGCGTGCCCTGACGGCGCCAAATTCCCGGCCAACAGGGGCGATGGCATCCCACGCGCGGTCGACAGGCATGTCGCCTGGCCGCATGCCGGAAAGCAGTTCAGCCAGCGTGTAACTGCGTCGGCGAGCTGCTTTCGCAAGGGTGTGATCCGGGGTTTTTCGCATATTCGAGCCCTTCCGATGGATTTCAGCCAACCCGCAATTCCAGCTTTTTCCCGATTACCCGGAATGCCTCGACGAGCCCGTCGATCTTGGTGGCATGTCTGAGGTTGGTCATGCGATTGACCACTTGCGGTGTGGTACCGAGTCGACGCGCCAGATCGACGGGACGTATCTTTTGATGCAGCATTTCATTGAGCAAGAGAATTTTGGCTGTCATGCTGGCAGGCAGAACTACCGTTCGCTGGCCACGTTTTGGCTGGCTTGGCATGGGCACCGGGCGTCCATCCTCGAAATAGAACTCAAGAGCGCTTTCCAGTGCTTCGCGTGCCATGCGCGGTGCATCGGCTGGGGCATGGGCGCTGGTGGCGGCTTCCGGAATGTCTGTAAATGTGATCAGAAGCGATCCGTTGGTGTCTGTTTTCATTTTCACGGGGTATGCAAGCATGATGAAATTCCTGTTCATTTGAGGCCCAGGTCCTGCCTGATTTTTCGCACCAGGCCATGGCCGATTTCCTTGGCGCCGTGATCGGGAAAGATGGTTTGTCTGCCATTCAGATAGACCCTGAAATGGTTTCCCTTGGCGGGTTTGAATGTTGCTCCCTGCTTGACCAGCCATCGTCTGAATTCGCTGTATTTCATTTAATTATAAACAAAAGTGTTTATTTTTAAGGACTGCGGCGCATCACGGCTCAACCGAAATAGCCCTGCAAAAACCAGCCCGGCGGCAAGCTGCGTTGGCGAAACACCCATACCAGCGCATGCGCCCGGGTCTGCGCGATGAAGTAGTCGCGCGTGATGGCCTTGCCGTCCCACCAGCCGGATTCGATGCGCTCCGGCCCGGCCATCAGGGTGAGCGGGCCTTCGTGATGCGGTTTGCCGTCGATCTCGGCCAGTCGCGCCGGCGGCTCGACCAGCCATACCGGGCGTGGGCCCCAGGCAGCGGACATGTCGGCAGCGGCGGTCTTGGTGCGTGGATCCGCACCAGCGTGTCTGCCAATGGTGCGTGTCGGACGCAAGGTTTGCGCATCCAGCGGCGGCAGGCTGCCGGCCTGGCCCGGCCGGTGTTCGGCGTGCGCTGCGACGCCGGTCAGGGCACCCTCTCCCAGACGCGCATGCAGGCGCTCCAGCAGGGGTTGCAGGCCGTGATCTGCGCGCGCCGGTTCGGGCAACAGGGCGCGGGTGGATTCGCCGGCCGTCACCGGCGTCGGCGCGCACACGGTGATGCGCTCGACCGGCTGCGTCAGTGCGGTGTGATTGAGGCGCTCGCGCAGGATCAGCATGAAACGCGCGCTCGATGCGCTGGGCTCGAAAAAATTCAGCGTGAGAGGCTGTTCCTGCCGGACTGTGGTGTCGGCCTGCCGCTTGCCGCGTTCGTGGTGCAGGGTCAGATCGATGCGATCAACCGCCTGTTTGCCGGCGCGCAGGAAGCTCTCCAATTGATGGAAGGCGCGGGCGCAGGCGAACTGCAGCGCTTCGGCCGACTCGGTCGGCACCGGCAGCGCGATCACGCTGCGGAATGTCACCGGGGTGACGAGCGGCCTGATTGGATCAGGCTTGTGGCCCGTGGCGCGGTCGAGTTCGTCGCCGATATGGGCGCCGAACCGGCGTGCCAGACCGTCGCGCGGCAGGGCCAGCACGTCGGCCACGGTGCGTAAGCCCAAGGTTTCGAAGGTACTTGTGAAACCGGCTGCGCTATCCAGGCAAGTGACCGGCAGCCCGGGCAGGGCGGCGCGCAGCGCGGCCAGTGTCGCCGGGTGCACCGCAAAACCGCTCCTGGCCAACATGCGTGCGCCGGTCGGCGTCGGTGCGGATGCCAGGATCGCGCTGAAACCCTGCGCCGCGAGATCTGTCGACATGCGCGCAAGCAAAGCGGGCAGGCCCCCGAAAAGCCGGACGCTGCCGCCGGTTTCCAGTACCAGGCCATACGCTGGGCCAAGCGCGATGCTCGAAGAGAATTCATGCGCCCATAGGCCGAGGCCTGCAAGCGCGGCAGTTTCGCGCGCCGGTGAACGTTCGGCCCAGGCCAGGGTTGGCATCAAGGCCAGGGCGGCGGCGAGGTTCTGGCCGCTGCGTACGCCTGCGGCCTGCGCGCAAGCATTGGCGGCGGCGATACGCCGCTTCTCGACCACCGCGAAGGCGCTCTCAGGCGCTTGCGGCGTGCAGTCGAGAGTCAAGCGCGTGAGGCTGATCGCGGTCCACAACATGGGTCGTAAAAGTATTGGCAAGCGGCTGCGTCGGCCGCGAAAACAGGGGCGAGGGTGGTCTTAACAGGATCGGCCGTGCCAGCATGCCGCCACGACGCTTGAGAATCCTCAAGGTCAGCATGCCCGCCAACCCGGGGTTTGCCGCAACGCCCTGCGCCGGGCGGGTGGCTTCCAGGGCGATGCGCAATGCCGCCGGCGTGGCCTCGGTGGCGGCGGCCGACGGCCGCATCAGCACCGCCAGCACCGGCTTGCCTTCGACCGCCAGTTGCAGGCGCCGCGTATCCTGTGCCTTGAGGTGGCCCGGCCACGCCAGCAGCGCGCCATCGCTCAAGCCCTTGAGGATTTGCTCGCAGGCCCACAGCACATCAGACCGGTGACGTGCGCGCACCACGATCAGTCGGGCCGGCGCTATGCCGCCGCCCAGGAACGCCGGAGCATGGGGAATCCAGGGCGGTTCGAGCAAAAAGATTGGCGCACCGGCGTGCGCGAGCGCGCTCAGGGCAGGGAAAAACAGGCGCAGTTCGCCGATACCGGATTGATGGTGCAGTATTTCGGTGAGAGCACCGGCCGGCCAGCCGCCACCCGGCAACTCGGCATCGAGGGGCACAAAACCGGTGGCGATGCCGGGGCGGGCCGGACGGGCCAAGTCATGGCCGCGCCACAGCCCCGGGATGGCCGCCACCATGGTGTGGGCGCAAGCGGTCGGTGCAGCGCTGTGCGGCGGCGCGGCTGCGTCGGCGGGTAGGAGGGCCTGCCCCATGGCGACGGGCTGAAGCGATGCGTTGTGCGAAGAGGATCAGGCCGCAAGCCAGTCGACCCACATGAGAAGGGCGAAGCCGGTGGCGCATACCACCGGGACCCAGCGGTCGCGGTCATGCGCGATAAAGCGGGCCAGATGGCGCAGGGGCTTGCGCGGATGTGACGGCGATTGCGTTTTGTCGCGCAGCAGGGCGCTTGAGGGCAGAAAAGCTTGCATGGTGAGCCGGCTTCCGGATGTTTTGGGAAGCCAGAATACACCATTTACTGTTTATTTGTACAGTATTTTATTCCTGCAGCAGGCCTGCAGTCTGCACTGTCGCCATTGCGCCATCAGTGATCGCTGACGCACCGTTGACAGTATCACGGATAGCGGATCAAAGCTCCTGGGCGAGTTTCTCGATTTCCACCCGTGCCGGAAATTTGTCACCGAGCGCGGCCAGGTCTTCGAGCAGGCGCCGGGCCTCCGCCTTCTTGCCAGCCTTGATCAGGGCGCGCGCGTAATTCAGGCGGATGGCCGGCGCCTGTGGTGCCAGTTCGGCAGCCTTGGCGAGCAGTTCGAGGGCGCGCGCGGTATCGCCTTTGTCGAGCAGCAGCACGCCCAGGGTATCCATGAACGCCGGCTGGTTCGGCACCAGTTTGTTGGCCTTTTCGGCATATTCGATCGCGCCGGGAGCTTTGAGCCGGCCGCTGATCCAGGCCAGGTTGTTGAGGACCACCGGATTTTCCGGCATGACCGCGAGCAGGCTCTGGAATTGCCGCGCGGCGGCGTCGAGATCGTTGCGCGCGATCGCACTCTCACCCAGATGCAACTGGAAGCCGTAATCCTTCGGATGATCCTTGACCCAGAGGCCGGAGAAACGCTCGGCCTCGACCTTGTTACCGCCTGCCAGCAGTGAACCATGCAGACGCGCCGCCAGTTCGGTGCCGGGCACCAGCTTGAGTCCGCTCCGATAGGATGTGCTGGCCGCGGGCCAGGCCTTTTGCGACGCATGCACATCGCCCTCGAGCAGATGGCCGACCGCCTCGGTCGGCCGCTGCTTTTGCACTTCGCGCGCCAGGGCCAGGGCACTCTTCTCGTTTTTCGCCTGCAGGTCGAGCATGATGAGACCGCGTTGTGCCTCGACCAGATCGGATTTTATTTTCAGCGCCTGGCGCAGGTTTTGCGCGGCAGCCTCTGGCTTCTTGCCGGCGACATTGATTTCCGCCATGCGCAGATAAGGGCGCACCGCGCCGGCTTGCATGCTTGCCTGCTTGGTGTAGGTTGCCAGTGCCTGGTTGAGCTCGCCGCCGGCCTGCTGTGCCTGGCCCAGCAGATCGAGGAGCTCGGGGCGATCAGGCAGCGCGGCTACGGCATCCTGGCCGACCGATATGGCCTTGCGGAAGTCCTTGGCGCGCAGATACAGGTCAATCAGCGCGATGCGTGGTGCCGGTTCGTCGCCGCGCATGACGACCGCCTTGTTGATAAGGGCGGCGACTTCCTCGGTAGTGCCGCCTGCCTGTGCCTTGAGACCGGCCAGCGCCAGCTGGGCCTGCACGTTTTTCGCGTCGGCGGCGAGCAGTGTCTCGAAGCGCTTGGCGGCATCGGCCGGCTTTTTGTCGTTCAGGTCGAGCGCAGCTAACCCGGCGACGGCGGAAAAATAGGACGGATTCAACGCCAGTGCGCGCTCGAAGCTCTTGCGCGCGCCGGCCGTATCGCGCTTGGCAAGCAGCAGGCGGCCGCGCATTTCATGCGGCAGCGGGTTGTCCGGCTGTTTCTTTTCCAGGGTATCGATGGCCTTGAGCGCCTTGTCGATTTCGCCGCGACGCAGGTGGCTGGCGATCAGGGCCATGTCGGCCGAGGTTCCGGTATCGGCGGCGGAGATCTGTTCGAGATCGGCGACGCCGCTATCGGCCTCGCCCTTGGCAACGCGGGTCAGCGCCAGGCTGGTGCGCTTGCGTGCGTCATTCGGATCGAGCTTGGCGGCGGCGCTGAAAAATTCCTCGGCGCGTGCGGTCTCGCCATTGCGCATGTGGGCTTCGCCGGCCAGCATGAGCATGTTGGAATCGCCGCCAATATTCGCCAGCACCGGCTTGAGCATTTCCACGGCCTTGGCAGGCTGCCCTGATTCCATATAGGTGAGAGCCAGCCAGCGCCGCGCGGCCAGCGATTGCGGATTCTGCTTGAGCACCTTGTTCAGAAAAATCTCGGCCTGGGCGAACGACTTCAAGCGGAACTCGATCGCTCCGGCCTGCAGTAAGGTGGCGGGGTTCTCCGGCGCGATGCGCAGGAGTTGCTGTGAATACTCGCGTGCGCCCTTGTAATCCTTGTTGGCGAATGCCAGTTGGGCGCCGGCCGACAGTGTCAGCGGGTGTCCCGAGGAGACCTTTTTCATTGCCTCGAACTCGCGGCCGGCGTCTTCGGTCTTGCGCTGCACCATCAGGTTCGCAAACACGGCGATGCGAGCGGGCAGCATGTCGGGGCGCGCCTCGATGGCCTTGCGGTAGGAAACCAGGCTTTCGTCGCGCTCGTTGCGCGCAGCCTGCAGGTCGCCCCTGAATTTCCAGCCGTCCGCATTGGCGGGCTCCAGCTTTAGCACGCGCTCGATGGTCGCCAGCGCCTCATCGACTTTGCGTGTAACGGCGAACACGCGCGCCTGGGTCAAGAGCGCCGGCACGAAGTCGGGCTTTTTCTCAAGCGCCCGAGCGAGGGCGGCTTCCGCGCCCGGGCGGTCGCCGGTCGCAGCAAGGGCGGTAGCGAGGCTGGTTTGCACCGACGCAATCGCCTCCGGGGTCGACAGTTGCGCCTGGTTCGCCTCTTCAGCCACGCGCTTGAATTGGCCTTGGGCCAGGTAGGCGCGCATCAACAAGGGTACGACTTCGTCGGGCGGACTCTTGAGCTCCAGGGCTTTGCGCAGTTCCACTTCAGCTGATCTCGCGTCACCGGTTTCAAGCAGCACCTGGCCCAGCAACAGCCGCGCGGCGGCACGTTCCGGGTCTTTCTGCAGGGCATTCTTGATCGCGATGATCGCCGCCTTGTTATCCCCCTTTTTGAGGAACTCGCGCGCGCTCGCGGTATGCTTTTCCGGCGAGTCATCGCTGCACGCGACCATCAGAAGCGCGGTTGCGAA
>Ga0209591_10009844_pt1 | contig 10302 bp, 8 predicted proteins | sample MAT01_FD_187207 | JGI IMG/M metagenome (GOLD analysis project Ga0209591, IMG submission 187207) | Freshwater microbial communities from Lake Fryxell liftoff mats and glacier meltwater in Antarctica - MAT-01 (SPAdes) (version 2) | ecosystem: Environmental > Aquatic > Freshwater > Ice > Liftoff...
TGACCTCACCCGGCACCGTGCTTGGGAGCGATGCGGAGGGATTATGTGTAGCGACCGGGCAGGGGGTGCTGCGGTTTCGTCGGCTGCAACGCCCTGGGGGCAAGATGCTGAGTGCGGCTGAATTTTCCCGTGGTTTCCCATTAGCGCCAGGTCTGCTGCTGGTCAGTAAGCCCATGGTGGCGCTGGTATCTGATCAGCCCTTTCCTCGGATCAAACATTGAGGTGGGTTATTTTGTTCATTCCACCGCTGCGTTTTTCGGATAAGGACTTTTGAAGCAAACAACTAAAAGCATCCACTGGTAGTTGTTAGCGAGATTCGAGAGAATTGGATTGCTGGGATTGTCCGGGATTCAGCTAACCAACGAAGATCGAGCAGGGTGTTTTTTAACTTAAAACACGCGCTGCGCGGTTGGAAATTTATCCAGCTCGGTGTTCAAGAAAGAATCTGGGGAGCCGATTACCAGCTTACTTTCATTTATGTTGCCTCGATGGTTGCTACCCGGGCTGCTGGCTATTGGTGGCAGAGATTTCTGGTCTCGCCCCCGAGCTGCGGCTGTGCTCTTCGGTTGCGTAATGCTGGGGACCACTGGTCGATCCGCTTCTTCGAGCATACCCGTGATCGGCCTTGGATTGGTGGAAACGGGGATGCTGGCGTTCGTGGTACTCGGTCCTGATTCGTTGGGGTTGAGCGCTGCACCCACTGACCTGCACTTTTTGCCTGACGGACGTTTGCTCGTAATTTCAAAGCGTGAAAGCGCATACGGAGACGGAGTTCGTTGGCCGACTTTTCAAAGTGCCGATGAGAAAGACGGGGTCCTGACAGATGAAGTGAGGGTTGGTTCTGACGGACAGGAAGGCCACTACGTTTTTCATGCCCGGCCGGTATCCGATTCGGTGGCCGGAGCGGAAGCGACACTCGCGTTTACGGTGCACCCCCCTTGGTTTCGCTCGAGATTGGCCTGGGCTATTTATGGAGTGAGTGCGCTTGGCGTGGTGGGATTTCTCGCCTGGTTTTTTTCCTATCTGGAACGGCGGGAAAAAGTGCACCTCGAACATGTGGTGAAGAAACGTACCGGCGAACTCAATGAGACCAACCGGCAACTCGGGCAGCAGGTCGCGGAGACGTTGAAAAAAACCAATGCACTGGCGGCGAGTGAAGAGCGCTATCGCTTGTTAAACTCCGATCTCGAAGAGCGGGTGGCGGATCGGACCGCCGAGCTAGGCAAGGCGATCACGGCAATGCAACGGGCCAAGGAAGCCGCAGAAGCCGCCGATCGCGCCAAGAGCGCTTTTCTCGCCAATATGAGCCATGAACTTCGCACGCCGATGAATGGCGTGGTTGGCATGGGGCACCTCTTGCTCGACACCAAACTCGACAGCGAACAGCGGGAATTTGTCGATACACTCATCCACAGCAGCGAAAGTCTGCTCACGATTTTGAACGATGTGCTCGATTACTCCAAGATCGAGGCCGGCCTCCTCAATTTGGAGGCGATCGATTTTGATTTGGAAGAGCAACTGGAACGGGCGATGTTTTTGGAGACCGAGCCGGCGCACAAGAAAGGACTCGCGCTGGTGCTGGATTTTGCGCCCGATCTTCCACCGCGCGTGCGCGGCGACCCGGTGCGACTGCGGCAGGTGGTCCTGAACTTGGTCAGCAACGCCATCAAATTTACCGCTCATGGGGAAGTAGTGGTGCGGGTCCGTCCGAGCGAAAAACCAGTCAACCGGGGCCTGCGAATTCGTTTTGAAATCAAGGATGACGGCATCGGTATCTCCCCCGAGGTCCAGAAAAATCTCTTTCAACGGTTTGTCCAGGCGGACAGTTCGACCACCAGGAAGTTTGGTGGCACCGGTTTGGGTTTGGCCATTTGCCGTTGCCTGACCGAATTGATGCATGGCGAAATCGGAGTCACGAGCGTGCTTAACCAAGGTTCGGTTTTTTGGTTTGAAGTGGAGTTCGCCCGGCCGGAAACCACTTCCGTCCCATGGGATCCGACACTCGCATTGGATGATCGACGGATTCTGGTTGTAGATGACAATGCCACGAACCGAAAATATTTCCATCACCTCTTGAAGCGCTGGAACACGGTCACGGCGAGCGTCGACGGGGCTACGGCCGCCATTGAGGCGCTGACGCGAGCCGCCGCGGGCGGCAAGCCGTACGAATTAGTGTTACTGGATCAGCACATGCCGGAAATTGACGGGCTGGCGTTGTCGCGGGTTATTAATGACGAACCGGCTTTTGGCCGTCCCGTTCTGGCACTGCTCAGTTCCGATAATGAACGCCTGACCGCTGAACAACTGGCCGGATACGGGATCGCCGCAGCGGAGCACAAGCCTATCCCGGCGATGCGCCTGCGTTCACTCATCCTGCGGTTATTGGCCCCGACTTCCACGGAGCGAGCCACCGCAAACCTGGCATCGGGAAAACCTTTGGAGCCGCAGGTGAAGGCACCGACCGCCCTCACCCTCGTTCAGGGCGCGTCCGGGGAAACCCAAAGCGCGGATACGAATAATTTAGTCTTGGTGGTCGAAGACAATCTCGTGAACCAAAAGGTTGCGCAAAAATTACTGAAAAAAATGGGCTATCCCGTCGACATCGCGAACAATGGGAAGGAGGCGCTCGATGCCCTGCGGAAGCATCCTTACCAATTGGTTTTCATGGATATTCAGATGCCGGTAATGGACGGTCTCGAAGCGACGCAGATGATTCGTAAAGCTCAGGCAGCGGAAGAACCGGGTTTTGCCCGTGAAATCCGGATCGTCGCCATGACGGCCAACGCCATGTCAGGGGACCGGGAACTGTGTCTCTCGGTGGGGATGGACGACTATATCACCAAGCCTCTGCGGCCGGATTTGATCAGAGGTATGATTACCAAATATCTCGGGCATCTGGTGCGCGCCTCGGGCTGAGCTGCGGCCATTCCCTGATAGGCGTGCGCGGCGCCTCTTAACTTTCGTTGGCGCGAGCGGGCCGCTTGCTTTTCCGACCGTAGCAGTGCGGGCAGGATACATCCGGCACATAATGCGGGTGACGTTGCTCCTCTTCTTTGAGCGGCATTTGGCAGGCGAAACACAGCACGGAATTCGTTTCACGCAACGCCGGATCGACCCCGACTCGGCGGTCGAACACAAAACATTCGCCGTCGTAGTGCGCCCCGCCGCATTCCTCGAAATATTTCAGGATGCCGCCGTCGAGTTGGAAAATATTTTTGAAACCGGCCTGCTCCATGAACGGGCCGGCCTTCTCGCAACGGATGCCGCCAGTGCAAAACATCACGATGGGTTGCGCTTTCATGGTCTCCGGGAGTTGGCGCACGGCCTCGGGAAATTCGCGAAAATGCTCGATGCCGGCAGGCAGCGCGCCGCGAAACGTCCCCATGCGCACTTCGTAGTCGTTGCGCGTGTCGTACAAAGTCACGGGACGGCCTTCATCGAGCCATTGTTTGAGGGTGCGGGCGGGCAGTTTGGGCGAAGTGCGGCGACCCGGCTCGATGCCCTCGATGCCGAAGGCGATGATTTCCTTTTTAACTTTCACCAGCATCCGATTGTACGGCTGGCGGTCGCTCTCGCTTTCCTTGGGTTGCAGATCTGCCAGACCCGGAATCGCGCGAAGTTCGGCCAGCACCGGATCGAGCTGCTCGCGCGTGCCGGCGACGAAAATATTGATCCCTTCCGGGCTCAGCAAAATCGTGCCCTTGAGTCCGACGCGCAGGCTCAGTTCCAGCAACCGCGCTTTCAACACGGGCAGATCACCCAACGGGGTGAACTTGTAGGTGGAAATGTTGATGATGACAGGCAAGGGAAGGGCGTGGAATTGACGGGGAAAAGTGCCCGGGTACAAATACATTTTCAGCTTCTTTCCCCGTAAAACGCTGCCTTCTTGACGCGACGGCGTGAGTGGGTGAATTTGGCTTCATGGCAACTCCCACACTCAAAATTGAATCACTCAAGACAGGCACCGGCCGCTCTCCGAAAAAGGGCGAGGCGGTTGCCGTTCATTATACCGGCTGTTTCACCGATGGAAAAAAATTCGACAGCTCGGTAGATCGCAAAGAGCCGTTCACGTTTGTCCTCGGGGAAGGTCAGGTCATCGCTGGTTGGGATCAAGGCGTCGCCACGATGAAGATCGGCGACAAAGTGAAGATGACCATTCCGCCGGAGCTGGGCTACGGTCGCGCAGGCTATCCCGGAGCGATTCCGCCGAATGCGACGCTCGTGTTCGAAGTCGAGCTGCTGGGGATCGGGTGATTTTTTTGGCGTCACATCCTAAAGCGTAGGTTGCGAGCTTGCCTCGCAACGTGATCATGGTGCGACAAGCGCGCCACCTCTCCACGGAATGCGGGAATAAAACCTGCGGGGTGAGGGCACCCCGCCTCCCAAAAACATCAGGCGGTACCCGCTTGGATCATCAGCTTTTTCAACTGACCGATGTCTGCGGCGGAAGTCTTCGCGACGAAGCCGCGGACGTGGGTGAAGTGGACATCCGGGCTGTTCGCGATGCGGGTGAAATCCAGCCGGCTGTTGTCGCGGAAACGCGAGAGGCCGTAACCGGTGCTACGGCGGTCAGGATAAACCAAGCCGACGATGGCGTGTTCTAAACCACGGCTCGTGATGAACTGATCCGTGCCCATCGAAGAATCCTCGGGCAGGGGATCGGTGCGGGGAAGAAAGAGAACTTTGCCGGGCAGTCCGCCTAGCTCGAGTTCCCAAATTTCTGCGTGTTGCCCGATAAAATCCAGCCGCGCCCGCAGCGACTTCACGTAGCTGAGCAGATCTTCGCCGATCATCTGCATCACGGCCCAGAGCGGGTCACCGGCATCGATGCGTTTCGTTTGGGCGAAGCGCCGCAGCAGCGTGATGTCGATGGGCGAGTTGAGCTTGGTGAGCGTAGCGGCTTCGACGCCGAGCCACTTCCCAGTTGTCACGAGGCCGCGACAATCAAACCACTCGGCGGGCTCCAGCCATTCGCAAAACTGGCGCGCGTCTTCGTAGAGGCCTAAATGCTGCAGGACTAGTGAGAGCGAACACGTGGGCGGATGATCCTTGGGGAGTTGGTGGTGATCGAAATTATTGAGCGCGGGATTGTGCTGATGGCCGACGTCGACGACGCAGATGGACGGATTGCCCAGATCTTCGGGGGTCGGTTCACGACGGATGATCGGCACAGGATGCAGGGCGAGCAACACGCTGCAGGCGAGAAACTCGTCTTTATGCGCGCCGCCGGGGTGCGTGAGAATGGTGGAAACTGTGGTCATGGAAGAAGAGGTGATTTATTGGGTTCAGATCATTTGGCGGACACGAACATCCCCGATTTTTTTGCCACAAATAAGGCGCAAAAAGCATTCTGCTGGTGATCGAAGATTTCCGCGCGCCTATAGGCACCTAGCGGGTTTCGCCTGCACCCGTTTTTTCGTACCTCTTTGTGGCAAAAAATCCGGGAGATTGGTCTGCTGGTATTTTGTGTTTCGAGATGCAGTTCAACGTCCGCTGCGGCTGCGCCATTGGCCGCCGGGCTTGCCTTTCGAATGAGGGGAGGGACCGGACGAAGGCTTGCCGCCACCCCCACTCTTATTCCCACCACCACCACCACCGGGGCGAGCGCTGCCGCCGCTACTGCCACGGGAGCCACCGCGGTTTTGACCTTGGCGTTGCCCTTGGCCGCGATTGGGGCGGTAGTCGGCTTGAGGTGGCGCGCTGGCGCGGGGAGGGGGCAGGGCTTTATAGTCGAAGCCTTCGAGCTTGAGTTGGGGAATCGAGGCTTTGATGAAACGTTCAATGGATTTTATGTCGTTCGCTTCCTGCGGCGTGGCGATCGTGAACGCGTCGCCGGTGGCGGCGGCGCGCCCAGTGCGGCCGATGCGATGCACATAATCGTCGGGCGTCATCGGAATGTCGTAATTGATCACATGCGATACCCCGGCGATATCGAGCCCGCGCGCCGCGATGTCGGTCGCCACCATGACTTCGTAGCGGCCTGCCTTGAAACCGGCGAGGGAGTCCTTGCGCTGGCCTTGGCTGCGGTTGCCATGGAGCACCGTAACGGAATGGCCGGTTTCCTTGAGTTGCGCCGCGATTTTATCGGCCCCGTGCTTGGTGCGGGTGAAAACAATGACGCTGTGAAAATCTGTTTTTTCCAACAGGGCAACGAGCAGATTGTACTTCAGCCCTTGGTTTACCGTGTAGATGGCGTGAGTGACGGATTCGCTGACGGTGCGCGCCCGACCGATGGCGATGCGGACCGGATCAGTCAGGGCAAAACGCGCGACAGCTTCGATCTCGGGCGGTACGGTGGCGGAGAAGAAAAGGGTCTGCCGCTTTTTGGGACACTGGCTGACGATGGTTTTGACGTCATTGATGAAACCCATGTCGAGCATGCGATCCACCTCATCGAGCACGAGCACTTGGAGAAAATCGAGCCGGAGAGTTCGTTCGTGCAGGAAATCCATGAGGCGACCGACGGTGGCGACGACGATATCGCTGCCTTTGTGCAGGGCATTGCGCTGCTTGCCGAAACCGACGCCACCGTGAATGAGCGTGGTGTGGATGTCGCTGAACTGGCCGAATTCACGGAAGGCTTCGTCGACTTGCGCCGCGAGTTCGCGGGTGGGTTCAAGCACGAGCACGCGGGGGCCGCGGGCTTGGTGGGGGCCAAGGCGATTCAGAATGGGCAGGGCAAACGCGGCGGTCTTCCCCGTGCCGGTTTGCGCGGAGGCGATGAGATCTTTGCCCGTCAAAATCACCGGAATGGCCTGCTGCTGGATGGGCGTGGGTTCGCCGTAGCCTTTGGCCGTGACGGCGCGGAGGATGCTGGAATAGAGACCAAGTTTGGTGAACGGCATAAACCGAATGCCGGGGTGAAACGGGCTAAAGGCGAGGGAAAAATGCGGGACGGGATTTTTTGGGGTGTACGATGCGAGATTGGTGGCGCGGCGAGCGCGCCACCTCCGGACTGCTCTGGGCACATCTTGCCTAAAACTTCGCGAATCGTGATTGAGCCTCGTCATCCGTCGAAGCCTCAGGTAATCCGTGAAACATGCCCCAAACCCCCAATTCGCAATTTGATCAAACCGTTCTCGATATGATTGAGCACAGCCCGGTTGGGGCCGTGCCTGTCACCCCCGCCTATCAGGATGCGATCCGCCGACTCTATGCTTCGCACCAGGCGTACCCGGATGCGGATCACAAGGATGGGCATGTCACCGCGCGATCATTGATTAAGTTGCCGTCATTTTATGCGGCGAATCTCGACGAGGTCGTGGCTGGCAAAGTTGCCGTGGAGGAAGTGGAATCAAATGCCAGTATTTTCGACCGCTACGTCCAATCGCTGTCGGCGGCGCTTCGGGCGAAAGCTGCGGGCAAACGCTTGACGGTGGCCGGTAAGGTGGCGCATCACCGTGCCAAGCACGGCGGCGCCGTGGTGCACGATCCGGTGCATACGTTGTTCCTCGTGCCCGGCACCGGCCCGCATCCGGGTCTGCCGGGCAACTATCTTTATGGTTCAGCCTTTCAAGTCAGCGCTGATGCCGCCACCAGCCCGTGGGCCGTGCATCTGCACGACAACGACGACGGCGCTGCATTGTACGATGCGCCGAACCAAGCGGACGCTTTGGCCAAGCTGCAGGAAGTACTGGCCAGCGCGCCGTTCAACATGAACGAGCTGATGGCGCTGGGGTTTCGGTTTAATTGATCGCGGCGCGGTTTCGCCCGCTTCTCCGCCTCATAGCATCAACCTCGAGGGTGTTTGCTGCCGTAGCCACCGGCCTCCGAACCTGTGCGATCGGTTTGTATCGCGTGGGAGCGTAAGCGACCGCGCGGATGGTGTGCGGGGCTGACCGTGTTGTCGCTTCGCTCCAACACGGCTGCACGGCAACTGGCTGATCGGAAAGGTGGAGCGACTTGACCTTCAGGTGCTGGAGTGTGGTTGCGCGCAATCCCGCGCAATCCCGCGTGATGCGGTCAAGCCGTTCCACTGGGATTGCCTGAATTCATCGTGCGCTTCGCGGGAAGTTTTCTCCATTGCGCGATCGGCGTACTGCCGGCACATGCGTGGGATGCCACTGCTCGGCGTCATTTTTGTTTGGGACGGCGTGATCGTTGATGCCTCGCGCGTGCCCGGGCTGTGTTGGGACGATTCCCGATTGGGCGAGGTGACAGTTGCCGAACGGCGGGCTTTGGTTACTCCTTAAATCGATGTTCAAACTTCGCGCAGATTACACGCCCACGGGCGATCAGCCCACCGCCATCGAGACGCTGGTGCGTTCGCTGCGGGCAGGTAATCGTTTTCAAACCCTCCTCGGCGTCACGGGGTCGGGCAAGACCTTCACGATGGCGAATGTCATTCAGCAGCTCCAGCGGCCGACCCTCATCATCTCCCACAACAAGACGCTCGCGGCCCAACTCTACTCGGAGTTCAAGAATTTCTTCCCGGAAAACGCCGTCGAATACTTTGTCAGCTACTACGATTATTACCAACCCGAGGCCTACGTGCCCTCGAGCGATACGTTCATCGAGAAAGATTCCTCCATCAACGAGGAGATCGAGCGCCTGCGTATCGCGACCACGAGTTCGCTCGTCAGCCGGAAGGACGTGATCGTGGTCGCGAGTGTCTCCTGCATCTACGGTCTCGGTTCGCCCGAGGAGTTTTCTTCAATGCGGATCTTGCTCCGCCGCGGGGAAGGACTCGGTCGTCAAAAGCTCCTCGAACGTCTCGTCGATAATCTCTACGAGCGAAACGATTATGATATGAAGCGCGGCTGTTTCCGCGTGCGCGGCGACGTGGTGGACATTATGCCCGCCTACCTGGAGCACGGACTCCGCGTGGAGTTTTTCGGCGACGAGATCGAGGCGCTCACGGAATTCGAACCCTTGACCGGTGCGGTGCTGCGCAAGATCGAGGAGTTTGATCTCTATCCCGCGAATCAATATGTGACCTCCAAGGGCAAGCTCGAAGGCGCGGTAGCCGGGATCAAGGCGGAGTTGGAGCAACGCGTGGCGTTCTTCGAGCAGCAGCAAAAATATCTCGAGGCGCAGCGCATCCGCATGCGGACTAATTACGATTTGGAAATGCTCCAGGAAATGGGTTTCTGCAACGGCATAGAAAATTATTCGCTCCATCTCGCCGGTCGCAAAGCCGGCGACCGGCCGTCGTGCCTGATCGATTTCTTCCCGAAGGATTTTTTGCTCTTCATCGACGAGAGCCATGTGACGGTTCCTCAGGTCGGCGGTATGTACAACGGCGACATCGCCCGCAAGAAGACACTCGTGGACTTTGGTTTTCGCCTGCCATCCGCCCTCGACAATCGCCCGCAAAGCTTCGTCGAGTTCGAGGGTGTCACCGGCCAGACGCTCTACGTTTCGGCCACCCCAGCGCCGTTCGAAATGGCACGTTCGACGGTGGTAGCCGAGCAGGTGATCCGACCCACCGGCCTGCTCGATCCTGAGATCACCATCCGACCAATCAAGGGCCAGGTGGAAAATCTCATCGGCGAAATCCGCGCCGCCACCGAGAAAGGCGAGCGCGTCTTGGTGACGACGCTGACGAAGCGTTTGTCCGAGGATATCACGAGCTACCTGCGCGAGGCGAAGATCCGCGTCGAATATCTGCACTCCGACATCGATGCGTTGGAGCGCGTCGAGATCCTGCGCAATCTACGGCAGGGGAATTTCGATGTCCTGGTCGGCATCAATCTGCTCCGTGAAGGGCTCGATCTGCCCGAGGTGGCGCTCGTCGCGATCCTTGATGCCGACAAGGAAGGATTCCTGCGCAGCACGACGAGTTTGCTGCAAACTTCCGGGCGCGCCGCCCGCCACGAGCATGGCCGCGTGATTTTCTACGCCGACGTGATTACCGCATCGATTCGCAAGACGATGGAGGAGACGAAGCGCCGCCGCGCCATCCAACTCGCGTACAACACGGAACACGGCATCACGCCCACCGGGGTGAAGCGCCCCGCGCAATCCAGTTTGCGGACCTACGACGGCACCGGCCGTGAACAGGCCAGCGATGTGCTCGCGGAGGAAATTGATGACGTCGCCGCCGTGATTGCCGAGCTCGAGGAAGAGATGCAGCAAGCCGCCGACAAGTTGGAATTCGAGCGCGCCGCCCTCTTGCGGGACCAAGTGAACACGCTCAAATCCGGCGACTACCGGAAACCCACGAAATCAGTCAGCTACCGCCAGCCGTCAAAAAAGTCACGTCATTGATGTAGTGCCGTCGCTGCGGCTGCGGCGGTCGCTTGTCCGCTTCAGTCGTGTCAAGAGACCTGACGTCATCTGTCTTCCGAAACCCACCCCCCC
>Ga0209591_10009845_pt1 | contig 10301 bp, 7 predicted proteins | sample MAT01_FD_187207 | JGI IMG/M metagenome (GOLD analysis project Ga0209591, IMG submission 187207) | Freshwater microbial communities from Lake Fryxell liftoff mats and glacier meltwater in Antarctica - MAT-01 (SPAdes) (version 2) | ecosystem: Environmental > Aquatic > Freshwater > Ice > Liftoff...
GTGCCGCACAAGGTCAGCCTTGATACGGCGCAAGCCTCCGCTGGTTGTCTCGCCAGATATGCTCGCGTTGACCACCGCCGTCTCGCGTGGCGCGAGCCGTTGCGCCATCAACTCCACCCAACCCTCTCCGGCGCGTAGTCCATAGGCGGCCGACAGGCTGTCGCCGAATACCATCACCGTCGCTCGAGCGGGTTGGGCGGCCCGCGACGCAGCAGGGAACGCAATGACAACCAAGAGTGTCAGAACGAGCAGTGCTGCGGCCCCCAATCGGGTGGTGGCGAAACGCGGTGTGGCCTGAAAATGTGCCAATGCTGCTATTTGTTTCAAGAAATCATCCTTCGGTCACGTCACACTATCAAAATGGGGCGTTGGCCCCAATAATCAAATATCAACCACTTTTTCAGCTTATTCATGAACGCATCAACGTCGGTTTCAAGTGTGGCACCTATCGCCGAGTTCAACGCATCTGGCGCGGCTTCCGAAGTATCCCCTGCGAAAGCGGCTGGCAGCCACGACCAACCTGTTTCGTCGCGAGGCATCCCACCCGCCACCGATGAAATCATCCGTGTGAGCAAGGTCTCTAAACGTGTCACGACGACGGATGGGGTACTCACCATCGTTAACAACGCCAATTTTACTGTGCTGCGTGGAGAGGCGGTCGCCGTTGTCGGTGCTTCCGGCTCCGGCAAGTCTACGTTGCTCGGGCTGATGGCTGGACTCGACACGCCAAGCGAAGGCGATATCGCCATCAACGGCGAATCGCTGTTCGACCTCGATGAAGACGGTCGCGCCAAGCTGCGAGGGCGCTTGGTGGGCTTTGTGTTCCAGTCGTTTCAACTGCTGCCATCGTTGTCGGCGCTGGAGAATGTGATGTTGCCACTTGAGTTGGCGGGGGTCACTGACGCGCGCGCGCGGGCTTTGGCCATTCTCGAGCGGGTCGGGCTCAAGGATCGCGTAAAGCACTATCCCAAGCAGCTGTCTGGTGGCGAGCAACAACGGGTGGCGATTGCGCGTGCTTTCGTCGCCGAGCCAAAGCTGTTGTTTGCCGACGAGCCGACCGGCAATCTCGATGCCAAGACGGGCCGGGCGATGATCGATCTCCTGTTCGAACTCAATCGCGAGCGCGGCACCACGCTCATCCTCGTGACCCACGACCTGAGTCTCGCCGCGCGGTGCGGCCGACGCTTGACCATCGACGCGGGCGTGGTTACTGACGAGGACCACCGGGGTGATATGGCTATGTAGTTGGTAAACTCGCTGGTAAACTCCTTTATCCACGGGTGTTTCGAGCCATTTTTGCTTTGAAGTGCCCGTCGTTGCTTGTGTTTGGTGCCCGCTAGGCCGAATTGCATTTTCCATCCTGTTGCGCTCGTCGCGCTGTCTGAACCGTCATCATGCAGAAATTTTCCCTTGCCCTGAAGCTGCTTCGCCGTAATGCCCACGCCGGTGAAGCGCAGGTGTTGATCGTTGCGCTACTAATCGCCGTGGCGAGCGTCACCACGGTGTCGTTCTTCGCCGACCGGGTCGAATCTGCGCTCAATCGCCAGGCAAATGAGTTGATTGCTGCGGACGCCATCATCAAGGCTGACAAGCCGATTGACGCGCGCTTCATCGAGGAGGCGGCGCGTCTGAAGTTGATCAGCGCACAAACGGTCAGCTTTCCCAGCATGGTGTCGGGCGATGCGGCGCTCGGGCAGGGCGTGAATCTGGCGGATATCAAAGCCGTCACCGACGGCTTTCCATTGCGCGGCAAACTGCGCATTGCCGACGAACCAGGACAACCCGATCGCGACGCCGCGGGCGTTCCGGAAGTGGGTACCGTGTGGGTGCCGGAGGTTCTGCTGGCGCGCATCAATGTCGCGGTGGGCGATCGGCTCAAGGTTGGTGCCACCGAGTTCCGCATCGCAAAAGTACTCACCAAAGAACCTGACAGCGTTCTCGATTATTTCGGCATCGCGCCGCGCGTGATGTTGAATATGAAAGACGTAGCGGCGACGCAATTGATTCAGGTCGGCAGTCGCGTCAATTACGCGTTTCTGGTCGCCGGTGAACGCCCTGGTGTTGACCAATTTGCCGCAGCCTTCAAGGGCAAGTTGAAGCGCGGCGAGCGGCTCGAAACGGTACGTGATGCGCGTTCCGAAGTGCGCGTGGCGCTCGAACGTGCGCAGCGTTTTCTCGGCCTTGCGGCGTTGCTGTCGGTGATTCTGGCCTCGGTCGCGGTGGCACTCGCCGCTCGGCGTTTTTCACAGCGACAACTTGACAGCGCTGCCATGATGCGCTGCCTTGGTGCCAGCCAAGCCGATATCTTCGCGCTCAATTTCTGGCAGTTTATGATCCTGGGCGTCAGTGCCTGTGTCGCCGGCACGTTAGCCGGCTTTATCGCACAAACCGGGTTGGCGGCCATGCTCACCGGATTTTTCACCGTCAGCCTCCCCGCGCCGACGTTCGTGCCAGCGCTGCAAGGGTTGGCCATCGGCATGGTGCTGTTGCTGGGATTCACGCTGCCGCCCCTCTTGGCCCTGCGCAAAGTGCCGACCTTGCGGGTGCTGCGTCGCGAACTCGATCCGTTCGACGGCGCGGCGACGTTTGCCTACCTGCTCGGTTTTGCCACCTTGGCCGGCCTGATCATCTGGCGCTCTGGCGACATCAAGCTGGGCAGCATCGCCGTCGGCGGGTTCGTCATCGCACTCGGTGTCGCCGCACTGGCAGGATGGATACTGATTCAGTTTGCCGCCAGCTTGCGTGGTGCGGCCAGCGGCTCGTGGCGATACGGTATTGCCAACATGAAGCGCCGCTCGGGTGCCAGCCTCGTGCAAATCATGGCGCTGGGTCTTGGCATCATGGCGATGCTGTTGTTGACGCTGGTGCGCACCGATCTGATTTCGCGTTGGCAGGGTTCAGTTGGTGGTGATATGCCGAATCGGTTTGTCATCAATATTCAAAGTGATCAGCTCGACAAAGTCCGCGCCTATTTTGCCGAGCGAAACATGCCGACGCCAGATCTGTACCCGATGATTCGCGGACGCTTGATTTCTGTCTCAGATATTCCCGTTGCAAAACGGGGCTACACGGATGAGCGCGCCCGCCGGACCTCGGAACGCGAGTTCAACTTGTCGTGGTCCGACAAAATGCAGGCCGATAACAAGATTGTGGCCGGCCGCTTCTGGACCCCGGACGAAACGGAGCCACAGTTTTCGGTCGAGGAGGGCCTTGCCAAGGCGCTAAACATCAATGTGGGCGACACACTGACCTACGACGTTGCCGGCTCGCGCTTCAGCGCGAAAGTCACCAGCTTACGCAAAGTCGAGTGGGATTCCTTCAAAGCGAATTTCTTTGTGATTGCCAACCGCGGCGTGCTCAACAGCTATCCCGCCAGCTACATCACCAGCTTTCATTTGGCGCCGGGTAATGAAGCAGTGGTGACCGGCTTGATCCGGCAGTTTCCGAACCTCTCGGTGCTGGATCTCACCGCCATCATGAATCAAGTGCGGGTCATTACCGACCAGGTCGCCAATGCGGTTTCGTTCGTCTTCTTGTTTGCGCTTGCCGCAGGCGTAGTCGTACTGTACGCGGCGATTGCGACCACACAGGACGAGCGCGTGTTCGATGCGGCCGTCATGCGCACCCTTGGCGCCAATCGGCGCCAGATGGTTGTGCTGCAGCTGGCGGAGTTTCTCGCGATTGGCTTGTTGGCGGGCCTGATTGCCAGCATCGGCGCGATGTCGCTGGCAGCTGTACTTTCCGACCGGGTGCTTAACGTGCCCTACGTCATCAACTGGTGGATACCGGTGATCGGCATTCTTGGCGGGGGACTTGGCATCGCCGTCGCCGGACTGCTCGGCACGCGCAAGGCGGTCGACTCGCCACCGCTGGCAACCATCCGGGCGCTCGCTTAGCCGAGGCAACAGCCACAGCTTGTGCGCGAGCCACAGCTTATGCGCGGCCACCTTTCGGACGAGGACTTGCCGGGGACATGTTGCCCGCAGTCGCCCTCGTAATCGCCCGCGAGGCGAAGATGACCGGGATGAGCCCGACCAGCACGATGGCCAAGGCAGCAGCTGACGCTTCTGCCAATCGCTCATCCTTGGCCAGCGTGTAGGTACGAACGGCGAGCGTATCAAAGTTGAAGGGACGCATGACCAGCGTTGCCGGCAATTCTTTCATCACATCGACGAACACCAGCAGCCCCGCCGTGATGAGCGTTGAGCGCAGCAGTGGAACGTGGATCAGCCGGATCACTTCACGGTTGCTGGCGCCCAGCGAGCGCGCCGCGCTATCCATGCTCGGTGTGATTTTCGCAAAACCAGCTTCGCAGGTTTGCAGGCTGATCGCCAGAAATCGGATGAGATAGGCGTAGATCAAGACCGACACGCCGCCGGTCAAGATCAAGCCCACGTCGCGCCCCGCAATGGCGCTGACAAAATCAGCCAGTCGATGGTCGAGCAGCGTGACTGGCAGCAGCACGCCGACGGCGATCACGGTACCCGGAATGGCGTAGCCCAATCCGACGGCGCGGTTGGCCAAACGCATGGCCACACTTGGTGCTCGTCGATTCGTGTAGGCCAGCATCAAGCCGACGGCAACCGCGATCGCAGCCGTGAGTGTGGCCAGCGAGAAGCTGTTCCAAGCCAGCCGGAGAAATTCGTCGAGCCGGGTGAACGCAAGCGCGCCGGCGGCAATGCCGTCAAGGCCGTACTGCGATTCGGATACCGCAAGCCTGCCGAGCAAGGCCAGCGGCAGCAAAAAGCCCACCGTCACCGGAATCAAGCAGCCAATGAATGCGCCAACGGCCGCGACACCGGCGATGGGCTCGCGTTTGGCCGGTCGTGCGCGGTTGTCGGCAAAGCGCGCGCGGCGGCGGGCCCAGTGCTCAAACAGCATGACCATCGCGACAAACAGCAGCAGGATGCTGGCGAGTTTGCCTGCGGCAACGCGGTCGCTCTGGGCGAACCAGGCGGAAAAAATGCCTGTGGTAAATGTATTAATGCCGAAGTACGACACCGTGCCATAGTCGGCCAGGGTTTCCATCATGACCAGCGCGACTCCCGCAGCAATGGCCGGGCGCGCCAGCGGCAGCGTCACGCGAAATAGCATCGACAGCCGGCTGTAGCCGAAATTTCGGCCGACCTCGGACAGGGAGGTCGAGCGCTCCAGCAGTGCGACTCTTACCAACAAATAAACGTAGGGATACAGTGCACAGGCAAGAACCGCGGCTGCACCGCCGAGCGAGCGGATCTCGAAAAACCAGTAGTCTGCTTTGCTCTGCCAGCCGAACAATTCACGCAACCAGGTCTGCACCGGCCCGGCGTATTGAAGCAAGTCGGTATACGCGTAGGCCATCACGTAGGCCGGCATCGCCAAGGGCAACACCAGCAGCCACTCGAACGTTTTGCGCCCGCGCCAGTCGTATTTGGCGGTCAGCCACGCCGAGCCGGTGCCAAGCAGCGCCGCGCCGATGCCAACCAGAACCAGCAGCCAGAGCGAGTTGCTGACCAAGTCAGGCAGTGTCGTTGAGCGGATGTGGTGCCAAGCGCCGCTATCCTCCTGCCAAACGCTGGAGAGGACCGCCAACAGCGGCATGAGGAGGGCGACTCCGACCAGCCCGACGAGCAACAGCACCCCCAGTTTTCCTAGCGGGTAGCTGGGTGGGCCGACGTTTGCGTTAGTGTCGGTTTTCGTTGACGCAGGCATACCGAAGTGTAACAAGAATGATTCTCGTTAGCATTCTATTCTCGGTCGGCATTGGCGGGCGTTCAACGTCGAGTTAACCGAGTTAACCTTTTCCGAGCACGCGCGGTATACAATGCGCCACCATCCGCCGTCGCTTGGCTGAGCTGGTAATTTCAAAGGGGAGTAGTTCGTCCGCACCTGCAGTCAGGTGGCTGGATTGTTCGCGTCGTCAAGACGAGGCCCACAGGCCTCCGGTGCGATCAGCGCTTGAGTGTTCTCGAGCGCGAGCAAGACCTTTGCACGTCGCACCCGACGATGCAAGGGCTCCCGTTTTCGCAGGGTTGTCGAGCATGCCGAGTGCGGCGTAAGTTTGTTGTTTGCGCTCACCAATCCAAAGGAAGACATCATGTTTGAAACTATCGGCAATGCCTGGATGTGGACAGGTTTTGCAGTATTCGTTGTGCTCGCACTTGCCATTGACCTCCTCGCGCTAGACAGAAAAGCGGGCCAAAGGGTTAGCGTCAAGGAAGCGGTGAACTGGTCCTTGCTCTGGATCAGTCTTTCGTTCGTATTCGCCGGACTGCTATGGTTTTATCTTGACGGTAGCTATAACCGGGAACTGGCGAACCTCAAAACGACCGAGTTCTTGACCGGGTATCTGATCGAAAAATCGCTCTCAGTCGACAATATTTTTGTCTTCCTGATGATCTTTACGTTTTTCGCCGTGCCCCCCGAGCAGCAGCGCCGGGCGCTCGTCATCGGTGTCATCGGTGCCATTGTGTTGCGCGTGATCATGATTCTGATCGGTGCGTGGTTGGTCGCCAAATTCCACTGGATTTTGTATGTTTTCGGTGCCTTTCTGCTCATCACAGGCATCAAGATGCTCGTTTTCGCGGACTCGAAGCCCGACCTGAATCAGAACCCGCTGTTGAAGTTCATCCGCCGCCATTTCAAGCTAACGGATAGCTACCATGGCGAGAAGTTTACGGTGGTCAAAGACGGCGTGAAGTACTTCACTCCCATGTTCGTTGTGGTTGTCATGATCGGCATCACCGATGTGGTGTTCGCGGTTGACTCCATTCCCGCCATCTTCGCCATCACGAAAGATCCGTTCATCGTCATGACCTCGAATATTTTCGCGATTCTCGGCTTGCGCGCGCTTTACTTCCTGCTGGCTAATCTGGCAAGCCGTTTTCACCTGCTGTCCTATGGCTTGGCGCTGGTGTTGGTGTTCGTCGGCACGAAGATGCTGATCGTTGAATGGATCAAGATTCCGGTGTTTGTCTCGCTCGCCGTGGTTGGCAGCATTCTCGTGACGGCGATTTTGGCGAGCTGGTTCACGCGTCCCAAGGACGAGGAGACCGTCTGACCAGCCAACGTCCTGAGCGATGGCTGGTATATCGACGGCGGTCCGCATGCACGTGCCGCCGTCGATGTCGTTAGGCAAGTCGCCAGCGTGGGCGGGCAGTTCCACGACATTCGGTGATTTCGATTGGCTTTTCTGCGGCTGGATAAAAAGCGCTTGGTTTTCAATCGGTTGCGATAGGGCAACGATTCGTTGTTTTTGGCCTATAGTTTAAGTAGACTTACGCGTTTTCGAAAAAAGGCTGTCTGGGACGGGGCCGGCGCGAAAAGCCATAAAACCAGCGCAAGAACGAACTGCTGAGGAGATCAAGTTGGCCACTGCAAAAAAAACCAAGACGGCGACGAAAGTGAAATCGAGCGCGAAATCAGCGAAGGTCATGAAGCCGGTAAAGGTCGTGAAGAAGAAGGTCACGCCGAAAGCCGCTCCGAAAAGCAAGATAGGCCCCAAGACCAAACCGGCGCCGAAGAAAGCCAAGGTTGTCGCCAAACCCAAGCCCGCGCCAAAACCAGCTGCGAAAGCGCGCCCAAAAACGAAACCGATCGCAAAAGGGGCGAAAGTAAAACCATCGCCGAAGACGTCTGCAAAAGCAGCCACCAAGAAGCCTGTCAAAGCACCACCAAAAGTGATCCAGAAAACCAAAACCGCACCTGCCAAAACGCCTCCGCCGAAAATTTCCGCTACCAAGCTAGCCGCCAAGTCCGCACCGGCAAAAGAAGCGCCCGTCCCTAAACCGGCGTTCAAACCGGGCAAGGCTCCGGTCTCCGTGCCCGCGGCGCTGGAACGCCCCAAGACGCCGGTTGGCAAGCAGTCAGGGCGGGCGGCGGCTGTTGCAGCCGCTCCGCCGCCACTGGCCGTCGTGATTTCCGCGCCGACCCGTGCGTTGCCAAAGTCAATGACGGTTAAAGCATTCCAGTCCAACGTGCTGCCATTCAACCCAAAGACAAAAGGTGTCGAAGGCTATCTGTCGGAATCCGAAATTCTGAAACAGTCCAAAGACAAATACATGTCCAAGGAGCAACTGGCGTTTTTTAAGCAACGTTTGCTCGAATTGCAATCGCAGCTTCGCGAGAATGCCGGACAAACTACCGAGCATTTGCGCGAACTATCCATCGTGCCTGATCCGGCTGATCGCGCGACGCTGGAAGAAGAGCATGCACTCGAGTTACGTGCCCGTGACCGCGAACGCAAGCTGCTCAAAAAAGTGGAAGCGGCTGTCGTGCGTATCGCCGATCGCTCGTATGGTTACTGTGAGGAGACCGGGGAGCCGATTGGCATCCCGCGCCTGTTGGCACGGCCGACCGCAACGCTGACCATTGAGGCACAGGAACGTCGTGAACTCAAGCAGCGTATGTTCGGCGAGTAACGGGTAACGAGTAACGATCGCGATTATCGACGGGCAACTTGCCGCACCAGAAAACGCCGCGTCTAGTTTGACGCGGCGTTTTCGTTTGGGGATTCCGGTTCGGGCGGCCCCATGAACGCGGCAAGCAGCCGCCGCGCGCCGTTGAAGCGCGGCACCCAATAGCGATCTGACATATCGACGATCTCCACGGCGCGTCCCTTCGAAGGGGCGTGGATAAATCGTCCTTCGCCGATATAGAGGCCTACATGCGAGAACGATTTACGCCGGGTGTTGTAGAAGACGAGATCGCCCGGCAGGAGCGAGGGGCGATCAATCTTGTCGCCGAGACGGCTCATTTCCAACGACGTGCGAGGCAGAACACGCCCTAGGGTGGTGTCGAAAAGGTGTCTGACAAAGCCCGAGCAATCGAAGCCGACATCGGGCGAGGTGCCACCAAATTTGTAGCGTGTGCCGATCAAGCCGAGCGCCTGCAACACGAGATCTGCGGTGTCCGCGCTAACGGAGTGTGTCGCCGAGGCACCGGCGGCAATGTTATGGGCGCGGGCCGCTGGCGAGGCGCATGCCACTGCCAGCGCCACCAATAGATAAAACAGGCCGACGGAGTTCTTGTACTGAATCATGGGCGCATTATAGGGGGCGCGCCCGAGGAGGGCATGAATGCGCTCGATCGGATAAGGCGCTTTCCTTTCCATGCGGGCAAGCGACGGATAGGGCGCGTGGAGTGCATCTATAATTTCTGTCTAATTTCCCAGCACAACCGAAAGGATCGCCATGCACCCGGAAGCCGTTGCGTTTCAACCAAAAACTGAGTTTTCACGCCGAGAGTTCGTCATGACCACGCTGGCGACGGGATTTGCCGCTGCGGTTCTGCCTGTCAGCGCGCAAACCATCAAGACCGACGACAAGGGGCTCACCGCCGGCGAGGTGAAGGTCACCACCAAAGACGGCGAGATCCCCGCCTACCGTGCCATGCCCAAAGGTGGCAAGAATTTGCCGGTGGTGCTGGTGGTCCAAGAAATCTTCGGCGTACATGAGCACATCAAGGACATCTGCCGGCGCTTTGCGCACGAAGGTTATCTGGCGGTCGCACCGGAGATGTTCGCGCGTCAGGGCGACGCTTCCAAGCTGACCGACGTCCAAGCGTTGATTCGCGATATCGTCAGCAAGGTGCCTGACGATCAAGTCATGGCAGACCTCGACGCCGCACTGGCGTGGGCCGGCAAAAACGGCGGTGACGTCAAACGCGCAGCGGTCACCGGCTTTTGCTGGGGCGGTCGCATTACGTGGATGTACGCCGCGCACAATCCATCCATGAAGGCGGGTGCGGCTTGGTATGGCGGCTTGGTACGGCCCGGCTCGCCGATGACACCGAAGCACCCAATCGATATCGCCGCGGCCCTCAAGGTGCCGGTACTGGGCCTCTACGGCAGTGCCGACACCGGTATCCCGAACGACACCGTCGATAAGATGCGCGAGGCACTCAAGAAAGGCAGCAGCGGGTCTGACATCGTCTTGTATCTCGATTCGCCGCACGGTTTTAACGCCGACTACCGGCCTACTTATCGCCCGGGGGACGCCAACGACGCGTGGAAGCGTGTGATGGTCTGGTTCAAAAAGAACGGCGCGGCCTAGCCGCATCGTTAGCGAGATGTCCGCTGCCGCGCCGGAGTTGGTCGGTTCTTCGTCATTGAAGTCCGACGCGACCATCATTTCACTGGTGGGATTGGCACACGGCACGTCGCATTTCTTCCACCTGATGATCCCGCCGCTGTTTCCGTTTTTCATGGCGGAGTTCGGGCTCGGGTTTGCAAGCGTCGGCACGCTGATGACGATCTTCTTTGTCGTCTCCAGCGTCGGGCAGGCGATTGCCGGTGTCTGGGTGGATCGCTTTGGTGCGGATCG
>Ga0209591_10009846_pt1 | contig 10301 bp, 7 predicted proteins | sample MAT01_FD_187207 | JGI IMG/M metagenome (GOLD analysis project Ga0209591, IMG submission 187207) | Freshwater microbial communities from Lake Fryxell liftoff mats and glacier meltwater in Antarctica - MAT-01 (SPAdes) (version 2) | ecosystem: Environmental > Aquatic > Freshwater > Ice > Liftoff...
CTCGCAATCCTGCTTGCTTCATTAATGCCGCAACTTCACGCGCATAATCCAATTGGTCTTCAGATACGGCAATTAACCGTGCTTGAATTGGAGCTAACCACAGCGGGAAATCACCCGCATAGTTCTCGACTAGGATGCCAAAGAAGCGTTCCAATGAGCCGAATAGAGCGCGGTGCAGCATGATCGGGCGATGACGATTACCGTCTGCACCGACATATTCCATATCAAACCGTTCGGGTAAATTGAAGTCCACTTGAATGGTCGAACATTGCCACAGTCTTCCGATCGCATCTTCAATTTTGATGTCGATCTTCGGCCCATAGAACGCACCACCACCTTCATCAACTTTGTATGCCCAACCTTTTCGATCGAGGGCTTGACGCAGCGCATCGGTTGCCCGATCCCAGCCTTCGTCAGAGCCGACGTATTTCTCAGGTCGAGTTGAGAGATTAACTTCGTATCGATCGAACCCGAAAGTTGTAAGAATCAGTTCAGCTAAATCCAAAACGCCAAGGATTTCCGCTTCCATCTGATCTTCAGTACAAAAGATGTGAGCATCATCTTGGGTAAAGCCGCGCACCCGCATCAGACCGTGCAAAGTCCCCGATCGCTCGTAACGATAGACAGTTCCCAATTCTCCCCACCGAATCGGCAGTTCACGGTAGGAATGCAGCGAATCCTTGTAAATCAGGACGTGAAAGGGGCAGTTCATCGGCTTCAGTTGATAAGCCTGTTCTTCCACTTCCATCGGCTGGAACATACTCTCGCGATAGAAATCATTATGTCCCGAAGTCTTCCACAGATCGAGATTTGCCATGTGTGGGGTCGATACCAGTTCATAGCCTCGATCGATGTGGGTCTGTTTCCAAAAAGATTCGATGATATTCCGCATCGTCGCACCGCGTGGATGCCAGAACACTAATCCACCGCCAGCATTTTCTTGAATGCTGAATAGTTCTAGTTCTTTGCCAAGTTTGCGATGGTCGCGACGTTTGGCTTCTTCGATTTGGAGATGATATGCCTCTAGCTGTTCGGGCGTTTCCCAAGCTGTGCCGTAAATTCGCTGTAATTGGGCATTTTTTTCGTCACCGCGCCAATATGCCCCCGCTACGCTTTCTAAGGCAAAAGCATCGGGATTAATTTCGCCTGTTTTTTCCAAATGTGGCCCCGCACACAGATCCCACCACGAATTATCTCGCTCTGGATCGCCGATAAAGTAACGGGTAATGATTTCGCCTGCGGGGATGGCTGCGAGTAACTCAAGTTTGTAGGGTTCGTTGAGTTTGGCGATTGCGCTTGCAACTGCGCTTCGATCGATTTCCTGCCGCACCAATGGCCAATCAGCTTTGATGATCCGCTTCATTTCTTTGGCGATCGATTTCAAGTCTGATGGCGTAAACGGTTCTTTTCGATCGAAGTCATAGTAAAACCCGTTTTCTGTGGATGGCCCAATCGTCACCTTGGTTTCGGGAAATAACTTTTGCACTGCCATCGCCATCACATGCGAGCAGGTATGACGAATGCGCTTAAGATGCTCAGGATCGGCCTGACGCAGAATATCACTGGGCTTTGCTGCAACTGCAACCATAATCTAACTTTTTACTTGACTTAACTTGACTAAACCTATTATAGAAGGCGAGTCAACGCAACTATACAAAAGCTTAGGCTGGGTTACATATTCAGTAAATGTGGAGATTTTTGAAAGGAATTAATACTGGTATTGAGGGAGTGCAATATATCTCAAAAAATTAGAGCCACGCTCAAATACACCACAATTCACACTCTCAGTCGTTGATATAATAAGGGGACAAGCCCTTGAAGTTGCTTCTACGCTCTCTGTAGTTCATCAAGAACACATCGCCGCCATCATCTTGCAGGAAGTAGAAGTAATTCGTCAAAAGCAAGAACTAGAAAAGCAAGCAGGTTATTCCCAAGCACAAGCATTCTTGCAACGGTATGCCACGATCCGTGAAAGCATCCCCAAAGAGGAGTGGCAGAAACTTCCAACTGGAGTTTAGACTAAAAACTGTTATTGCCAGTCAAGACAGGATTGGTTCTCCTGCTTCTCATCCTAAACATCGTGGAAAGTCTCCTGGTTGGCCTTTGGGGAAACTTAGAAGCAACCGTCCTTACTGTCCAACGGTCAAAAAAGGTTTTTCTAAGAGAAAGAAAGTGCCTGAAGACATCGCCTCGTAGATGATTTTTCGGATTTACGAGCTATCCCGTCAGTTTTTAACTAGTGGGAGGTTTGCTGCTAGAGGTACTTGTTAGTCTAAACTCCAGTCAAACTAAACTAAGTCTATAGACTTAGTTTAGTTAAAACTGTGATGATTGTGGTAGCGAGGTGCAATCACGCAGTCGTTAAGGATCGATAATTTTGACTTCGTTGATAAACACCAAACATGCATCGATCGATTCACCAACAGAATTGATGATTTGCACCGCTTCGAGTTCGATATCGATCTCGGCAAGTTGATGATCGTGCAGTTGAGCGCGGTAGCATTTTCGCATTTGGGATTGCTGCTGCAAGTCATGTTGAAATTCAGCTAAAGCACCCTCAATCCAGTCACGGTAATTATCCTTACTATTAAGACCCAGATGATTTGTCCAGATCATTTGCCGATCTGTTAGTAAGCCCCCAGATCGGTCTGAGGTGAGCAAACGGTGGAGCAGGTGCAGATCGGTTAGATCTGTAACTTTGGGCAGTTCTGCCACAGCATTTCCGCCGCGCTTCAATTGTTTGATCACACTGAGGATATTCTCGCTACCATAACCTGGGAGCGCATTTTGCTCGCGTAACTTATGCAGCAATTGGCTGAGTCGATCGTGGAGTTTGTGCCAGTTACCTGAGTCAGATAGCAATTTGGCAACCAGAGGCTGCAAGATTGACTCCATCTGTGCTTCACGAATATGCTCTTTTGACTGTTTTTTGACTAAAGCGTAGCTGGTGAGAAAGGTGACTTCAGCATTAACGATCGAACTATAAGCTTGTTCGACCAAGCGGTCAGTAATGTACTCCATCACAACGGGCTGCTGGGTGAAGCCTGAGGCATTTTTCTCGATTAGCGATCGCCATCCCAGTGAAGACAGAGTTTCTAGGAGACTCGACTTCGAGGCGATCGGAATCATATCCGCACTTAATTGATCGAGTGTGATAGGTTCGCGGTTAATTGCCAGCCAATACATCACTCGGATCTCAAGCGGCGAAAGACGGCTGCATTGCTGTTCGAGTAAATCCCGAATCCCGTTAAACACAACTGCGCGTTGGGCGACAAATGCCTCGATATCACCATTAAATAATTCTTGGATCGATCGAGATACAACCTGAAGAGCGAGGGGATTGCCCCGATAGTAATCGATCAGATCTGTACCTGCTTCAGAGTCAGCCATACCATCAGCAAAAATTGTCTGGGCTTCAGCTTGTAAACCATGAAGTTGATGAGATCGAACGATCGAACGATCATTCTGGGATGAAATTTCTTGAGGCTGTTCGCGGCTAGTGATGATCAGACAGCTTTGATGACCGACCTCGCCAACCAGCCGTAAGAGTTCACCGTAACCTTCATAGCCTTCGCGATAATGACCTGTAGTTTCGCCGCTCTGCAATACCGACTCAAAATTATCAAGAACAATAAGACAACGTTGTTTGAGCAGGGAGGTAACCAATAATGAGATCTTCCCATGAATGGTTGCAGGAATATAGGTATCCTGACCGTCAGACAAAAATCTGATTAAATCGTCCAGAATCTCGCCAAGTGGTGGAGCGTGACGCAGAGATCGCCAGATCGAGTACTCAAATTCATCCTGCACTTGCTCTGCTAACTTCACCGTAAAAGCAGTTTTACCGATGCCACCAATGCCAAATACACCTGCCAGACGACAACCTCGATCTCCAACAATCCACTGCTTGAAATTTTTCAGCTCCTGATCGCGCCCTTGAAAGGTTGAAGTATCGGGGGCATTTCCCCAATCGCGATGACTGCGTGGCTGCGCTTTAAAATCCAGCACATTAGAAGTCTCACCTCGATCGTGAGTCAGTTCTGGGACTATCTGGTTTTGTCGTCTTGATAAATTTGGGCGGGATTCCCGCGATCCATTACTATATCCCACCGCATCTTGGAATTCGTCTAGGTTCTGGAGTCTATCTAGAATCTGGGCATGGTGCCATATGACTGATTGCAGATTACTCTTTTTGACTTTCTCCCCCAGCCTCTGACTAAGCATCTGCCAGAGTTTATAGCCAACATCTCTAACATAGGCAGAATCATAATCACCCTCAGCCGCAATTTCGGCGAATGACTTGCCTTCCCATGTCAAACGGAAAACCAGAACTTGAACATCATTCAAGCGTTTAGGTAGAACTGTAGCAACAACTTTAAGCGCGTCTTCAACATTCATCGAACAATCTCCTCACATTCCACAGGTCAGCTTTTAACCAGAAAGCACAGCAAAGTATAAATATTTCGCAGTTTCTGGAAACACAAGCACTGATTAGATAGAAAAGTAATTTAGATAATTTACTTGACATCACAATCAAGCAAAATCAGCTTTTTACTTAACGTAGATAAATTAGCAGATATTGGTGAATTTGCAATAGATAATTACATGATATTGCCGTTTGTCAGCTAACTACTTATAGTCAATTTCAGGCTAGATAAATTCAAAAAATTGGTGATTAAATCTATTTTTTAACGACAATTACTTTTTGTGATCTGATAGCTTAAATCTTTGCTGTAAAGATATTTGGGGTTTTTGAGGCTAGACATTAAGCATTTATTTATTACTTTTTATGGCATTGATTCTACTTTCCAGAAACAAGTTTTTTTAAATTACTTTAGTTAAATATTTTGTGGCAATTCGTAAAAATTCTCGATCGACATTTAATCATGTCTTTTACGTTCTATATGACAAATTGCATGGCAAATTTGCAGACATTTTCTTGTCTACAAATTCGTTCTAAAAAACTATCGTTCAATTAGGAAGTGTTTGATTTTAACTTTCATCTCCCCTAGCAGTTTATGCAATAGCCTATTGCAAGGGATAGAGCTTTAATTTACTTGAACTGAAGCTCATATTAAGCAAATTAAAACTTAAACAGATTGAGATTATCAGCTTGCTTGTATCACGTTGTTTCTAGGAAGTCAAGTTTTCTGCCAATTTCTCTGGTTTCTCCATAGGTGAAGATTAATGAACGCTAGAAGCACAACCCCGATCGACAGTCATAGACGAAAAAACGGGCAGATCGATCGAATTAAGTCTTTGCTGAATGAGATTGACACTCTGCTGGCAACTGGAAATTATGCTGAATGTCGCATTTTTTGGTCAGAGTTTGAATCGATCAAAGCCAAATATCGGCAGACCCCAGAATTACCTGATTTTCTAGCCCACAGGCGAAACATGTCACGACCCAGAGCCTCCGACTCCGAACTACCTGATTTTTTAGCGCGACGCAAAGCCAAGCATCGCAGGTAAGAGTTGATTTGAGCGTGAGTCCAGTTTTTTTAGAGTTTTAGCTGAAGTTTTATGAGTTTGTTTTTCGATCGAACTGCCAAAATCCGTCGCCGCGTATTTCTGCAAAGAGGTTTGCAAATGGGTGGAGGGATGTTGCTGGCATCGATCGCGAATAGTTGGACATCAACTTCATCTCAAGTTACATCACCCCAGCAATCGCAGGTTAAATTACCGCACTCAACCCAAGAGTCTCCACCTCAAATCAAAATTGGTTACTGGCAAGTGGTTTCAGGCTTACCACTCTATTTAGCTTTGGCACAAGGTTTATTTGAGCAAGCAGGATTGGATGTGCAGGCAATCGCATTTACCTCTTCACGGCAGATCGCAGAAGCAATGATCGACGGCAAGATCGATGGTTTTGCTAATGGTACGACCAGTGGGGCATTGGCACTAGCGGAAATTTCCCGACCATCGTTGTTTAAAATTTTTGCCACTAATCCACGACTCACTGGCGAATCGATCGATAAGTCGATCGTCCTGAAACATAGCTCGCTTCAATCCATTTCCGATCTGAATGGTTTGCGGGTTGGTTGCGACCCTGGCTGGCAAAATCTGGCGATCGTCACAGCGATGCTGAAAAAAAGTGGAATCACGACACCAGAAGTAATTCAAATCGAACCAAGTCAACAAATCAAAGCGTTACGATCGGGGCAGATTGCGGCTGTCTATAGTCTAGAACCCACGGGAATAGACTCCAACTCAGATCTAATCAAAACGCTGGAAATAGGAGGATTTGCGAAATACCTGCTCGACGATTCGATCGATCGGTGGTCAGGCGGTTCAGCTAGCCTCAGTTCCGAATTTATGCAGCAGTATCCATTAACCAGTAGAAAATATATCGATGTATACGCTCAGGCGATCCAGACAATTCGCGCCCAGCCGATCGAATCACTGTCTTATCTCAAAGGATACACATCTATTTCGAGCGATTTATCGGAAGCAATTTTACTCTCCAAATATCAGCTCTACAATGAATTCACAAGTTCTGACATTTCATCTACACAGCAGTTTTTCGATCTCCTGCATCGCGCCCAAGTATTAACCAGCAAGGTCAGCTTTGCCTCATTACTTTATCGTGGCTAGTGGGATCGATCGAAAAGAGTTGCCCTAAAAATCGGCTGCTATAATTTAATCCAAGCATTCTTGAGAGTCATCTATGATTGCAATTACCCAACCGCAGCCAAAATTAAATGGACAATCAGAGTTAGAGCTAAACCAAGAGCTAGATTTTGAGCAGTTTTTGGCTCAATGCCCTGAAGATGGACGTTACGAACTTGTGAATGGCAAGATGGTTAAGATTTTAGCAACAAGAAAACATTATGATGTTGCCGATTTGATTATGGATGCCATGAAAGATGAAGTCAAACGACTTAAATTAAATTATGTGGTCAATAATGTCGCGGCGGTTTTAACAACAAATAAGAAAGGGAAAGAGCAAGGACGGCATCCTGATGTGTGTGCGATCGATCGAGATGTTTGGCGTGGAGATCGGCTTAACCATCGTGGGATACGATCTCCAATTCAACTTGCGGTTGAGGTCGTTTCAACTAATTGGGAAGACGACTATATCGATAAGCTGGATGAATATGAGCGTTGTGGTATTGCGGAGTATTGGATTGTCGATTATTTAGCGATCGGAAGTAGGAATTATCTCGGCGATCCGAAGGAAGCATCGGTATTTGTATTTGCTTTAGATGCCGAAAGAAAATATCAAGTTACGCGCTTTCAAAATAGCGATCGAATTATTTCTTCAACCTTTCCCGAATTAAACCTGACAGTTGAACAAGTTCTGAATGCTTAAGTTTTTCTGCCTACGAATAGTCAAAACTCAGGCAAGAATTAATGCTTTCATTTCTCTGACGGCGCGATCTAAGCCAACCAAGACCGCACGACTGATGATGCTATGTCCGATATTTAGCTCTTCCATCCCTGAGATTTTGGCGATCGAGCTTGTATTCCAGTAAGTCAAGCCATGTCCCGCATTTAAGCGCAAGCCAAGGCTGATTGCCAATGCGCTGCCTTGAGTAATAATCTCCAACTCTTTTGCCAGATCTACCTCGTTTTTGGCATTGGCATAGCTACCAGTGTGTAGTTCGACAAACTTTGCCCCCATAGCTGCCGTAGCTTGTAATTGAGGTGGATCGGCATCAACAAACAGACTAACGGGAATATTTGCAGTTTGGAGTCGATCGACGATTTTAACCAATCGATCGCCCATGCCGACAACATCTAAGCCGCCCTCAGTCGTAATTTCCTGTCGATTTTCAGGCACAAGCGTGACATAATCTGGCTTGATTTCCAGCGCGATCGACACCATTTCAGGTGTTGCACCCATTTCTAAGTTCAGCCGAGTCCGCACGGTTTGCCGTAACAATCGCACATCTCGATCTTGAATGTGACGGCGATCTTCTCGTAGATGTACAGTAATTCCGTCTGCGCCTGCCAATTCTGCAATCACGGCGGCGGCAATGGGGTCTGGCTCAACAGTTCGGCGGGCTTGACGAATTGTGGCAATGTGGTCGATATTAAGTCCGAGAGTAGGCAAAGTCTTTAAATAAAGCGAGTAAATTTTTAGCTATTAACTTAATTATGACGCAGATTTATCACCTGATTTCGATCGACTTCGCAACATGCAGAAAAGTGCAAGCAAATTTGCACGAATGAATCGTTAAACAGGCTAGATCTTTTGAAAGAGATCGCATATACTTCAGTGGTGTGAGGAGCGAACCAAAGAACGAGCCAAGACGAAACATGGAAAGTCGCTGGCTCGTTTTTTGTTGTTTATTTTTATTTTGATGCTTCAAATTTTTTAAGTATCGAGTTAGTGCTCAAGGAGACTCAAGTGGAAAACACTAGTTCAGATACTAATAATATTAGTTCCGAAGATTTGCAGCGTTACCTTGATATCGCTACAGAAGCTGCCAATGCTGGAGGAACAATCCTGAAGCGATATTGGGGCAAACTCAAAGAAATCGAAGAAAAGCGACCAGGCGATCTAGTAACCCAAGCTGACAAAGAAGCTGAAGTAGCTGTAATAGCTGTGATTCAGAGGCATTTCCCCACACATAGTATCCTCGCAGAAGAATCTGGCGCGGTTGGCTTACAGGATAGTAAGTTTCTCTGGGCGATCGATCCTTTAGATGGCACGACAAATTTTACGCACCAATATCCATTTTCAGCCGTCTCTGTGGCGTTACTGATCGATGGCGTACCCTCAGTTGGAGCGATCTACGACCCATTTCACGATGAGCTATTTCGCGCCGCAACAGGTTTGGGGGCAACTTGCGATCGAGCTGGAGATCGATCGACGCTCAAAGTCTCTCAAGCCAACGAACTCAGCCGTAGTCTCTTAGTCACAGGTTTTGCCTACGATCGAACTCAAACTAACGACAATAACTATGCCGAATTTTGCCACTTCACTCACATTACTCAAGGGGTGAGACGAGGCGGAGCCGCATCGCTGGATTTAGCTTATGTCGCTTGTGGGCGGGTGGATGGCTATTGGGAACGCGGGCTATCAGTATGGGATATTGCCGCAGGGGTTCCGATTGTGAGAGAGGCGGGTGGTACAGTCACAGCTTATGATGGTAGCGACCTTGTGCTTAAGAGTGGACGCATTTTGGCGACAAATGGACAAATCCATAACCTGATGATTGACGAACTGTCACAGATCGAGCCATTACAGCAAACATTTCCGATCGGAGCTTAGTCGATCGGCTTTGATCGATCGTTACAGATCGAGACACAGAACAAATTAAACAAATTCCAATATGTTTTACGGCATTCCTCTTGAAAAAGTTGAACAGTTTAACCAGGCACTTGAATGGATTGTAGATGCATTTCAAGGGCATGTATTTGCCACTGATATGAATATCTCGATCGCCAGAAATTTGTCTTTCGGGCAAGATCAGAAATTTGTCAGGAGTTTTGAGTCAACGGCTGAAGAAGATCAAGAACGTAGTCTAATCTGGCGATTACATGTGCTGACTTGGGCGGCTCATCATGCCTTGCAGGTCGAAGGTGATTTTGTGGAGTGCGGTGTATTTAAGGGGTTCTCGTCAGCAGTAGTATGCAAGTACCTTGATTTTGCCGATATTGCTAAAGTTTTTTACTTGTATGACACTTTTGCAGGTTTACCTGAAGAGACATCTACGGAGCAAGAAAGAGCTTTATATCCTTACGACCTTGATCATAATAGCGATAAAATATTTGACCATGTCAAGCAGATGTTTGAGGACTATCCCAATGTTCAGATCGTCAAAGGGATAGTGCCTTATTCATTTACCCAAGCGATTCCAGAAAAGATTGCTTATCTGCACATCGATATGAACTCTGTTCAAGCTGAGATTCTGGCATTAGAACATTTATTTCATCGAATTTCACCAGGTGGGATATTAATCCTTGATGATTTTGGTTGGATAACTCAGGAGCCTCAAATGCTTGCAGAGACTGAGTTTATGCAAGCACTCGGCTACAAGGTCTTGGAATTACCCACAGGGCAGGGACTAGTCTTTAAACGCTAGGGTCGGGCTGAAACCCTAACACTAAATTTACCAACATTCGCACGGGAAAACCTGTGCCGCCAGCATTTTCATAGCCAAAATCCTTATCTGCCCATACGGGGCCAGCAATATCAAGATGCGCCCAAGCCGTGGTTTTCTCGACAAATTGCTTCAAGAATAGAGCAGCGGTAATCGAGCCTGCTTCTCTGGAACCAGTATTTTTAAAATCTGCCACGACTGATTTCATGTTGTCCCAATAGACTTCTTCTAACGGCATTCGCCAAAATT
>Ga0209591_10009851_pt1 | contig 10299 bp, 7 predicted proteins | sample MAT01_FD_187207 | JGI IMG/M metagenome (GOLD analysis project Ga0209591, IMG submission 187207) | Freshwater microbial communities from Lake Fryxell liftoff mats and glacier meltwater in Antarctica - MAT-01 (SPAdes) (version 2) | ecosystem: Environmental > Aquatic > Freshwater > Ice > Liftoff...
GGAGGGTAAAGCGCCCTCTTCGCGAGCGAACTTTTGGGAGCGCGGGAAAGGGATTTTTTTTGGGGGAGGGAGTAAGATGTCGCTCCTATGGAGCTGGCGTTGAATCCTATGGAGCTTACATTCAAACCTGAGGAGCTTGCATTAAAAATAAACCCGAATCATGCGATGGAGATATCGGAATTCATAACTCGAACTATTACCTTGTTCCATCGTGTAGATTCGAGAATCCCGCAGCGCATTAACCCCAAGATGCTTCCAATGCGCAATGCGGGGTAAACAGCACAAAAGCAAAAACCGTTATCTGGCAGAGGTGATAAAAGTAAAAACCCCGCGAAGTGCGGGGTTTTTTATTTCATTGAAAGTTATGTTCAATCTTTCTTTACAAAAGGTAAAATGGTTTTGGAACGTTCGGAAACAATGCGAACATTGTAATGGCCTGGTGCCAATTGCGAAATATTAAACGTTCGAGGATTGTTTTTTTCAAAACGAAGTACCATTCGTCCTGAGGCGTCGAATATTTCTATGGACAAAATGAGGTCGTTATCCAATATTTCCACAAGGGTTATTTGATCCACCGCAGGATTAGGGTAAAGAGCAAAGCCGTTTCCTGAAAGAGTTTCGATAATTCCAACAAAAACAGTAAAGTCCTGTTCACAAGTGCAACCGTTTTCGTCTGTTACGGATACAGAATAATCACCGGCGCCTAGATTGTCTATGCACTCTTCGATGCCGCTATCCGACCAGAGTATGGAATACCCCGCTGTTCCGCCGCTTATTTCGACACATGCAGAACCATCTTCTCCTTCTATTTCATTTGACACGGTCAGTTCGCATGTAAGTACTTCGGGTTCTGTAATGGTATAAGAAATACTGGCAGAACAACTACCCTTGTCAGAGAAGGTGTAGTTATATGTGTCAGGTACGAGGTTTTCTTCTTGCACCATCGAATTTCCATTTACGAATATTTCAACGGAGCCATTGTTTTCACCAAAACACTGCACGGGCACCGTGTTCGCGATTACTTCAGGCAATGCTCCAACAGTTATGAGCATAGAATCAACTTCCCAGCCGTATTTGTAGTACACCCAATATTCGCCTGCTTCATCTGTTGTGAATTCATCGACGTTCACCCCATCACCATACCAGTAGCCACCTATAGGTTGTGCATCCAATTCGAGTACATCACTTGCGCACGTATAGGATAATTGTGTAATTTCAATATCAATGACATCTTCTTGCCAAAGTTGCTCATAGAAATAAGATCTGTAGATCCAAGAACTTTGACGGGCGTGCCAAACGATTTCACCTTCGGGATTTACTTCTATGATGTGACCACGGTTGTTGAAATTTGCGAATGGGGCTCCACAAACACCGTATCGGTTTCCGTTAGGCAATCGACGTGCGCTTCCTACTATTGGGCTAAACAAACTATCTGGGAAGTTGTATGACCACGTTACATAAGCTATTGGAACCTTGTAATAGTCGATTGCAAATTCAACCATTCGGCTCGAAGGAGCATCTCCTGTGTTGTCGAACACAATGTATTTGTTTGGTTCTACATCGGTAAAATCATGTTGATCGGCAAAGCCGGAATCATTTTGAATATCAATTGTGGCGTTCATACCACTTAAGGTGAAAATAATGTCACCAGTGTTTCTGTCAACTTTTACTAATCGATCAAGCTCTTTGAAAGAGAGGAGATAATGTCCATCATAATCTTGGTTAAGACTATTGCAATGCTGCCAGTTGATGGCATTCGCACCAAAAATCGGAGTAAAAAAAGCATTCAAGTTTGTTGCACCTTCCGCAACAGGATCCCAATAATCAAAGGTGCTCCATTGCCAAACCACATTCCCTGAGGTGTCAAATTCTAAGATGCCTTCACCTATTACAGGCTGCACGGCAGCTCCACCTAAAGATGTGAAATCGAAGTTGCGTAATTCCGCGGCTATGACTATGTAATTTCCGTTTGAGTTGATTTGAATATCGTGGTGGAAGAATAAATTTTCATATTCCGTTCCAGTAAAATCGATTTCATGAATTATGTTTCCATGCAGATCTCTTTCTTGCACTCTATGACACTCTGTTACTAGAATATTTCCATTAGGTGCCACATTCCAAAACTGACAATTTGCAACACCACCAAATCCATCTACTCCTGCATGCCAATCATACCAGACAACTTCACCATCTCGATTAAAAATTTGAATGGTTTTGTCTGGGGTAGATACGTTATTGGTCATATAATAACCATCCAATCCAGGTGTGTTCGTATACAAATTAGTAAGGCCCGTAACATCAGATGGAAGTGATCCTGTTTCAAAATTTGTCCAATCAGTTGCGACGCACGAACCCGCGTTCCATGCCACAATTCTGTACTGATAGGAAGAATTGTTTACAAAACCAATTACTGATATGTCGAAATTCATGGCAGACATAGCCACGTTCGAGTGTTCTACAGGAAAACCGCCTCCTCCGAATAGATCTTCTGACAAATTGCGCTGCCACTCCACATAAGCCATACAATTCTCATTTGTCTCGAAAGTGAAATGATACCGAAGTATGTTGTCTGTAAATGGAGTTGCTGTAGAATTTGAAATAACAATTTGAGAATGCGCTGCAATAGAACAAAGCAACGTGAACATCAAAACATAGAAGGTTTTCATAGAATAATTGGTCTTGGAATGAGAACAAACTTACGTGATTTTTACATTATTGTAAAAACTTTGTATTTTCACGGCACCTTTGTTTACCCTATGAGAAGATGGATTATTTTTTCAATCGTTAGCTTGATGGCGTTTTCGGCTGAGTGCGCTTATACAGGCTTAAGTTCTGAAATTGTGGCTTATGATGCGATTGATGGATACGTAACACTAAGAATCTACGCCAATTTTTCCGATCCGGGCGATCAGTTGATCGCCCTTACCGGCAACTCGGCTAATCCATGGAATATTCAAATTTCAGGGGGTAATTTTTACCAAAACTTTGTTGGCGGCGGAAATACAGCATCTATCAACCCTGCCTTTTATCCTATTGTACCCGACCTAGTTTTTGATAGTTGGATTACAATTGGCGACGAAGATTTAGTTGGAAATACGCTTTCTTCTTTCACTGTGAATTATTCGAACTTCGAATCGGGAGGTAATTTACTTGTGAACCCAGTTGGGGGAGGTGGTCTGTTCGCAGGCCCTGATGTATCGCAATGTTTTCCGATAGGTGGAAAAGTACTTATGGGTCAAATGACTATTAATGCAAATGTCACTTGGACATGCAATCTCACATGGCAAGACAATTTGGACAATCAATTCAATGAGTTTGCACAAACTACATTCATCGAAGGAGGGGATCCTGGATGTACATCTCAATATGCCCTCAATTTTGAGATGGAAGCAACGTTAGACAATGGTTCATGCATATTTAATCCGCCCGGATATGAAGGTCTAAGTTTTGAAACCATTGCAGAAAATGGAATTGAAGGATTTAACACTTACCGAGTTTATGCAGAGTTTGCATACCAGGGAGATCAAATCGCTGCTGTCTTTGGTCAAGATATTACGCCGTTGATAATCCAGTCTAGCGGTACATTTTATCAGAATCCATTGGGTGGTCCCACAAGTACTTCGATTAATCTAGGGCTGTTTGGGATAGAACCAGATTTAGCCTTTGACTCATGGGTTACGATAGGTACGGCGAATGGTCCGAATGCACTTGATGAAATAAACCTTGATGCACAAACTTTTGAATTGGGTGGCGATTTAGTTATCAATGATGAAGCCGGTGCTGCGTGGTATGTTTTTCCTGACGAAGAACCAACCTCATTTCCAAATGCACAGGGAAGAGTTTTGATTGCACAACTTACTACGGATGGCGATTTGTTCTTACAAATTAATTTGCAGTATCGTGCAGCCAATGGAACAAGTCCGCAAGTTATGAATCAAGTAATCGAAATACCTTTTGTTCAGAATAGTTGTCCGGGCGATTATACAGGAGATGGCACTATAGGCTCCGCTGACCTACTATTATTCTTAGCAGGTTTTGGCTGTGAGAGCAATTGCATAACGGATCTCACGGGAGATGATCAATCAGGAACTGCAGATTTGTTAATATTCCTGAGTGTTTTCGGTTCGTCTTGCTTTTAGCGGCGGGATATAAAGAAAACATCAAGAGGACCTCTAAAAACCTGTTTTATCCCGCATTGCGCATTGGAGGCATCTTGAGGTTAATGCGCTGCGGGATTCTCGAATCTACACGATGGAACAAAGTAATAGTTCGACCTATGAATTCCGGTACCTCCATCGCGTGATTCGGGTTTATGTTTCGCGGAGATGCTCAAATTTAAGAGGTAGAAAAGTCTTTATGATACGCGAAAGCAAACTTTTCGTCTACAACTTGATTTGGGGAAATTTACGGCGACGACAAGTTCCTGACCTTATTCAGGAAGGGCGCATAGCTGGACGCTCTGTAACTGAGATTTGGTGAAGTATTCGGGGTAAATGACATCAGATTATACCAATTCTGCTTGCTTATATAGTCCAAACTATTTTATAAGCATTAACCCAGAATCCGCACTGGAAGTTGCGATGAAGCGCTAAACCCCAAAGATAGCAAGTGCTCTGGCAAGATTTTCATTTGATGGTGTATATTCATACATCAAGAATAAAAATCGAGAAAGTGCTTGATATTAAAGGGGGTTAGTGCTGTAATAGATTTCCAATGTGGATTCTGGGATTAAGTGGTAAATGCCGTCAAAGTAGCTGTTATAGGCCAATGGAGTGAAACGGAATTGGACTATTACAGATACATAAACTCAAATCAAGCGATAGAAAAATTGCACCACAATTTTGCCCATGAATGCAGTATTCTATCGCTTAGATTTGAGAATCCCGCACGCATTCTACAAAATTTGCCCTAATGCGTAATGCGGGATAAACGTTATCAAGTGTTAGAAATCAATGTAAACTTGAAGATTTACCAGGTGTTTTCTACCACTTAGATTTGAGCATCCCGCGATTAGCTTACATCGTATTTCTGAAGGTCGGCTCGCGGGATTTGACCCGAAAGAATTTATACATCTTTGTCATAATTCCGAATTTGGTCGAAACGCGAATGAGGTTTTTAGAGGTTCCATGAAGCTACAGGTTGAATTATGGGAATTTTCAAAAGATGACGCAACCCTTTTGAGTTAAAAAGCGTCCTCATCATGTTAATCTATCGGCTGATAGAGCTAACACTTAACCATCCTAAAACTCTTAAGCCATGAAAGCACTTGTCCATTTTGTATTATTTTGTTTTTTCGCAAGCCAATCTTGGGCTCAATCTAACGTACGTCTCACCTTGGTTGATCCTGATAAACATGAGGTAACACTCACTAACTTGGGAAATATTTCGCAAAACATTGGGACACATTGGTTATGCTACTTTCCGGATTATTTACAAATCAATAGTTTGAATGTAGTCAGTGGTGTTACAAATCTATCAGCAGGATCTTCTATTACTGTTATATTTCCACATGCTTTGGGCAATGACGGCGAAGTGGGTTATTACAATAGCAATGTTTTCACTTCTTCCACTGCCATGAAAGATTACATAGAGTGGGGAAGTGCCGGTCATCAAAGAGAAAGCGTGGCTGTGGCAGCGGGCTTGTGGACGGCAGGTCAATTTGTACCCAACGATCCGGAGTTTGTTTACATAGGCAGTCCAACTAATCATGGCGCAGCATTTTGGACTAATCAAACAAACGGATGCAAAGAAGTAATCGCTTGCAATTACAACCCATTAGCAACAAGAGATAATGGTACTTGCGAGTATGCAAGTTGTGCTGGATGTACTTATGTTGCCGCTTCCAATTATTCACCATCAGCGAGTATTGACAATGGTACTTGTTTGTATGAGGTATCTTGTGTCGGCGATTTCAATTCAGATGGAACTGTGGGCACAGCAGATTTGCTTGTTTTTGTGGCTGCATACGGCTCCGACTGCCAATAGTTCAAGCTTTATGTTGCTTGTATATATTGTGAATTTATCCTGTTTTTTGTAATCGAATATGACTACAAATTCACCAATCTGGGTAATAATGATTGAGTCATGTCTTTGCAGGGATACTCTTATATGAACCTTGTTTTTTTCGGTTTGGGAGTTTCGATAAAAAAGTCAAGTTCAACATGGTGTAATTAGTACACTTAGTCTATATTGCACTTGTTTTTAGAGGCACCCTTGACCCTTCACAAAAAAAAACGATTGTATGACCCAACGTAAGCGCCTTGGTTTCTGGGATATCTGGAACATGAGTTTTGGATTCCTCGGAATTCAATTTGGCTTCGCCCTTCAGTTGGGCAATACAAGCAGGATTTTTCAAACCCTTCATGCCGATGTTGAAGACCTCGCCATTTTCACTATTGCGGCGCCTGTTACAGGTCTTATAGTGCAACCGATTATCGGATACCTCAGCGATCGCACATGGCACCCGAAGTGGGGAAGGAGGAGACCCTATTTTCTAATAGGTGCATTGCTCGCGACAGTATCTCTGGTGTTAATGCCCAATTCGCCATCTCTTTACATTGCCATTGGAATGTTGTGGCTCATGGATACTGCATTCAATGTATCCATGGAACCGTTTCGTGCATTTGTGGGAGATAAATTACCGGGAGATCAGCGAACGGCAGGATATGCAATGCAGAGTTTTTTCATAGGAACGGGAGCTGTTGTAGCATCCGCCTTGCCATACCTAATGACCAATCAATTTGGGGTTTCTAATACAGCCCCTGATGGAATTGTTCCAGATTCAGTGAAGTATTCTTTTTACATCGGCGCGTTAGCATTTCTCTTGGCAGTTTGTTGGACGGTATTTAGAACCAAAGAATATCCACCCGATGATATGGAGGCCCATAAGGCAATGCGAAAGGCAACAAGCGGTGTATTCAACGCCTTCAAGGAAATAATCAATGGGCTCGGTTTTATGCCAAAGACAATGGTGCAACTCGCGGTAGTGCAGTTCTTTTCTTGGTTCGCTTTATTTGCAATGTGGATTTATACTACGCCCACTGTTGCTCAGAATATTTTTCTTTCGAACGAGCCTTCATCAAAAGAATTTCAAGATGGAGGAGATTGGGTAGGATTGAGTTTTGCTGTCTACAATGGTGTTGCCGCTATAGTTGCGTTTGCATTACCCCTGCTAGCCAAATGGACTAATAGAAAAACCACACATTTAATTTGTCTCACGCTTGGGGGCATAGGATTGATTTCTATTCACTATATCACCGATAAATACATGTTGTGGGCAGCAATGATTGGAGTCGGTTTTGCTTGGGCTAGTATTCTTGCAATGCCTTATGCAATTTTGATTGGATCGTTACCCGAAAAAAAGCTTGGATTCTATGTTGGGGTTTTCAATTTTTTTATTGTGATTCCTCAAATTGTAGCCGCCGGAATCCTCGGTATCTTGCTCAAATCGTTTTATAACAATGAAGCTTCTTATGCCTTACTCATCGGTGGTGTCTCATTTTTTGTGGCAGCAGCTCTATGCGTTTTTATTTATGACAGAGATAAATACCCTTCGGATCCGAGTATTTTCAAGTCACACTAGCAAATAACTGACCAAATTTTATCCAAATGAAAAACATCCTATTCTTCCTTCTTGCGTCTACATCTATTGCATCATTTGCCAATGCAGACGTCACCTTTCGCGTCAATATGCAAGATCAAACAATCAGTCCGAATGGAATTTATTTGGCTGGAAGTTTTGGTTTCAATTCGTTACCAATTTATCCTCAGTGGGATCCTTCGGGAATATTAATGAATGATATAAATGCCGATGGGATCTATGAGGTTACACTTTCTCTGAATGAAACTTATTATTTCGAATATAAATTTGTGAATGGTGGTACATGGCCCGAAGCTGAATTACTTCCAATTGAGTGTTCGGCCAGTGGAAATAGATTTATAAATGTGCCAAGCGGAAATTTTCTTCTTCCAATTGTTTGTTTTGCCTCATGCAGTAATTGCCTCGGTGCAGAAAATGTGGACATCACATTTCACATAAACATGATCAATGAAACAGTTGATGTCAGTGGAATACATCTCGCCGGAAATTTTAATTTCAATCCATTTCCAGTTTATCCCGAATGGGACGCCGCGGGAATAGAAATGACGGATGCTGATCTCGACAATATTTATGAAGTAACCCTCAGCCTCAATTCAGGATATTATTTTGAATACAAATTCCTGAATGGAAGCGATTGGCCTAATGCTGAAATTATACCTAATGAGTGTCAGGCGACTGGGAATCGTTTTATCAATGTTCCGATGGAATCCACTTCCTTGAATGTTGTGTGTTTTGGCGAGTGCATAAATTGTTTGATTCCGGGTTGCACGGATGAAGACGCTTCGAATTACAATCCGATGGCAGAAACGGATGATGGATCTTGTTTGTTCAATGTAGAATTGAATATTGATATGAGTTTTTACAGTGGGGCCTTGAGTGGGGTCTTTGTAATTGGCTCTTTTAATGATTGGACCATTGGAGCAAATCCGCTCAATGATCCAGAGAGCGATGGCACTTGGACAATTTCACTTCTGCTTCCAAATGGAAATTACGAATACCAATATTATGTGCCCGATGGAGAGGTATCAGAATTATTCGATGCAAATAATTTGTGTGTAATTGAGAACAATGGAATTTATAACCGCGAATTTTCGGTAAACGGAAGCAATTTGTTTTTGCCTAATTATTGTTGGAATTCTTGTTACGCTTGTCAGCAGGTCGAAGTATTGTTCAGCGTAAATGTGATTGGCGAAACGATCTCTCCTAATGGAGTGCATTTGGCGGGATCATTTAATGGATGGTTACCCACTTTGATGACCGACAATGGAAACGGGGTTTGGTCTTTGCCTTGGAATGTGCAGGCCGGAAATTATTTCGAATACAAATTCACCAATGGAATCGTATTGGACACTGATGCGGAAAATATTATTGGCAATTGCACAACAGGGGTCTTAGGCAACAGGTATTTTGTGGCACCATTGGTAGACTCTGTTTTACCGACCTTTTGTTACAACGAGTGCAATCAGTGTCCTGTGGCTGTTGATATCCGTTTCCGTGTCGATATGTCAAATGAAACGGTACCTAATGAAGGAGTTCATTTAGCGGGCTCATTTCAGGGCTGGGATCCTGGTGCCACTTCGATGACATATTTAGGTTATGGAATTTACGAACTCACTGTCACATTAGATCCATATACGCTATATGAATTCAAGTATATAAATGGTGACGAGTGGGGTGAGGATGAAAACCTAAATAGCGACTGTACCATTAATTTTAACAGGTACTTTTATAGCGGTTTTCAGGATATGAATTTGGAAGTTGTTTGTTTTCAGGAATGCGGACTTTGTGCAGGTTGCACAGACCCATTTTCTGCTCAGTACAATCCTTTTGCAGGTTCTGATGATGGTTCTTGTCTCACGCCTATGATAATGGGATGTACATATCCCCAAGCGCTCAATTTTGATCCAACCGCAGGCCTAGACAATGGCAGTTGTGAATTTGGTCCGTTTGAGGACAATTGTCCGGCCGATTTCAATGACGACGGCATAGTGGGCGTTAGCGATCTTTTGTCATTTATATCAGTTTACGGAACAGTTTGCGCGAACTAGAAGGGTGAACATGCGAGATTTTTAAAATTATAAATCTTCAGATCAAACAAGAATAATTGCACTGATAGACTGATCCGGAATTGGAAAATTACAGATACCTATATGTTATTATACCAATCCCAAATAGAGAATTAAAAAAACACCAAGTGCTGGGTCTTCACTTTTTCTAATTACTACCATAGAAAGGCACTTGCTTTTGTGTTCATTATTCTGAATCCAAGCTCCGTAGGAGCGACATCTTACTACCTCCATCCATCCATCCATCTCCTCCAAAAAATCTCTCTCCGCGCTCCCAAAAGCTCGCTCGCGAAGCGGGCGTTTTATCATCCAATGCATTGGCAGATCTCGCACCTACGGAGCTTCTAGTAGGTATTCATACAGACAAAAAAAATGATAGTAGGAAGTGGCTACGATGGAGCTTGTAGATTACACCAATCCCAAATCGGGAAATAAAAAAACACCTAGTGCTGTGTCTTCACTTTTTCTAATTACTACCATAGAAAGGCACTTGCTTTTGCGGTCATTATTCTGAATCCAAGCTCCGTAGGAGCGACATCTTACTACATCCATCCATCCATCCATCCATCCATCCATCCATCCATCCATCTCCTCCAAAAGATCTCTCTCCCGCGCTCCCAAAAGCTCGCTCGC
>Ga0209591_10009852_pt1 | contig 10298 bp, 9 predicted proteins | sample MAT01_FD_187207 | JGI IMG/M metagenome (GOLD analysis project Ga0209591, IMG submission 187207) | Freshwater microbial communities from Lake Fryxell liftoff mats and glacier meltwater in Antarctica - MAT-01 (SPAdes) (version 2) | ecosystem: Environmental > Aquatic > Freshwater > Ice > Liftoff...
AAAATGATATTAGAAAACATTTCATTGAAATAAACAGTTTTATCATGAGTAATAAACTGATGATGAATTTTGTTTACAGTAAAAATATACACAGCAAAGAAAGTATTGAATTAATTGTAAAACATTACAGAGATTCATTAATAAATATTATCGAACATTGTAAAACACCTGAAGCCGGCGGATATACAGCATCTGACTTTGAGGAATCAGGATTGAATCAGCAGGAATTGGATAATTTACTTGCAAACTTAAACTAATACATGCAGCAAGACAATAAGGCAAATATAGAAGATATTTATGAACTGACTTCGATGCAGCAGGGAATGCTTTTTCATTCACTGTATTCAGAAGGTTCGGATGCATACATTGAGCAATTTTGTTATGATTTATCCGGCGAACTTGATATTGAGATATTTAAAGAATCATGGCAAAGAGTTGTAGACCGGCATTCAATTTTAAGAACCGGGTTTCAGTGGAAAGGGATTTCTAAACCTGTTCAATTAGTGAATAAGAATATTAAACTTCCATGGGATATTCTGGACTGGACAAATCTATCTGATGAAGATAAAATATCCGAATATAAAATTTTTATAAAATCAGACAGAGCAAAAGGATTCAATCTGGAATCAGCTCCTTTAATGAGATGTACACTGATAAAATATGGAGACGTGTCATACAAATTAGTCTGGAGTTTTCATCATATACTGATGGACGGATGGAGTTATCCTATAATTCAAAAGGAAGTTTTTTCATTTTATGAAGCTGCTAAAAATAAAACTGAATTAAATTTACCCCGACCATTGCCATACAAGCAATATATTCAATGGTTGAACAAACAGGATAAAGTTTCAGCAGAGGTTTTCTGGAAGAATGAATTACTTGGTTTTACTAATGCTACACCATTAAATTATAAAAAAGAAAATGTATCATCGGCGAAAACTGAATCTTATTCAGAAATATCCGAGTGTGAAATAAAAATATCTGAGGAACTCACGTCACAAATTCAGAACTTCGCAAAAAAAAATCAGCTTACATTAAATACAGTAATTCAGGGTGTATGGTCATTAATATTAAGCACTTACCTTGGAGAAAATGATGTATTATTCGGCGGAGTAACATCCGGAAGGAATTCATCCCTAAAGGATATTGAAACAATGGTAGGATTGTTTATAAATACATTACCCGTAAGGATTAAAATAGATACTGCCCAGGAAATAATTCCCTGGCTGAAAGGGTTGCAGATAAATCATCTTGAAAGAGATAATTTTTCATATACACCATTGATAGATATTCAGGAATGGAGTAATATTAAAAAAGGTTCACAGTTATTTGAAAATATAATTGTATTTGAAAATTATCCTTTAGATAAATCACTTGAAAACGGAATTGCCGGAATTAAGATAAGTAATTTAGAAGCATTTGAGAGAACAAACTTCCCTCTTATAATTTTAGTTGCTCCGGGTGACAGACTCCAGATAAAAATTGTTTATGAAAATGATAAATATAAAAGTTTTTTTATAAATCAGATTTTAAACAACTTTGAAACATTATTTAAAAATATTTCAGAAAATAAGTTATTAAAGATTTCCGAGCTTTCTGTAATAACGGAAGAAGAAAAGAATAAAATTATTTTTGACAGAAACGATACGAATATGAAATTTCCTGATGATAAATGTGTGCATCAACTGTTTGAAGAAACTGCTTTGAAGTTTCCGGATAAGATTGCTGTAGAGTTTGGCAATAATAAATATTCATATAAAGAACTTAATGAACGTGCAAATCAGGTAGCACATTATCTAATAAAAACCGGGATTCGTCCGGACAATGTTGCAGGTATCTGTATAGAAAGATCTTATGAAATGGTAATAGCACTTTTAGGGATACTTAAAGCAGGTGCAGCTTACCTTCCGCTTGATTCTACATATCCTCTGGAGAGGTTATCTTTTATGATTGAAGATACAGATATACCTATTTTAATAACTACAAAGAATATTCTGGATAAACTTCCTTCGACTGAGCGAAAAGTTTTATTAATGGATGAAGATGCGGATTTATTAACAAAAGAAAATACAGATAATCCGGTAACAGAAGTTAATTCTTCAAACCTGGCATATGTTATTTATACTTCCGGCTCTACAGGTAAGCCAAAAGGTGTTTTGATGATTCAGAAAGCACTGGTGAATTTGCTATACTGGCAGCTTAACGGACAGAAGTTTGAAAAGAATTTAAGGGTTTTACAATTTACTACATTAAGTTTCGATGTATCTTTTCAGGAAATTTTTTCCACGTGGTATTCTGGAGGCACACTTATAATTATAAAAGATGAAGAGCGGCAGGATTTATCAAAAGTTTTAGAGATTATTAAGAATAAAAACATTCAAAGAATTTATCTTCCGTTTATAGCACTTCAGGAATTATCAAAACTATTTTCTGAATCAGAAATTAAATCATTAGAGTTAAAAGAAGTTATAACAGCAGGTGAACAATTACAGATTACTCCTGCTATAATTAATTTTTTTAATAAACTTAAAGACTATACATTCTCTAATCATTACGGACCTTCGGAAGCACATGTAGTAACGAGTTACACTCTTAGTGGTGACCCAAATACCTGGATCAAATATACACCAATCGGTAAACCGGTTTATAATACACAAATGTTTGTATTAAATTCTGATTTGAAACCAGTACCTGACGGAGTTACCGGCGATTTATATATTGGGGGAATTCAACTTGTCAGAGGTTACAATAACAGAGTTGATTTAACTGATGAAAAATTTATACCAAATCCTTTTTTTAAAAATAGAAATGACTGGAGTGAAAAAATTTATAAGACCGGCGATATTGCACGATATCTTCCGGATGGGAATATTGAATATCTGGGAAGAGATGATAATCAGATTAAACTCAGAGGATACAGAATAGAACTTGGAGAAATAGAAAATGTACTTGCAAAGTTTCCCGGTTTAAAAAATGTTGTTGTTATAGTTAGTTCATATAATTCAGATGAAAAAAGATTAATTGCATACATTGTAAATACATTGGAAGTGATACCTAAGACTTCCGAACTGAGAATTTTTCTGAAGTCACAATTACCCGACTATATGATTCCGTCAGAATTTATTTTTCTGAAAGAGATGCCATTGACTCCGACCGGTAAAGTTGATAAAAAATCTCTGCCGGCTCCTGATTCAGTAAGAATCAATGAAAGTAATAACTATCAGGAACCAAATGATGAACTTGAACTTCAGCTTGTAAAAATCTGGGAGAAAGTATTAGGAGTAAAACCAATTGGAATAAAGGATAATTTTTTTGAAATTGGCGGACATTCATTACTTGCTTTGAGATTATTCGGATACATAGAAAAGCTGACAGGAAAAAAATTAGCATTATCAACACTTTTTAATTACCCGACAATATCACAAATAGCTGACATTCTGAAAGATGAAGGTTGGACAAAACCATGGAAATCGTTGGTTGCAGTAAAACCCGGAGGTTCAAAAATTCCGTTTTTTTGTGTACCACCTGCAGCAGGAACAGCATTGCATTTTCAGCCATTACTGAAATATATTCCAAAGGATCAGCCATTTTATGTACTGGAATCACTTGGACTTGATGGAAAGGAAGAACCGCACAATGACATTAAAGAGATGGCAAAATATTATGTAAAAGAAATTCAAATGCTGCAGCCGGAAGGACCTTATTTAATCGGAGGCAGATGTTTTGGAGGTAGGGTAGTTTTTGAAATGGCACAGCAATTTTATAAATTAAATCAGGAAGTAGCTTTACTTGCAATATTTGATACCTGGCCTCCATTTACGGCACCGCCTCCAAGCTATATGCCTCCAAAGAGAAATGCCGGTCATTTTTTTTCAAGGTCTTTTCATCATGTACGGAAAGGTGAATTTATAAAAGTTGTAAAAAATTATTCATCAAATAAATATATTAAATTTAAGTGGTATACTAAAATAAAATTTGAATCCATTTTCAGCAGTAAAAGGAAAAAATTATTCAAGCATATTATGATGACACATTTTAATGCACAGGACAGATATGTTGCAAATAAATATCCGGGAAAGATAACATTAGTTGAGTGTGCAACTTTCAAAGAAGAATACAGAAACGGCTGGCGGAATCTTGCTGAAGGAGGATTTGAATATTATATGGTTCCAGATACAGATCACAAGACTATCATTAAAGAACCGAAGTTAAAAGATTTTGCTGAAAAACTGAATTTTGTACTTCAGAAAACTCATAATGAAATAGAAGCAAAAACACAATTAAATGTTAATAACAAAATTGTTACTAAATCTGCCGTAGTTATTTAATTCATAAAATAAGTAGAAATTTTTTTATTAATTAATTCTGGTCTTTTAAAATGTTAATTCCTGAAAAAGAAGTACATGTTTATAATTTACACTCAGATGATTTTAAATCGAACAACAAAAAATATATTTTGTCAGAAGATGAAATTTTAAAGTCCGAAAGATTCAGGTTTGAAAAAGATAAAATAAATTATGTAAACTGCAGGTCTTTTTTAAGAATACTGATTGGCAGATATTTAGAATGTCTTCCGGAAAATATAAAATTTTCTTATACTAAATACGGCAAACCTTATATTGAAAATGTAAACTTATATTTTAATCTTTCACATTCAAGTAATCATTTTGTTTATGCTTTTGGTGGCAATAAAAACATAGGAATTGATACAGAATTTATAAAAGAAATGCCTGATGCTCTGGAAATTGCAAAAAGATATTTTTCTGAATATGAGTTTTCAGAAATTGTTAAAGCCAGTAAGCAAAATACTAATAAATCCTTTTTCAAATGCTGGACAAGGAAAGAAGCATTTATTAAAGCTATAGGGGAAGGGCTTTCGTATCCTTTAGACAGTTTTTCAGTCACATTAAATCCGGAAGATAAACCGGAAATATTATGGATAAATAATATGAAGGATGAAATAAAACACTGGTCATTATATAACCTGGATTTTAGAAGAGATTTTATTACATCTCTTGCTATCAGAGAACGGGATGTAAAAATAGTTTATATGAATACAGATGAGTTATTCTAAAAAATATTTAAATTGAAGATTGAAATTACAATTCTAAAAGTGTAATTTATTTAAAAGATTTTAAGGTTGAAATTGTTTTTAAACTAATATTTTAAGTTACCGTACATTTTCTAAAATTAAAAAAGGAGTTAAAATGAAATTCATTCAAAAATTACCAAAGCTGCAAAGTATTTTAATATTATTGCTGGTTTGCTCAAGCGGGGCTCTTGGATATTTGTATTATGATTCATATAAAACAAATATTGAAGACAGGCAAAGTATTAAACAAATAAGTGAAGACAATTTAGATATTTCTCAGGATATTTCAATTCTTAAAGACAAGAATGAAAAACTGAATATGGAACTGAGTATTTTAAAAGGTAAAGTTGCAAAAGTTTCATATAAGAAAAAATATCACAAGCAAAAATTTATTTCTTCTGCCGGCAAAAGCAGTAAAAACAAACATTATTCAAAGAGAAATAATGTGAATTATAAAAAATTATATTTTGAGCTAAAAAACAAATGCATAAAACATAATTCTTCCCGCAAACATTTACACAAATAATATTTCAGTAGTATATTACTAATCAAAAAAATCCGTTGAGGAAATTTCCTCAACGGATTTTTTTTGTACATTTCAATTTTTAATTATTTTAAAAAAAATAATTGTTAATACTATGATGATTATTTTGCAGCCGACATTGAAATTGACAAATCCCTGTCAATCCTGTCCCAGTCTTCATTTCTTCTTTGTGCAGAAGGGTATTCGAAATAGAATTCTTTGTCATTTTCTATATTGGTAAAAACACCAATAAAATGCTTTCCGTCTTTTCCGTCTACTTTCATAAGATATTTAACATATGTCATATTAAATATCTGATTCTGTATTTTTACAATCATATTAATTTCCTTTGCCTGTATTTTTAATTTATAAAATTTGTCACAGGTTTAAACAAATTTTATTTATTTGAAAACTTTAATTTATTTAACATTGGTATTACAGGATTATGCTAACAATTTTTAAGAAGTGTATAATCGAATTACATATTACACTTCTAATTTATTGCGGAATTATTGTTTAATAAATATAGTAATTTTAAAAGCCTTATTTCATACCAAAACTGTTATCGATTAGCTTTTTTTGAAAATATTTATTTATGAAACTACTTTTCTCAAATATAAAGTATTTACAATTCCAAGTAAATTATTCACAGACATTTCAACTTTAAAACCGCATTTATTACAAATCTCAATAAATTTTTCTAAAGAATAAAATGAATCAACGGATTTATATAAATAGCTGTATGCTTTACTCTTTGATATTTTATTGCCGATTAATGGCATAAGTTTTCCGAAATAAACATTAAACAATTTGGTTTTTAAACCATCTCCTTTAAACATTTCCAGTATTATTAATTTACCATCAGGCTGCATAACTCTTTTTATTTCTGAAAGTGATTTCTCAAGGTTATCAAAATTTCTTACACCAAAACCAATAGTAACAATGTCAAAGTAATTATTTTCAAATGGAAGTGATTGTGCTTCTGCCTGAATATTTATCAGCCTGTCATCCTGAATTTTCAAGTTTAATATTTCCAGCATTTTACTTGAAATATCTGCTGCTATTATTTTATCAGGATTTAAATTTAATAATTCTTTTGTGAGGTCACCTGTACCGGAAGCAAGGTCGAGTATTTTGTCAACTTTATAATTTTTGTTTGAAATATTTTTAATAATATCTTTTCGCCAGATCATGTCAATATTCAAAGTGAATAAGTGATTTAACTTATCATATGCAGGAGCAATGTCATCAAACATTGAAGCAATTTTATCTTTCGATTTATCTAAATCTTTATTCATATCAGTTAAACCTCAATGATTTCACCGGGTCCAAACGTGATGCAAGATAAGAAGGAATTAATGTTGCAATAAAAGTAAGAAGAATAGTAAGTGCTGAAATAAAGATTATATATTCAGGATTTATCAGAATCGGAACACTTTTCATATAATATACTTCAGGTAAAGAAAAGAATTTGTATTTTAATTCCATAAAGCAGATTCCGAGTCCGATTATATTTCCTAATATAATTCCTGATATTCCAATTATTAAACCATCATACAAAAATATTTTCATAATCTCTGATTTACTAGCACCAAGAGACTTAAGAATTCCAATCGATTGTGTTTTTTCTAATACAAGCATTAGCAGAGTTCCGATAATGTTAAAAGTTGCTACAATAATTATAAGTCCGAGAATAATTGGAGTCGGGGCTTTCTGCAGCTCGACCCAGGTAAAAAGTGGTTTGAATAATTTAAATAGTGATTTAGGATAAAACGGATATCCGAAATCTTTTTTTATTTTTGCAGAGACAATCTCTGCGCTGTCAACATTTTTAAGTTTGATTTCAATTCCTGTGACATTGTTATCAAAGTTGAAAAGTTTTTGAGCAGTTTTTAAATCTGTATAAATTATCAAATCATCAAAGTCTTTCAGCCCGGATTCATATACTCCGGCAACTATAAACTGTTTAATCTTTGGAGGATTCATAGGAGTGGGGATTCCGGTTAATCCAAATACGATAACTTTATTTCCTGTTTCTATATTTAATTTTTTTGCTAATTTATCCCCTACCAGTAATCTTGAAAAAACAGAATCAACAGGAGTCAGATTAAACTCTCCGTTAATAATTTTATTTCTTGCAGTCGAAAGATCTGTTTCAGGAACAATTCCTTTCAAAACTATTCCTTCAACATTTGACTTCATTCTTATAACTGCTTCTTTTTGTACAATAGGAGAAATTCCGGTTAAATCTTTTATACTGTCCTTCATTAATGCAATAGCATTTTCATAGTTACTTAATCCTGTCGGAAGAAATGAATTAACCTGTACATGAGATACAAGTCCGGCAACTTTGTCTTTAATCTCTTTTTCAAATCCGTTAAGTATAGAAGTAGTAATGATAAGTGCAGCAACACCAAGTGTCACTCCGCCAATTGAAATGTATGTTATAAATGATATAAATTTTGAATCGCTTCTCGAGAATAAATATCTTTTTGCAATGAAAAATTTATAGTTCAAAAAACTATTTAATTTAATTTAATAAATATGCTTTTATAAATTCGTCCAGCTCACCATTCATAACTCCCTGTGTATCGCTTGTTTCATGATCTGTCCTGTGATCTTTTACCATATTATACGGATGAAAGACATAGCTTCTTATCTGACTTCCCCATTCGATTTTCTTCTTTGTACTTTCTATAGTCTGTAATCTTGCAATCTCCTTTTCCTTTTCTAGCATATACAATTTTGACTTAAGCATCTTCATTGCATTAAGTTTATTCTGAATCTGTGATCTTTCATTCTGACATTGTACTACTATACCGGAAGGAGCGTGTGTTATTCTGATTGCAGTCTCAACTTTATTTACATTCTGACCTCCGGCACCACCAGCTCTGAATGTATCAATTTTTAAATCTGATGGATTTATTTCAATTTCAATATTATCATCTAAAACAGGACTCACATAAACTGCAGCAAAAGAAGTATGCCTTTTTTTATTTGAATCAAAAGGAGAAATTCTGACTAATCTGTGTACTCCATTCTCAGCTTTAAGATAGCCGTAGGCAAACTCTCCGTTTACTTCTATAGTCGCACTTTTAATTCCTGCTCCGTCACCGTCAAGTCTGTCAACAAGAGAATGTTTGAATCCTTTTTTTTCACAATACCTAAGATACATTCTGAGAAGCATTTCAGCCCAGTCCTGCGACTCCGTTCCTCCTGCACCGGAATTGATTGTAATTATTGCATCACGAACATCATCTTCATCTGATAACATATTTTTAAATTCCATTTCATCAAGTTCTTTTTCAAACTTAGATATGTCACTATCAATCTCTGCCTCAAGTGTTTCATCCTTTTCAGATTCCGCCATTTCAATTAAACCTGTAATTTCTTTGTAGTGTTTTTCGACTGAGTTATATTCATCAACCCATTTTTTAAGATTTGATAATTCCTGAAAGATTTTCTGTGCAGATTTATTGTCATCCCAGAAATTATCTTTCTGAGATTCAAGTTCAAGTTCTTTAATTTTTAATATTTTGTTATCAACGTCAAAGAAACCTCCGCAATGAAAATAATTTTTCTTTTGAATCTTTTAATTTATACTTCTGCTGATCAAACATATTTTTTTCTTAATTTTATTTTAATAATAATTTTACAAATAGTGTTCTAAACTAGGAATGATAGTTACTTTTCAATTTCCATTTTCAGCAATGCTGAAGCGAGTGTCTTACCCTGAGCATCAAGTTTTAAAGAAACAGTTCCTCCGCCACCAAGAGTGTTATTCAGTATAAAGTTTAAAGCATTTATATTTGGCATCTCATAACGAATTACTTCACCTTCACAGATTCCCGTAAAAAATTTCTTCACTTTTTCTGCTGTAACTTCTTTCTTAATAACTTCATAATCTTCTTTCTTGTATGCAATCAAACCAATATTTGCAGCATCTCCTTTATCTCCGCTTCTTCCGTGACATATTTCTCTTAACTGAATTTTCATGCTTTGTTTATTTATTGTTTAATAATTTAACTGTAATTCAAAACTTTATTCTCTTCTTTAATTCTAATGTATAAAATAACTGCATTAAGCATTGAAAATATAAGCGCTGTATAATACAAGTTAAATATCATTGGTATCGTAAATATTTCACAAACTACAATTATATAATTCGGGTGTTTAAAATATTTATAAGGACCTTTAGAAATTAATTCTCTTCCGGGAATCCGCAGGATTTTTGTATTCCAGTATTTCCCCAATGAGCTTATTACCCAGACTCTTCCTGTCTGAAGAATAATGAAAAATACCAAAAACAAATAATTAATAATATTTAAATCTAAATATCTTGATTTAGAATTATACTCTGCTATCAATGAAATAATAAAAAGTGTATGCAGAATAACTATGTATTTATAATGACTTTGTCCGTATTCAACAGCACCCTGACTTCTCAGCCACTTTTCATTTTTCTTTGCAATGAATAATTCTGTAATTCTCTGTACTATGATTAATATTAGGACAGTATAAAAGAGCAATGAAATAAAATTAATTTTTAAAATGGTTTAATATATTATAACTTAATCATGATTTTTCATTTGCAGCAACATCATTTCACTTGAGAATCCGGGTCCGAGTGACATCATGAGTCCGTATCCATCTTCAAATCTATTACTTATAAATTTATTCAAA
>Ga0209591_10009856_pt1 | contig 10296 bp, 6 predicted proteins | sample MAT01_FD_187207 | JGI IMG/M metagenome (GOLD analysis project Ga0209591, IMG submission 187207) | Freshwater microbial communities from Lake Fryxell liftoff mats and glacier meltwater in Antarctica - MAT-01 (SPAdes) (version 2) | ecosystem: Environmental > Aquatic > Freshwater > Ice > Liftoff...
TTTCACGATCTTTGGCGAGGTCTCCAAAGCCGATCGTCGCAACGGCGGTCTGGGTGTTGTACAAACCTTTGTTGTTGGTGGTTGCGTTGGCGCCAACTTGGCCGCCCTTGTAGTCCTTACGCAGGATGATATTGATAACGCCAGCAACCGCTTCCGAGCCATAAATAGCCGAAGCGCCGTCTTTCAGGATCTCGATGCGCTCAATGACGTCCACCGGAATCGCGTTCAGGTTGGTCACGCCAGACTGGCCGAAGTTTGGATCAGCCAAGCCGTACGGGGCGATGCGACGACCGTTCAGCAACACCAGCGTTGCGGTTGAGCCGAGACCACGCAGCGAGGCAGACGAGGCGCCTGATGAGAAGCTGCCGGAACCAGTCAGTTCAGTCAAGCCGCCGGCGGCGTTGATCGGCAATTCGCGCAGCAACTCGGTGACGGTTTGCTTACCCGAACGGCGGATTTCTTCTTGAGTAATTACTTGAATCGGCGCTGAGGATTCCGCGTCAACACGCTTGATGTTTGAGCCGGTAACTTCGATACGCTCGGTTTTCTTTTCGGGAGCGGCTTGTGCAAAAGCCGTTCCTGCTGAGAGCGCGCCGAACGCGCCGACCGCCGTGAGTGCGCACACAAGTACGCTTGGTTTGAAGTTCTGCATAAATGACCTCGTTAGTAAGAAAGTTTCGGACACAACAAATTGCTTTCCGCGCGTCGTACAGTGCCTAACGTGTAACGCATTGCACGAGGGCGCGACGAATCTTGACAAAAAGACTCTTGATTGTAGCTTTTGGTGCCGGAAATTGGCAGAACGCCGAAGCCCAAATGGCCGCGTGTGGTGCATTTGCAACAGGTGCTTTGGCGCGCCGCCCGTGGTCAGGGTAGGGAGAAGGGGATCGAAGCCCCCGTTTTTTTCGCTGCCATCTGAATGAGTTTGGTGACTTGAGGCTGCAAGTCACCGATACGTTGGCATTGGCGCCCAACGGATTGTGGTACGAAGGGTTGAAACCCAAAGTGGTCTGGTTTGGATCGTGCGGGGCACGGCGGTTTTCGACGTTGCGAACAACAGCCGCCAGAGTAAGGCCCTTGAAGTCGCGATAGCTGGTGCCGACGTCAATGATCGTCCACGACCGCGCCTGATAACGGCCGAGGTAGGCCAATGCGAGCCCGGTTGCGCTGAAGTCGCATCCCGACGCCACCGTCGGATCGTTGTAATCCTAACCGCCGGTGTAGTTGTAGCGCATGAAGCTCGACCAATCACCCTTGTCATAGGACGCAGTGGCGGTGCCGCGCAATTTCGGCATCTCCAACAGTAAAGGTTGCCCGCAGCGTTGATCAACGTGCCGCCCGTTTTCAGCTGATAAAGGTACTTGGTAGTGTAAGTCGCCAGAGCGCTGAAGTTGACGCAAACGCCGCCCGGACTGAAGCGGCGACGCACGTCCGGATCAACGCCGTTGACACGAGTTTCGCCCAGATTCAAAAGGCGGCGAACTGTTGTTTCCTCCGGGCCTGTCCCGGCAATTGCCACGGTATTTTTGCCCGTCCGGCCAAAACGCAACAGACCCTGATGCTTCGAAGTCATTTGTGACTGGGAGTGCTTGGACGCCGCAATAAAAAAGGGGGCCGAAGCCCCCTTTTTTATTTTTTGATACATGCTATCGACAATTACTTGAAGCGATACGTAGCACTCAGCGATGGGTAGATTCCAAGCGCGTTGTGGAAGTTGGGGTTGAAACCCAGCGTGGTATCGCCGCCGTAATAATCGAACGGTGGCTTTTCATTGGTCAGGTTTCGCACAACGAGGCGAAGGGTCAGATTCTTAACGCCCGAGTAGGACGCGTTTATGTCAACGGTCCTCCAACCTTTCACCTTACACACACCTGGAATCGCATCGATCGCGCCCTGACCATTCAGCTGCGCGCAAGTTAGCGTGCTGCCGGAATTGTTCCAACCGCCGATGTAGTTGACACGCGCGCCAAAAGTGAAATCGGAGAAGGACCATGTGGTGGCGACGTTGCCTCTAAAGCGAGGACGCCCGAGGCCAGTGACGAACGGATCAACACCGCCGATGTTCTCCACCATCTGGCCACCCTTTTCACGGGAGACTTTGCTGCTCATGGTGTAAGTGCCGGTGAAGGTATTGGTCAAGCGACCCATTGCGCCCAAGCTCATGCGGTGCGCGAGGTCGACGTCGATGCCCTTGACTTGTGTTGAGCCGAGATTGAGCCAACGACGGTCAACGGTTTGCACTGGGCCCGAGTTCGGCACACCCGGCAACCAGGTCAGCGGATTAGGGTCGCGCTGCACCACGCCGGCAAAGCGCTGGTCACCCGCAAACAGCGCATTGACGGAAAAGTTTGACGAAAATCTGTCGATCTCATCATCGCGTTTGATATCAAAGTAGTCAATCGCGACGTTCAAATCCTTCGAAATATCCCAAACAATGCCTAAGTTACGGCTCTGGGAGGTCTCTGGCCCAATATTCGGGTTCGGGACAATTTGCGCGGAAACGGTGCGGCTACAGTCGTCCGACGTGGTGCCGAGTACCGGGCAACGAAGCGGGTCGTTGATCGTCTGGAATGAACGCACGGCCGCCTTCGACGTCTGTGACAGCGTCGGCGCGCGGAACCCTGTTGAATAGCTTCCACGGAGCACGAGTGTGGGAAGTGCGCGCCACTTGAGGCCCACCTTTGGGTTCGACGTGTTGCCGAAGTCGGAGTACTTGTCGTAGCGCGCTGCGAGCGTTCCTTCGAGCGACTTCGTGATCGGCAACAGGGCTTCCGCATAGGCTGACGTCTGCGTCCGCGATCCATCAGCGAACGACGCCCCCAGTCCGACAATCTGCGCATCGACAATGCGCTGGTCTGGCGTGATCAGGATGTCGTCTTTTCTGAACTCAACACCGACTGCAAGGCCGATTGGGCCGGCCGGCAGCTTGCCGAACTCAGTCGAGCCCTTGATATCCCAAATGCGAGTGTTAGCTTCACCTTTGTTGGTCGTGCGCGTGCTGATGCGATCGATCATCGCCTGACTATTTGGCGCGAAGAACAGCCATGATTGGTCGTTGATCGCGTTTTGCACCGCAGGGAACAATAAGCGGCGGCCACTCGATACGTTTGCCGTGCTCTTATTGAGCAACAGCCCCGATTCCCAGTCCCAATTGCCGATCGAGCCTTTCAGACCGACTAGCACGCGGGTATCTTCGGTGCGGCTGATGTCTTGGCTGCGACCAAGATCAACCCAGCGGTAACGAAGCCCGATTGGTGTGGCAAAAGGGTTATCGCGGTGGCCGACCGGCAACACCAACTGGAAGCGAAGGGCTTGGCCAGCCGCATTGCGCCAGAGGGTGGCGGTCTGCGGGTTAGATGATGTTGGTGCACCGGTAAAGGTGTTCGTCGTGCGCGAGAAGTTCGCCTCCGCAAAGGCGCTCAGGTTCGCGTTGATCTCAAAGCTCCCGCGAACGAATGCGGTGTCACGCTCGGAACGCCCTTGCTGCTCAAGGTCATTCCACTGGTTGTAGCGGCAAAGACCGTTGATGACGAGGTTTGCCGGGCAGTTAGGCCCGAGCGCCTGGAATGTTCCGAAAATATTGCTGCCAGGAACTCCTTGGCGGTAGTAGTTGCCGGGGTATGACAACGAGCTCAGTACCGATTGGCGCTGCAGAAAAACAGGGTTCGTCCAAAAGGTATCGACGTTGTCTTCACTCTTGATCAGTACGGGCAGGCGTTCAAAGCGCTCGTAGGTACCGAAGACGTTATAGCGGTCCTTTGTCAAGTCGCCGAATCCAAATGCAACGCTTGCCTGCTTGACACGGAACTCATTGCCGGGCGTTTGGAAGAATGAACCGGTCGCGGTGAGTCCGGTGAAGTCCTTTCGCAGAATAATGTTCACGACGCCGGCGATCGCATCTGAGCCATAAATTGCCGATGCGCCGTCACGCAACACTTCAATACGCTCAATGGCTGCGGTCGGGATCGAATTCAGGTTGGTGATGTTGGTCGAGCCGACGTTGGGGTCGTTGAAGGCCGCGGGGCTGACGCGCCGACCATTGATGAGCGTCAGTGTTGCTGCGGAACCGAGGCCGCGCAGCGCAACCGTTGCGGAGCCGGTCGAAAAACCGTTACCGCCGGAGATATCTGTGAGCGCGCTGCCGGCGGATACCGATAAATTGTTGAGGAGTTCTTGCACCGACGTGGCACCGCTGCGGCGAATCTCTTCTTGTGTGATGACGGTGATCGGCGAGGCCGACTCCGCATCGACACGCTTAATGTTTGAGCCCGTGACCTCGATTTTTTCGGTTTTTACCGGAGGCGCGACTGCCTGTTGCGCGCCAACGGCAAAGTGCGTCAGCAGTCCGGCCGAACCGAGCGCCGCGCAAATGATACGTAACTTATTGTTTCTCATGGAGATCCTCGTGTGGTGTAGGCTTGATGGTGAGACGCTCGCAGCGCTTAATTGCGGACTGGGTTCCGGCACTTGCAGTAGCCCTCAACGATAGTTGGGAACCAGCGTACCGCAGCGCATCGAGTGTAATGGTTGGGCCGCATTATGTGACTCAAAATGCGTGTTTCACCCTTGTTTGTTGCAATACTGAGACACTCGGTTTCGACGCGTGAAGTGGAGTCGGGAGCGTGTCTTAGAACGGCCACGACGCTGGAATGGTTCAGTTCGGCCAAAAACCGCACGTCGACCGCGGCCCAGTGGTATAATTTCGCCGGTGGGCCTCGGCCCATTTTTTGTTTCTTGCGTTTTTTTGGTGCCGGTCTCAGACCAAGAGCAAGTGCGTAAGCCTTGCTCGCGCCGCCGATGTACGACCTTGGCGCAAGGAGCAAGCGCAAGGGAATCGTTAATTGGCAAACTTGGAAAAAATCGTAGATGACGCGCTGACGAGTTTCTCACTGGAACTGGTCGAGATCGAGCGCGCGCCGCGCGGCTTGCTCAGGGTGTTCATCGATCGGCCGGCTGGTCTCGGCTTTGTCACCGTTGAAGACTGCTCCAAGGTCAGCAATCAGCTTTCCCACGCGCTCACAGTCGAAAATGTAGAGTACGAGCGATTGGAAGTTTCGTCGCCGGGCTTGGACAGGATTCTCAAGTCGGCGAAGGACTTCATGCGCTTTCGAGGTCAACCGGTGCGCGTTCGCCTGAATACGCTGGTCGACAACCGCAAGCGGTTCGACGGGTTGGTGACTGAAGTAATTGATGACGAGATCGTGTTTTCCGTTGCTGCTGCCGATGACGCGGCGGGAGCGAAAGTTAGCAAGGCTGGGAAATCAGCGAAAAAAGCCGTCGATGCGGTAGGCGTTGATCAGAAAACTGTGCGGGTGAAGCTTGGTCAGATCGAGAAAGCTCGTCTGATTCCGCAGATCTAAAAAGACCATGATTGCGCCTGAATTTCAGGCGCGCCGAATGAGATGGAGACGTAGAAAATGAGTCGAGAAATTCTGTTGCTGGTTGACGCCCTTGCTCGGGAGAAAAGTGTTCCCCGCGAGACGGTGTTCATTGCGCTCGAGATGGCGCTCGCGTCAGCAACCAAGCGCAAGTTTGCAGACAAAATCCTGCAGGAAGAGGCTGATGTTCGCGTTGAAGTCGACCGACTCACCGGTGAGTACAACGCGTTCAGGCGATGGACCGTGGTGCCCGACGAAGAGCACGAGGAGCCGGCGCATCAGATTGCGATCACCGATGCACCCGAACGAGGCGAAGATTTGCAACTTGGCGACGTCATCGAAGAGCCGCTTGAGGCGGTGGATTTCGGCCGCATCGGCGCGCAGACAGCCAAACAAGTCATCCTACAAAAAATCCGTGACGCGGAGCGCGAACAGATCCTGCAAGACTTTTTGGCGCGCGACGAGCAGCTCGTCACCGGTACGATCAAACGCATGGAACGCGGCAATGTCATCGTTGAGTCCGGCCGCATCGAAGCGTTGCTACCGAAGTCAGAGTTGATCCCGAAAGAGAATCTGCGCGTCGGCGACCGCGTGCGCGCGTTCCTGTTGAAGATCGATCGCAACCTGCGCGGCCCACAATTGGTTCTCTCGCGTATCTCGCCGGACTTCATCCGGCTGCTGTTTGAACTCGAAGTCCCGGAGATTGAAGAGGGGCTGCTGGAAATCAAGGGGGCTGCCCGAGATCCGGGTATGCGCGCCAAGATTGCGGTCAAGTCCAATGATCCACGCGTCGACCCGATCGGAACGTGCGTCGGTATGCGCGGCTCGCGCGTGCAGGCCGTCACCGGCGAACTCGCCGGCGAGCGTGTCGACATCATCCTCTGGTCGGCTGACCCGGCACAGTTCGTCATCAACGCGCTGGCACCGGCCGAGGTGTCGTCGATTATTGTCGATGAAGAAAAACACTCGATGGATGTGGTCGTCGATGAGGAACAGCTCGCGCAGGCGATCGGCCGCGGTGGTCAGAACGTGCGCTTGGCGTCGGAGCTCACCGGCTGGCAGCTCAACATCATGACCGAGGAAACGGCCAACGAGCGCCGCTCAACCGAACAGCAGTCGATACAGCAATTGTTTATCGACAAGCTCGATGTTGATGAAGACGTCGCGCAGATCCTGATTGCAGAGGGCTTCAGCAATCTTGAAGAAGTGGCGTATGTGCCGTTGAGCGAAATGCTTGAGATCGAGGCCCTCGATGAAGACACCGTCAACGAATTGCGCCGCCGCGCCCGCGATGCGCTTGTTACCGACGCGATCAAGTCTGAAGAGACCATGGAAACCGGCGCGGAGGATTTGCTGGCGATGGAAGGCATGGACACCGAAACGGCGCACAAACTTGCGACACAGGGCGTTCGAACCATGGAAGATCTGGCCGACCTCGCCATCGACGAGCTGACCGAGATGACCGGGATGGATGCGGCGCGGGCGAAGGATCTGATCATGACTGCCAGGGCGCCGTGGTTCGCGTCCGAGTCGGCTTGATCGCTAGCCGCACCCCAGCGCTTCAGATGTTCATAACCGCATAATCAGTACGCAGAAACAAGGTAACGCATGCCACAAACGACCGTCGAACAATTCGCCAAGGAACTCAAGCTGACGCCGGAACTGCTCATTGAGCAGCTCAAGTCAGCGGGGGTAGCCAAGTCTGCGCCAGATGACTCGCTCGCGGAGGCGGACAAAGCGCGTCTGCTGGTGTATCTGCAGGAGTCGCACGGACACAAGGACGAAAAGAAGAAGATCACCTTGGTCCGCAAGCAGACGTCGGAGATCAAGAAGTCGGACGCGACCGGCAAAGCGCGAACCATTCAGGTCGAAGTCAGGAAGAAGCGTACGTTCGTCAAGGTCGAAGCCGGTAGCGAAGCGTCGGTCGAGGTTATTGTCGAGCCGCAAGCGCCGATCATTAATGACGAGGAACTCGCGAAGCGCAAGGTTGAGGAAGAGCGCATGGCGGCGCTGGTGGCTAGGCAGGCTGAGGAGCGCGCAAAAACTCAGGTACCAAAGCGCGGAGCCAAGAAATCGGCTGAAGCAGCAGCTCCGAGTGAAGCTGTTGCGGAACCAACCGCTGCCGAGACGGCCGATGGCAGCACCGATGCGCTGACCGCCAAGGCGGTTGATCTAGCAGTGACAGTTGCAAAGCCGAAAGTCACTGGTGCCGTAGCCGCGCCGCCCGCCGGCACGGCTGCGGTCGACCCCAATCGCCCCCGAATCGGCGAGCGCGTCGTCCTGAAAAAGGATCCTCCGCCAACTGAGGGCACCTTGCATCGGCCGGTCATCAAAGATGCTGACGGAACCGTCAAGACCGACAAGAAACCGGTCAAGAAACCCGCCAAAACGGGTTCGACGTGGGCAGATGATGCGAACAAGCGCCGCGGCATCAAGACGCGCGGCGACGCATCGGGCGGACGTGAGGGCTGGCGGGGCCGTCGTGCCAAGGCGCATCACGAAGATCCGGATGGTGCCAACAGTTTCCAGTCGCCCACCGAACCGGTGATTCGTGACGTGCTGATCCCGGAGACGATTACTGTTGGAGAACTCGCACAGAAGATGGCGGTAAAAGCCGCCGAAGTCATCAAGACGATGATGAGGCTCGGCTCGATGGTGACCATCAATCAGGTATTGGACCAAGAGACTGCCATGTTGGTGGTCGAAGAAATGGGTCACAACGCTAGCGCCGCCAAGGCCGACGATCCCGAAGCCTATCTGGTTGAGGCGATTGAGCACAAGCCCGAGGACATGATCACGCGTCCGCCGGTTGTCACGATCATGGGCCACGTCGATCACGGCAAGACGTCATTGCTCGATAAGATTCGCACGGCCCGCGTCGCGTCCGGCGAGGCCGGCGGCATTACGCAGCATATCGGCGCGTACCATGTACAAACGCCGAGGGGCGTGATCACGTTTCTCGATACGCCGGGACACGAGGCCTTCACCGCCATGCGCGCACGCGGCTCACAAATCACCGACATTGTGATTCTGGTGGTTGCCGCTGATGATGGTGTGATGCCGCAAACCAAAGAAGCGATCGCCCATGCAAAGGCCGCCAACGTACCGATGATTGTTGCGATTAACAAAGTGGACAAGCCGGAGGCAAATCTTGAGCGCGTACGTCAGGATTTGGTCGCCAATGACGTTCTGCCCGAAGAGTACGGCGGCGAGGTCATGTTTGTTCCGGTGTCGGCGAAGACTGGTGCTGGGATCGACAAATTGCTCGAGACTATTCTGTTGGTCGCCGAGGTTGCCGAACTGAAAGCGGTCACCGACGCGCCTGCTAAAGGTGTGGTCATTGAAGCGCGGTTGGACAAGGGACGCGGTCCGGTCGCCACCGTGCTGGTGATGTCAGGCACGCTCCGAAAGGGCGATATGCTGCTCGCGGGCGGCGTGTTCGGCCGTGTGCGTGCCATGATCGACGAAGACGGCAAGAGTATTGATTCGGCGGGGCCGTCAATCCCGGTAGAAGTGCAGGGATTGACCGACGTTCCCGGTGCTGGTGAAGACATGATGGTCTTGAACGATGAGCGCAAGGCGCGCGAAATTGCCCAGTTCAGACAAGGTAAGTATCGTGACGTCAAGCTGGCCAGACAGCAAGCGGTCAAGCTCGAGAATGCATTTGAGCAAATGGGTGAGGGTGCCACCAGGTCGCTTACCGTCATCATCAAGGCAGACGTGCAAGGCTCCTATGAAGGCCTCACGCACGCGCTCGGCAAATTGACGACCGACGAAGTCCGGGTCAATATCGTGCACGCTGGCGTCGGTGCGATTACCGAGTCGGACGTCAATCTTGCGCTCGCCTCGAAAGCGATCATTATTGGCTTTAACGTGCGTGCCGATGCCGGTGCGCGCAAACTGGTTGAGACATCGGGGGTACAGGTTCGCTACTACAACATCATCTACGAAGCGGTCGATGACGTAAAGGCGGCACTTGGCGGGCTGTTGTCACCGGAGATCAAGGAAGTCATCCTCGGTCTGGTCGAGATTCGCACTGTCTTCAAGATTTCCAAGATCGGTTCGGTGGCTGGCTGTTTTGTCCTCGACGGCGTCATCAAGCGCGGCGGGTCGATCCGGTTGTTGCGTGACGGCGTGGTGATCTTCACTGGTGAACTCGATTCGTTGAAACGATTCAAAGACGACGTCAAGGAAGTCAAGGCAGGCTTCGAATGCGGATTGTCGATCAAGAATTTTGACGACATCAAAGAAGGCGATCAGGTCGAATCATTTGAGACGACTGAAGTTGCCCGCACGCTGGCCTAGTCGCCAGACTGCCAATGTACGCGACTGCCGGGTGACGTTCCGTGTCTGAAGCCAGAAACCGCAAAATTGCGGATCAAATCCAGCGTGAGGTGTCGGAGTTCATCCGTCTTGAGATGCGCGATCCGCGCGTCTCGATGGTGACATTGACCGGTGTCGAATTGGCGCGCGACAACTCGCACGCCAAGATTTTCTTCACACAGCTGGGCGACGAGACGCAGGCGGAATCGTGCCGAAAAGGCTTGAACAGCGCGGCGGGCTTTTTGCGCATGCAGCTCGCAAAACGGCTGACCATTCGCACGGTTCCAATGCTGCATTTTGAAGTCGACCACTCCATCGAGCGAGGCGCACACCTGTCGAAGCTCATCACCGATGCGGTGGCTGACGATGCCCTGCATCCGCACGACGGAGATGACGCTCCGCGTTGACATGGGGTCGCCGCAGAGCGGTATGGTTGAAAAACGCACTCCCATTACTCGTCGCGAAGTTAACGGCGTGTTGTTGCTCGATAAGCCGGCCGGGCTGTCGTCAACTCAGGCGATGGCGGCCGCCAAGCGCCTGTTTCGCGCAACCAAAGCCGGGCACACGGGCACACTCGATCCATTTGCCACCGGTC
>Ga0209591_10009857_pt1 | contig 10296 bp, 8 predicted proteins | sample MAT01_FD_187207 | JGI IMG/M metagenome (GOLD analysis project Ga0209591, IMG submission 187207) | Freshwater microbial communities from Lake Fryxell liftoff mats and glacier meltwater in Antarctica - MAT-01 (SPAdes) (version 2) | ecosystem: Environmental > Aquatic > Freshwater > Ice > Liftoff...
ATCATCCTGCTCTTTGCAGCGTTCAACGCCTTGGCGCGATCCTTCCAGCGGGAAGATGCCGGTCGCCAACTCTACCTCTACACCTTGGTGGATCCGCGCAGCGTGGTGCTGGCCCGCGCGCTCTACAACGCACTCACCATGCTGGTCTTGAGCTTGCTGAGTTTGCTGGTCTATACCGTACTTCTGGGCAATGATGCGCTGGCGAACGCCGACCTCTTCCAATTCGTGCTGGCCGTGGTGCTGGGCGGCATTGGTTTCGCGGCGGTGCTCACCTTGATCTCAGCTATCGCAGCACGCGCGGGCAATGGCATCGGCTTGATGGCTATACTGGGCTTCCCGCTGGTACTGCCATTGCTGCTACTGGTGATGCGTGTGAGCAAGCTGGGGCTGGACGGTGTGGCATGGAGCGTGACCAGCACCTATTTCGGTGGATTGGTGCTCTTGGATGTGGCGACCATCACCCTGGCCTGGATCCTCTTCCCGTACCTTTGGCGCGACTGAAATGCTTGGACCGCAGAGGCGCAGAGGGCGCGGAGAAATACAGGATCGGAGCGCATGTCGAGCGGGCGTGGATGTGATGATCCTGAATACGCACTACTTGGGATGAAGCATTGGTGGAAGTTCCTAGCGATAGGTCTCTTGCTTTTCGCTTCTATAGCCGCTTTGCGCGTTCCCTTGGCACCCGCGCTGGTGCATGTATCGCCGGATAGGATAGCGCCCGGGCCGACGGAGATCACCATTACAGGCTACAACACGCGGTTCGTCAAGGAAGAAGGGGTCTATTTGGAGAACGACAGCCAGCGCGTGTGCCCATCAAGCGTTTCGGTGATCGACGAGAAACACATTCGCGCAAGTTTCGAGGTGCCAACCGGCATGCGAGCGAACCTGACCGACGTGGGTGTAGGCCCACTCGTGTACCCTGGCGCACTGTACACCGAAGGCTTGGGGGCGGGTATCGAACCTGGAGCCTGCGGACCAGGCCGAAGCAAATTGGACCTGTCCGGCATGGCCTTCACCTTCCCCAACCGCAGTATCCTTTATGAGAGCATACGCAACCTGCACTTCCACGTGCCCATGTGGTTCACCATGATCGTGCTGATGGCGATATCGGTATTCCAAAGCATACGCGTATTGGGTTCCAACTCGTTGGAACATGATCGAGGGGCTGAACTGGCAGCCAAAGTGGGCTTGGTGTTCTGCGCACTGGGTTTGGTCACCGGCGCGTTGTGGGCGCGAGCCACCTGGGGCGCTTTCTGGACCAACGATGTGAAGCTGAACGGCGCGGCGGTGACCGGCTTGATCTACCTGGCCTACCTGGTGTTGCGCGGCTCGGTGCAAGACGTGCATAAACGCGCCCGGTTATCAGCCATCTATAACATCTTCGCCTTTGTTCTATTGGTGATCTTCCTTTTCGTGGTGCCGCGTTTGAATGCGGTGGACAGCTTACATCCCGGCAATGGCGGTAACGGCGGTTTTAGCGACCTGGACCTGGACAGTCGGTTGCGCGTGATCTTCTATCCGGCCGTATTGGGCTGGATCTTGCTGGGTTGTTGGATGTACGACCTTCGTGTACGCGCAGCGCGGGTGGCAGAACAATTGGACCGATGAAACGAACCCTTACCCTCCTTTCCCTGTTGGGTCTATGGCTGCGGGTAGCCGCACAAGGCGGTGCACCCATGTGGTTGGAGCAGACCTTGTATGGCAACGGAAAGATCAACGTGGTGGTGGCCGTAGTTGCGGTGATCATTGCCGGTATCGGACTGTGGATGTGGCGCATGGACCGACGGTTGACCAAATTGGAACGCACCAACACACGCTCGAAGCAACCGTAACATCGCCCCTATCATTCCGGCTTGAGCCGGAGGGTCGTCATCCCCGCACCATGAAACGCTCACACATCATCGCCATTGTCATCATCGCCGTCTCCATCGGGGCACTGATGGGTTCGCTGTACGACAGCAGCACCTACGCTGATCTACAACAAGCATTGGCACAGCCCGGCAAGGAATTCCATGTGGTAGGCACCTTGGATCGTTCGCAGGAGATCATTTACGAACCCAGTTTGAACGCGAGCCTGACCACCTTCAGCATGAAGGACCTTCAAGGCCATACCTGCAAAGTACACTTGGCCAAAGCGAAGCCGCAGGACTTTGAACGCAGCGAGCGCTTGGTGCTGATCGGCGAAGCCAACGCCAACGGCGAATTCGAAGCGCGGGACATGCTGATGAAGTGCCCGAGCAAGTACAACGAAGAGAACAAGGTGGATGCTTGAAGTCAGTGGTTGGTTGGCAGTGAAATGCTTAGTGCCCGCAATGTCATCCGGTATTCCGCCGGAGCTTTGCGAAGACGCACCGGGTAAGCATCCATGACAAGCAATAAATAGAATGATCGAATACGTCGGCGAACATCTTTGGGCGGGCCAATTGGGCCACACACTGACCATCATTTCCCTGGTGGGCGCCATGCTGGGCATGTCGGCCTATTTCCAAGGTGTGCGCACGGGTCAGGTAGAATGGAAGCGTCTCGGCCGCATCGGCTTCCGGCTGCACTCGGCGGCGGTACTGGGCATTGTGGTCACGCTCTTCACCATGCTTTTCAACCACTGGTTCGAATATGATTACGTGTGGAAGCACAGCAACCTGCAGATGCCGATGCGCTACATCGCCAGTTGCTTCTGGGAAGGTCAGGAAGGTTCTTTCCTACTCTGGACCTTCTGGCACATGGTGCTGGGCAACATCCTGATCATTCGCGCCAAGGATTGGGAAGGTCCGGTAATGACCGTGGTGGCATCGGTGCAGGTCTTCCTGGCACTGATGCTGGTGGGCATTTACGTGGGCGATGTGCGTGTGGGCAGCAGCCCCTTCCTCTTGATCCGCGAATTGCCGGAGAACCTTGGTCTGCCGTGGACGGGTATGGCCAACTACCTCAGTACGATCCCGCAATTCGCCGATGGCCGTGGTTTGAACCCCTTGTTGCAGAACTACTGGATGGTGATCCACCCGCCCACCTTGTTCCTGGGCTTCGCATCCACACTGGTGCCCTTCGCCTACGCCATTGCCGGGCTATGGCGCGGCGATAAGCGCGGCTGGATCACGCCTGCCCTGCCTTGGACCTACTTCGGCGTCATGATCCTGGGAACGGGCATACTCATGGGTGGTGCGTGGGCCTACGAGGCGTTGAGCTTTGGCGGCTTCTGGGCGTGGGATCCTGTGGAGAACGCATCGTTGGTGCCCTGGATCACCATGGTGGCTGCGGCCCACCTCATGTTGGTGAACAAGCGAAAGCCCACGGCCCTCTTCAGTGCATTCTTCCTCACGCTGATCACCTTCATCCTCATTCTCTACTCCACCTTCCTGACCCGCAGCGGCGTATTGGGAGACACCAGCGTACACAGTTTCACCGGAGATGGCATGTTGCCGGGCCTCTTGCTGTTCCTGCTCTTCTTTACCGGCCTAAGCGTACTGATGTTGATACCGGACCGGTCGCAACGTCGCTTCTTCGCTGTGATCTCCATCCTCTTGCTGGCGATCGGCGTTGGGTTGGAGATACAGGTGCAAGCGATCCTGCTCTTTGGTGCGCTGTGCATCGGCATGCTGGTTAGCGCATACCGCCAGGGCTTTGCCAGCAAAGAGCCGGAAGAATCCCTGTGGTCCCGGGAATTTTGGCTCTTCATCGGGTCGCTGGTCCTACTCCTGAGCGCGGCACAGATCACCTTCAGCACCTCGGTACCGGTCTTCAATCTGTTGTTGGAACCATTCAGCGGACCATTCACGTGGCTGGGCGAGCGCACAGGCATCAGCTTCTTCAACGAACTGGCGAGCGCCAAACTCGCCCCCCCAGGCAAAGCCATCCAGCACTACAACAAATGGCAGGTACCCTTTGCCTTCATCATCACGCTGCTCATTTCATTCACACAATACCTGCGTTGGAAAGAAAGCGATCTGAAGACATTCCGGAAGCAGATCGGACTTGCCTTCTTGCTGGCCGTGGGCATCACCGTGGTCATCGCCCTTGTGTTGGAATACCAGCTTGCGGAATTGCAATTGATCGCGCTTTTGTTCTCCACCGTCTTCGCGGTCGTGGCCAATGCCCTGTACATACCGACCATGCTCAAGGGGCGATTGAAGAATGCTGGTGCATCCGTTGCGCACGTCGGCTTCGGGTTGGTGTTGTTGGGTGCATTGATCAGCACCAGTCGCCAAAAGGAAGTGAGCCGCAACACACGCAACATGGACCTGCGTTTCCTCAACGAAGGCTTCAGCAACAGCGAGGACATCCTGCTCTACCGCGGTGATACCATGTTGATGGGCGACCACTTCGTGCGCTACCGTGAAAAGGAACAAGAGGGCGTGAACCTGTTCTATGCCATGGACTATTTCGCCGTTGCACCCCGCACGTATGCGGAAGGTGATACGGTGCGTGTGGGCGACATGCTTTTTCGGGCCCGCAACACCCACACGGCGGGCCAGTTCTTCTTAGAAGACCAACCCGCGCATTGGGAGCCGGTGGAAGAATTCAAACGGCGGGACATTTGGTACGCACCAGAATGGAGTTCGGCGAAACCCGGTGAGCGCGTGTTCGAACTAAAGCCCTTCGTGCAGATCAATCCCCGCTTTGGTAATGTGGCGGAACCCAGCACCAAGCATTGGCCACAACGGGATCTCTACACCCACGTGCGATATGCTGATCTGGCCATGGCCAGCGATACGGCAGATGATGTTTGGATGCCCGATCGCCTGTACGAAAAGCAACCGGGTGACACGATCATCACGCCCTCGGCAATGGCCATCATCGACAGCTTGTACCTGGTACCCGATAGCGTGACCAAGGATCGCCTGGGCGAACGCTTCAAGGTGTATGTGGCCCATTTGCGCGTGCGCGATCTCTACCAACGCGACCGCTGGTTCGAAGCCCGGCCCATGGTGATCTATGCCGATGGCCAGCCCGTGGCATCCAAAGCCGCCGAATTGGAAGCCCTGCGCATTCGCTACTCGCTCGCAACGGTGGACATCACTACTGGACCACGCATGGGCCATTCGGGCCCGATACCCGGTAGCGAAAAGCCCGTGATCAAGATCGGATTGAACGTGGCTGAAGCGGAATTCTTAGTGTTGCAGGCCATCGTATTCCCCGGCATCAATATCCTGTGGATCGGATGTGTCCTGCTTTTCGTGGGCACCTTCATGGCGGTGTGGCAACGTGCAAAGGGCAAGTCACCCAAGGTTGAATGACACCGTTGCCAACGACCGTCCTGATCGTGGGCACGGGCCGCGCGGCCTTCTATTTGGGCCATGCATTGCACAGTGCCGGCCATGTGATCGCCGGTGTCGCAGGCCGCCATCCGCAGCGGACCTTGGAACTCGCCCACGAGTTGGGGTGTAAGCCCGTAAGTCTGGCTGACGCCTGGCCCGCGGCGGATGCGATCCTGATCGCCGTAAGCGATGATGCCATTGCCGATGTTGCCGCAGCTATTCCATTGACCGATGCTGTGTTGATGCACACCAGTGGTGCCGGTAGTTTGGACAAGCTGGCCCCCCATCCCCACCGCGCAGTCCTATGGCCGGTCATGACCATGGGCCCCGGGCCAGCGATGGACTTTGGCTCTATTCCCGTGGTGATCGACGCGAATGGCGCACGAGCACGAACCCTGGTGACCGCCTTGGCCAACAGCATCAGCCAACGGGTGAAGGAATTGACTTATAGCGACCGCGAACTAGTGCATGCCGCTGCTGCGATCAGCACCAACTTCCCGCTTTTCCTGTTGTATGCCGCCCAAGGTTTATTGAAGGATAAAGGCATTGATGCCAGCCTGCTCCTTCCCTCGTTCCGCGCCATGGCGCAAAAAGCAGAGATCATTGGAGCAAAAGAAGCACTCACCGGCCCAGCGCGACGCGGCGATATCGGCACGGTGCAACGCCATCTCGATCGCTTAACACACGAACCCGAACTTCGCCGAGCCTATGCGCTTTTGAGCAGCATGATCCTAAAGACCTACGGACATCCGGACCATGAGCAACACGACCTATAAAGAACAGCTCGCCGGGCTGAAGGCTTTCTGCTTCGACGTGGACGGTGTATTCACGGATAATCGGAACCTGTTGATGCCAGGCATTGACCCCGTTCGCACCTTCCACACCCGGGATGCGTACGCCGTGCAGCACGCCATAAAAGAGGGACTGCGCATCATCATCATCAGCGGTGGCCATTCCGAAGGCGTGCGGCAGAGCCTGGGGCGAATGGGCGTTACCGAGATCCATTTAGGAACCGTGAACAAGGTGACCCTGTTCGAGCAACTGGTGCGCGAGGGCCTGGCACCTGAAACCACCGCCTACATGGGCGACGACATCCCTGATCTTCGCGTGATGCAACGCGTGGCGTTCCCGTGTTGCCCGGCAGATGCGGCGGAAGAGATCAAGGCCCAGAGCGTGTTCATCAGTCGGTGGAATGGTGGAACCGGTTGTGTGCGTGATCTGTTGGAGCAAGCCTTGAAGGTGCAAGGGAAATGGCTGACGGAAGCGGCACACACCTGGTAGCATGATCGACTTCCTCCGCCTTACGCGTCCATTGAACCTGTTGATCATTGCTGGCACCATGGTGCTGATGCGCTATGGTGTGATCGCTGGCAACCTGGAGCGCGGACTGGCCCAATTGCTGGCCGAAACCGGTGGCGGTGTTACCCGCGATCAGCTTGTGCTTCCCGCTGGTTATGGACCTCAACTGTCCTTGATGCATTTCATCTTGTTGGTGCTGAGCACGGTATTGATCGCCGCTGGTGGCAACGTGATCAACGACTACTTCGACACACGTATCGACCGGATCAACAAACCGGGTGCGGTGATCGTGGGCCGTTCGGTGAAACGCCGTGTGGCCATGACCGGGCACGCTGTATTGAGCGGTTCAGGATTGGTGCTCGGCAGCTTCGTTGCATGGCGCACCGGGTTGATGCAATGGGCAGCGATACCGGCCTTTGCGGTCGGTGCGCTGTGGACCTACAGCACCACCTTCAAACGCAAACTGATCGTGGGTAACGGTTTGGTGGCCACACTTACAGCCTTGGTACCACTCACTGTTGGACTTTACGAGCTCCCGCTGCTACAGCGTGCCGTGAGCGAACCCTGGATCGTGGGCCTACCGAACGGCGATCAGTATCAAATGGAGCCGTACTTCCGCGAACTGTGGTATTGGATCTTCGGGTTCTCCGCATTCGCGTTCCTAAGCACCCTGGTGCGCGAACTTCAAAAGGACATGGCCGATGTGAAAGGCGACGAAGCGGAAGGCTGCCGCACCATTCCGATCGTTTGGGGCATGAAGTGGGCGCGTGCCCTCACCATGGCCTACATCGGCAGCATCATCATCCTGTTGCTCTTGCTACGCGCTCAACTGTTCCGTGATCCCATGTTCTATTGGTACATCGGCTTGGGGATCATTGGGCCCTTGCTGCTCTCGGCCGGCTTCACCTATCAGGCGCACGCCCGTAGCGAGTTCGTAAGGGCCGGTGCGATCATGAAGGCAGCCATGGTCATGGCCGTGGGGTTCGCCTTGCTGATCCGTTACCTACCATGAACCTATCCTGGCGTTTGATACTGGCCTCCGCATCGCCACGCCGCAGGCAATTGCTGCAAGGGCTCGACCTACCTGTTGAGATCACCAGCGTGGAGGTGGATGAGACCCCACCGCCCGGCATGCCCAATGCGGATGTGGCGGAATACCTCGCGTTGAAGAAAGCCCATGCCTGGCTTGGGATACTGGAACCCGATCAGGTACTGATCACCGCAGATACCACCGTGGTGATCGGTGATACGCTCCTGAACAAGCCGGCCGACGCCGCCGAGGCACGGAGCATGCTGGGACAATTAGCAGGACGAACACACCGGGTGATCACCGGCGTTTGTTTGCGGACCGCAACCAGCACCCGGAGTTTTGCCGACGTTGCCGATGTCACCTTCGCACCGCTCACCATGACAGAGATCGCCTACTACGTGGAGCGCTACTTACCCTTGGACAAAGCAGGAGCGTACGGCGTGCAGGATTGGATCGGCTACGTTGGTGTGGAACGCATCAACGGAAGTTTTTACACGGTGATGGGACTACCCCTGCACCGCGTGTACCGATGCTTGCAGGAACTCCAGCCGCGTTGATCGGTGTGACGCCCGCACTACCCGCAGGCAGTTGCAACGATCGCTTTCTGCGCCATCTCTGGGGTGGCGAACCCGGATCTACTCGTAGCAGCTCCTGGAAGCGCCATTGCGAGACCATTCGATATGCACGCATGCAACAGCACCACGCGGTATAGGCTACCGCAGCAAGCTGATGTGCCCGCTGCGCTTTTGCATTTGCTGTTGCGTATCACGTATGCTCAGACGCCAGGCATAGATCCCTTGCGGAACATCCTGCGGATCCCAGCCGATCAAGGGGTCGGTGCTTCGGTGGATCATGGTTCCCCATCGATCGAAGATCTCCAGTTCAAAAAAGTCCGGATCGGCAACAGTGGTCACTACTGCGAACTGATCGTTGATGCCATCGTTGTTGGGTGTGACACAATTGGGTGCATACACCGTGAATTCATCCTCCACGCAAACCAAGGTGGTAGCAGAACTGGCGCAACCTGCATCATTGGCAACCTCAAGGCCAACGGTGAAACAACCCACATCGGAATAGGTGTGATCGGTCATTGAACCTTCGGCAACACTGTTCAGCGCATCGCCAAAAGTCCAGGACCAGCTGGTGGCGCCAACGCTTCTATCCATGAACTGGAACGTGGGGTTGTCGATCAATGCAACAGCGGGTGAAGCGGCGATCTCCGCAAGAGGGGTGACAATGGCTTCGATCGCATCATTCGCGGTGAAGCTTCCACTGCACCCATTCGCGGTAGTGATCACCAAGGTCACGTCGAAAACGCCGGCATTCTCGAAGCAATGGGCCGGAGCGGTAACATCGCCCGCAACGCCACCATCACCAAAACTCCACTGGCGTTCGCCGGGTGCAAGTGTCGCATCAGCGAAGGTCACGCACAGGGGCGTACATCCCTGATCAATGTCCCACGTGAAGCTTGGCTCCGCAGCATCCACTACCGTGACCGGGATATCAACGGTCGCACTGGTACAACCGTTGGCATCGGTGGCAAGAACGGTAAAGATGGTGGTGACCGCTGGCGCTACCTCAGGTCCGCTTGGGGACCAGGTGTAACTGAATGGAGCTATGCCCCCATTCGCTAAAGCGGTGAGCGTAACGGTTTCGCCGTCGCAGATCGTGGTAGCCGCAGATACGCTAATACCTATGGCATCCGGCTCAGCAATGGTAGCCTGCGCTTCCGCAGTGCAGCCCGCATCGTCCTGCACTGTGCAGGTGTAGTTGCCCGCTACAAGACCTGTGGCGCTCGCACTGGATCCGCCAGTAGGCGACCATGCGTAGGTATAGGTTCCGGAACCACCACTAGCGGCAACCGAAGCGGTGCCATCTGAAAGACCGTTGCAGCTCACGTTGGTGAGATCAACAACCAAGGAGATGCTCGCGCTCGAAGCGAGCAACTCCACCGACCCTTGTACCGGACACATATCCGCCGCCTGCACCAGCACCGTGTAGGTTCCTGCTCCAAGGCCGGTGATGGTTTGGCTGATCTCGTTCCCAGGTGACCAAGCGTAGCTGAACGGGCCAGCGCTGCCCGTTACTTCTGCAGTTGCGGTGCCGTTGTTACCCGCGCAACCGACTTCGGTGGTCGTTATCTCCAGGTCGCCGATAATAACCTCGGTGGTGGTGGTGACCGGTGCGGTGCATGGACCGGTCATGGTAAGGCTGACCACATAGGTTCCCGGTCCCGGATACGTGTGTGATGCGACCGGTTGCGTCGCCGTATTGTTGGCCCCGGAGCCTGGGTCACCAAAATTCCAGGTACTATTCTCAACACACAAGCTCGCCGTATTGGTGAAGGTCACGGTATTTCCCGAGCAGGTGAACGTGATGTTCGGGGTCAACGTTGGTGCTTCGCCGATGTACACATCATCGATCGCTGCGCCATCGAACGTATTGCAAATGCTACCCGCACCGAAGATGAACCGGAACTTGAGGGGTGTTCCAGTGGGCAGGCCATCCAAACAATGGGATGCTTTCACCCAGGTCCCACTTCCGCCCCCATTCGCGCAATTACCGGTCGTGGTGGTGCCGCTCCAGCCTCGTTTGGGACTGGCCAGGTTCAGTGCGGTTATCGTTGGGCTGTTGAACCAATTCTGGGTCAAGCAATCCTCCTCGTTCACCGTTCCCACATTCACCCATGTAACGCCCTCGTTCGGCGAATACTGC
>Ga0209591_10009862_pt1 | contig 10294 bp, 6 predicted proteins | sample MAT01_FD_187207 | JGI IMG/M metagenome (GOLD analysis project Ga0209591, IMG submission 187207) | Freshwater microbial communities from Lake Fryxell liftoff mats and glacier meltwater in Antarctica - MAT-01 (SPAdes) (version 2) | ecosystem: Environmental > Aquatic > Freshwater > Ice > Liftoff...
GCGCCCGCACGGCCTGCGCCCCGACGCCCTGGGCGACCTCGCGTGGTGGCGCAACCCGTCGCCCCGTCCGGAGGACCCCTGGCGCAGCGGAACCGTGCGGAGCTGGAACGAGGGTCGCCAGCACGGCTTCATCGTGAGCGACAACGAGTTCTTCTACTTCGACGACCGCTTCCTCGTCATCACCGAACCGCCGCCGGTCGGGAGCCAGGTGTGGTTCCACGCCCGGCCGCCGCTCATCGCCGGGAAGAGCCGCCTCGCCGTCACCATCCTCGAGCACGACCGTCTCCTCCCCACCCTCGACGACGCCGACAGCCCCGCCACCCAGGTCGCCGATCGGGCCGGCAACCGCGCCGTCCTGCTCGTCGGATCACCCGCGGGCCCCGCCGGCCAGCGCCGCGTGGTCCAGGGTGACGACGCCCAACCGTGGTTGGCGTGGTGACCCGCGTCGATCACTCGGGGGAGCATCCGACCTCGTGACCGGATCACGGCCGATCGAGCCGACCGAACCCGACCACCAGCTCACCCACCGAACCGACGAGCGCGCCGCCGCCACGATCCGGGTGGACCGCTCCGGCCAGATCGTGGGTTGGGATGCCGGCGCCCGGGAGGTCTACGGCTTCGCGGAGGACGACGTCCTCGGCGTGTCGCTCCGCGACCTCACCCTCGAGATGTCGGGGGCCCTCACGTCGTCCCAGGCGCGCGGCGAGCGCAACGAGGCCGTCGCCCGATCCGAGGCCCGGTTCCGCGCCCTGGTCCAGCACTCGTCGGACCTGGTGGGGATCGTCGACCACGCCCTCACCATCGCCTACGTCAGCCCGTCGTCGGTCGAGCTCCTCGGCGTCGCGCCGTCGGCCACGGTGGGCCTCCCGGTGACCTCGGTCGTCCACCTCGAGGACCGGACGCTGTTCGACATCCACCTGGCCCAGCTCCTCGACCTTCCGGAACGGGGTCGGCCCACCTTCGACGTGAGGCTGCGCCACGCCGACGGCGAGTGGCGAACCTTCGAGATCGTCGCCACCAACCTGCTCGACGACCCCGCCGTGCGCGGCATCGTGATCAACGGGCGCGACGTCACCGACCGCCGCCGCGGCGACCTCGAGCTGCGCCACCGCGCCACCCACGACCCCTTGACCGACCTCGCCAACCGCACGCTGTTCATCGACGACCTCGCCGACCTGCTCGGCAACCAGGGAACCGCTCCCCACCCGGTCGCCGTGGTCGCCCTCGGACTCGACCGGTTCACGACCATCAACGACAGCCTCGGTCACCATGCCGGCGACCAGGTCCTGGTCACCACGGGTGAGCGCTTGCGGCGCGTCGTTCCCATCGGCGGGGTCCTGGCGCGCGTCGGCGGTGACACGTTCGTGGCTGCAGCGTCCGTGCCCGCCGACGACGACGGTCGACGGCTGGCGGAGCGGCTCCTCGCCGCGCTCGACGAACCCCTCCTGGTCAACGGGCGGCACATCTCGGTCGCCGCGCGAGCGGGCGTCGCCCTGAGCGGCGCGGACTCGACGGCGCCGAACCTGCTGCGCCACGCGGATGCCGCCCTGCACCGGGCCAAGGAGATGCGTGCCCATCCCGTCGCTGTGTTCGAACCCGCCATCGGCGAACAGGCCACGCGCCGACTCGAGCTCGAGCAGGCGCTGCACCACGCCGTCGCCAACGAGGAGCTCCGGGTGCACCTGCAGCCGATCGTCACCACCGGCGACGGTGTGCCGGTGGGCGTCGAGGCCCTCGTGCGCTGGGAGCACCCGTCGCTCGGCCTCATCCCACCGCTCGACTTCATCACGCTGGCCGAGGAGACCGGCGACATCATCGAGATCGGCCGGTGGGTGCTCCGCGAGGCGTGCGAGATCCTGGGGTGCTGGAACCGCCAGGGCCGACGCCTGTCCCTCTCGGTCAACCTGTCGGCCCGCCAGTTCCTCGACCCCCACTTCCTCGACCACGTGCTCGACACCCTCGAGGCGACCGGGTTCGACCCGCACGACCTCACCCTCGAGGTGACCGAGTCGGTGCTGGTCGAGGAGGGCGCAACCGTCCTTTCCGCACTCGAGCAGCTCCGTGACCTCGGCATCCGCCTCGCCATCGACGACTTCGGCACCGGCTACTCGTCGCTCGTGTACCTGCGTCGATTGCGGGTCGACACGCTCAAGATCGACAAGTCGTTCATCGACGGCCTCGAGCGAGGCTCGAACGACGACACGATCGTGCGCACGATCATCGACCTGGCATCGTCGCTGGGCCTGAGCGTCGTGGCCGAAGGGGTCGAGACCGAGGAGCAACGACAGCGGCTCGTCGCCCACGGCTGTCCCCAGGCCCAGGGCTACCTGTTCGCGCCACCACTCGCGCCGGAGGCGTTTCTCGGGCACTACGCCGTCACCGACAGCCACCCCGCCGCGGGATCCTGAACACCGTCGGCGCCGGGATCGGTGGGACCCTCCGGTACGATCACCCGATCGTGGGCATCCCTGATTGCACAAGGCGGAACACCGACGGTCGGTCGCGCGACGTTGCCCGATCCCAGCCGCCGACCACGCCGAGGTTCGCGTCGTGAGCACCACATGGACCTGGGCGGTCAGGGACCGACCGACGCTCAGCGAGCGCGTGCGCCTCAGCCCGTCCGGGTGTCTCATCGTGGGTCCGGCGGGCGTTGGCAAGACCACCCTCGCCCGGCGCACGATCGAGCAATCGGACCGACCGTCGATCGTCGTACGGGGCATCGACGGGCTCGCGTCGGTCCCGTTCGCCGCGCTCAACGCCGCCCGCGCCGAACAGGGTGGGGACACCGACGATGACGCCGACGTCGTCCGCCGCCTGCGCAGCTGGCTCAGCGGGCTCGCCCGAGACGGGGTCTGGGTGCTGGTCGACGACGCCGATGCCCTCGATCCGCCGTCGAGCGGGCTGCTCAGCTACACCGCGCAGACCGAAGGCCTGCACCTGTTGGTGACGATGCGCACCGGTCGCCACCTCCCGAGCGACCTCGACCGGGTGGCCCTGCATCAGTCCTGGGCCAGCATCTCGATCGAACCCTGGACGGTCGCCGAGGTCCACGAGGCGCTCGAGTCCACCCTTGCGGGTGCAGTGACACCGGGCCTCGCCCGGGCCGTGCACGACCTGTCCGGCGGCATCCCGCTGGTGGCGCGGGAGTTGGTCTTCGACGGCATCGCCGCGCAGCGGATCCACTTCGACGGCCAGCAGTGGAGCGGCACGCCGGCGGTGGGGTCGCCCGAGTCCGCCGCCCGCCTGATCGGCCGTCGCCTCCCCAACGGCGGTCCGGCCCTCGCCGTCCTCCAGATGCTCGCCATCGCCGGCCAGCTCCGGCCCGAGCTGCTCGACCACCTCGCGCCCGAGGGCGCCCTGATCGAGCTCGACGCGCAGGGTCTGCTCGAGTTCCCCTCGGGGACGGCCCTCCCCTTCGTCCGCCTCGCCCACCCGATGGTCGCCGACGCCCTCCGGTCGGGCCTCGACTCCGGCGAGCGGCGCCAACGGTTGGCCACCCTGGTCGCGGCGTCCCGACGACTCCCGCACCCCGACGAGCTCGACATCCTGCAGGCGCTGCACTGGGCGCTCGAGATCGGCGAGGAGCTCGCGCTGGACGAGCTGCGCGACGGCTCCCGGCTGGCGCTGCGCCACATGGACTACGCGCTGGCGGCGGACATCGCCGGAGAGCTGCAGCGGCGTGATCCGTCGGCGGAGGCCGCGTTCTTCCACGCGGTCGCGCTCGCCCGGGCTGCACGCTTCGACGAGGCCATGGGCATCGCCGACTCCGCACGCGAGCTCGCATCCACGACCGAAGAGATCGTCGCCCTCGCCCGGATCCTCGTGCGCCTGCACAGCCCCTTCGGACGCACCCTCGGCTTCGTCGACGGCGATCCGGACCACGCGAAGGTCGTCGCCGACTGGGCCGACACACGCGTCGGCGGGAGGCCCTTCGCTCTCCTGCTCGAGGCGTTCACGGTGTTCGTCGACGGCGATCTGACAACGGCCGTCGAGCTCGCCTCACGGGTGGTGCTCGACGATGCCGTCCGCGCCCCCGGTGCCGGGCAGGAGGCCGACGAGTTCCTCGTGATGGTCGCGTCGATCGCCGGACGCTTCGACATCGCCCGCGCCAGCCAGGCCCGCCTGGGGGCGCGCGCGTCGGGCTCCCTGGACCTCCCGACCCTGATGGGCAACCAGGGCGCTCGCGTCTCGCTGCTCATGTACGACGGTCGGCTGCGCGAGGCCCTTGCCGAGGATGAGGCCGCGTTCGCCCTCGCCCAACGGAGCCTCGCCTACGACGAGATGATGAACGCTGCCGCCCAGCGCGGCATCCGCTCGTACCTCATGGGCGACCTCGACCACGCGGTCGAGGCCCTCGAGCTGAGCCTCCAGTACCGCGTGGTGCCGTCCTCGCGCAGCCTGCTCATCCACGGTCTCCTCGCGTCCTCGCACGCCCGTCGGGGTGAGCACGATGCCGCGCTGCGCACCCTCGAGCAGGCCGACCTCGAGCGCTCCGAGTTCTCGTCCACCTTGCTCCACCTCGACTACGACCACCTGTCGACCTATGTGCGGGCTGCTACGGGAGTCCTCCCGGGACCCGAGGCCGAGGTCCGCCTGCGCTCGATCGCCGACGAAGCCGCGACGTTGGGGTACCACTGGCTCCACACGATCACCCGGCTCAGCCTGGTCCGTCTCGGTCTCGCCCGACCGGTGGACGGTGACGCGTTGGTCGGCACCGTCGCCGATGTGGACGCCCCGCTCATCCGGGCCTGTGCCGGGATCGTCATCGCCGCCACCTCGGGCGACGTCGACCACCTGTTGACCCTGGCCGAGGAGCTGGCGGCGATGAGCGCGCATGGCGTCGAGGTCGATGCAGCCGCCGCGGCCGTCGCGATCGTGGCCGCCGACCCCGGCGCCGAGCTGTCCCGCGTCCGAGCGCGCCTCGACCGGGCGGTGGCCGCGTGCACGGCGCTCGTGCTGCCCGTGAGCCCGACCGCGGCCGACGACCTTCCGGCGCTCACCGATCGCGAGTCCGAGATCGCCGAGCTCGCGGCCGACGGTCTTCCCAGCAAGCAGATCGCCGATCGCCTGGGACTCTCGTCCCGCACCGTCGACAACACGCTGCGCCGCGTGTACACCAAGCTCGGCGTCTCGGGTCGACGCGAGCTCACCGACGTGCTCCGCCCTTGATCGCCCCGAACGACGACTGGCCCCTCGTCGAGCGATGGGAGCTCCTCGACGACATCCGGGGGGCCGAGCGCGGCTGCCTGCTCGTCGGCCCGGGTGGCGTGGGCAAGTCCACCGCAGCCCGGCTCGTCGCCGGCACCGAGGTCACGCCGGTGGTGATCACCGGGGTCGAAGGCCTCGCGTCGATCCCGTTCGGTGCGCTGCACCTCGCCGAGATGTCGTCCGCCGATGTCGTCCCGCCCCGCGCCGACGACGACGCCGTCACCCAGCTCCAGGCGTGGCTCGGTCGCCTGGCCGACCACCGGGTCCCGGTGATCATCGACGACCCGGCCCACCTCGATCCCGAGGGTGCCGCCCTGCTCGCCGAGCACGTGCGCAGCGGTCATCCGGTCACCATCACCCACCGGCCCGATCAACCGCCGCCGGCCGCGCTGCTCGATGCCAGCGTCGCCGCGGGGATGACCACCGTGGAGATCACGCCGTTCGACCCGTCGATGGTGGCGCTCGCCGTCGAGCTGGCCATCGGTCGCGAGCCCACGTCCGAGACGACTGCCCAGCTCGCCGCGCTCAGCGGTGGCAACCCGATGCTGCTGCGCGAGATCGTCCGCGATCTCTCGGTCCGCGGGATGTGGATCGATGTCGACGGCAGCGCCGGCCTGGCGGCCGACGCCGACCCCTCCGCGCGTTTGGGCACGCTGCTGGGCTCCCGCCTGCCCGACGACCCCGACGCCCTCGCCTGCCTCGAACTGATCGCCCACGCCGGGACGATCGCCCGAGCCCTCGCCACGCGCGTCGTGACCGAGGAACGTCTTTCGTCGCTGATCGGATCGGGGTGGATCACCGGCGGCGAGACCCTCAGCATCGCCCATCCCCTGATGCGCCAGTTCGTGGCCGAGCGGCTCGACCCCGTCTCGCTGCGCCGCCGCCTCACCACGACGCTCGATCAGGTGGGCCCAACCGAGGTGTTGGATGCCACGAGCCGCCTGCAGTGCCTCCGCTGGTCGTTCGTGGTCGACCGCGACGTCGCGCCCGGCGAGCTCCAGTGGGGCCGGAGCGAAGCCTCGCGCCGCTTCGACTCCGATCTGGCCTGTCTCATCGCCGACCGGTTGTCGAGAACGGACCCCAACGTCGACACCACCCTCGAGTTGGCGCTGGTGCTCGCCCAGGCCGAGCGCTACGACGAGGTGGTGTCGGTCCTGCGCGCCGGTCAGCTCCAGGCGGTCACCCCCACCGAGGTCGTCGACATCACCCGGTTCCTGCTGCGCTTCACCGGTCCGATCGCCCGGCTGCGCCGCCTCGGCGATCCGCCCGACGGCCTCGAGATCGACGTGGCCGCGTGGGCCGACGACCGGCTCGACACCACGGCGTTCACCGACCTGCTGGCCGCCCTGGACCTGCTCGCGGTCGGATCGCTCGAGGAGGCGTGCGACCGGGCCGACGCCGTCCGGGCGGCGGGCATCGAGGGGCTGGGCGATGCCGACGAGATCACGATGGTCTGCTCGCTCTACAGCGGCGACGAGCAGCGAGCGCTCGACGCCTTCGGCCGCCTCGAGGGTCGACTGCTCGACGTGAACTACCGCCACCCGAAGTCGGTCGTGATCGACGCCGCGGCGTCATCGCTGCTGATGCTCGACGGCCGCTTCGAGCAGGCCTACGAGTTCGACGGCCACATCGCCGACGTCGCCCGCTCGACCCACGATCACGAGCGGGCACGGGAGATGACGGGCCACCGGGGCATGACCGCGCTGTTCACCGGGCGCATCGAAGCGTCCATCGAGGCGTTCACCCGCTTCCGCGGCTACCCGTCGCCTCCCGGCTCGCTCCGCACGCTGTACACCGCCGGTCTGGCCCAGTCCCTCGCCCTCGCTGGTCGCCTCGCCGATGCCGAGCGGATGCTCGCCGAAGCCGATCGCGAAGCGGACCTGGTGGCCCCGATGATGCTGTCGGACTTCGAGAACATGCTGGCCATGACCCTCGTCCTGCTCGGCCACGCCGACGCGGGCGAGGACCGCATGCGCCGGGCGCTGCGCGTCTCGATCGACAACCGAGTCGGCCGCGCCGAGCTGATGGCACTCCACGGGCTGACCCGCATGGATCGCATCCAACCCGAGGACGTCCAGCGCGTCGCCGACCTACCCGCACAGGTCATCCCCGGCACGCCGGCCTTCACCCGCGGCGTGCTGGCGATGGCCGACGCGTGCCACCGCCGCGATGCGGCGGCGATGGCCGACGCGGCCGAGACGTTCGCGTCCACCGAGTTCGGGATCGGCGCCGCGGAGGCCTACGCGGCGGCCTGTCGGACTGCCACCGACCGCCGCTCGCCCGATGCGGTTCGCTGGCTCGGCGCCCTCGACGACCAGCTGGCCCGGAGCCCGGGGTTGACCGGCGCGACCGTCATGGTCGAGCGCGGCGTCGACCGCCTCACCGAACGCGAGCGACAGGTCGCGGTCCTCGCCGCCGGCGAGCTCACCAACCCGCAGATCGCCGAGCGCCTGGCGATCTCGGTACGCACGGTCGAGAACAACCTCCACCGCACGTTCACCAAGCTCCACGTGAGCTCGCGGTCCGGCATCGGCCCGGCGATGCTCCCCTGAAGCTCCGAGATGGCGATCCCGGCGAACTCCCGAGCCCACCGACGCCCGGGGATCAGCGGTCAGCGGTCTCCGGTCTCCGGCGCGGCACCGGCGCTGGTGGTGGCCCACTCGGCCACCCGGCCACGGAGGCTCCGGGGGTCGAGCTCCTCACCGCAGTGCGCGCCGGCCACGATCGCGTGGGTGTCGTGGTCGCAGTCCCGGTGGTGCAGGACGACGGGCGGGCCGTCGTCCCAGCCGCCGTACGTGTCACCCCAGGCCATGAGGGTGAGGATCACCGGCATGAGGTCGACGCCCTTGCGCGTGAGGTGGTACTCGAAGCGCTCCGGCCGCTCCTGGTAGCGCCGCTTCTCGACGATGCCGACCTCGACGAGGCGGGACAGCCGGTCGCTGAGGATGTTCCGGGCGATCCCCAGGTCGGCCTGGATCTCCTCGAAGCGGTGCAGGTTCTTGAACCGGAACAGGTCCCGGATGATGAGCAGCGTCCACCACTCGCCCACCTGCTCGAGGGTCTGCGCCACCGAGCAGTCGATGTCCTCGAAGCTGGCCCGTTTCATGGTGCAACGATCCCAGGGACCGTCGCCGGCTCAGGTGCGGCGAAAGGCACCGTCGATGATCTGGTGCAGCGCGTCGAGCGAGAGGCGCTCGCCGGTGACCTCGTCGGACACGACAGCCGGATCGAGCGACTGGTAGGCGACCACGAGGCCGGTGAAGAGCCGGCCGAGGACCACCGGGTCGCCGTCGCGCAGCAGCTTGGCCTTCTGCCCCCGGGCGAACAGGTCTGCCTGGCTCGTCATCGCCCGCTGGTAGTTGGCGATGAGGTCGGGCGATTCGGGGGTCTCGGGACCGGGCTGGTTGCTGCTGGCCGAGCGCAGGTAGAGCCGGCCGAAGTGCGGGTGCTCACGGAAGAAGCCGATCTGGTAGTCGACGAGCGCGTGGAGGATCTCGAGCGGCGTCCCCGGCCCGTTGACCACCGCGTCCATGCCCGGGAGGAACTCGGCGCCCCGGCGCAGGAACACGTTGAGGAAGAGGTCGTCCTTGTTCTCGAAGAACGAGTACACCGAACCCACGGAGAACTCGGCCAGCTCGGCGATCTCCTTGAGCGTGGTGTCGTGGAAGCCCTTCTGCCCGAACACCTCCTCGGCGGCATCGAGCAGCTGCGCCCGGCTCAGGTCCTGATGGAGCAGCCGACGTTGCTCACGGCGGCTGGCCGCCTGCGTGCTGGTGTCGTTCGCCTTGGTTGATCCGCCGGTGCGGGGCATCGCTCCTCCTGTCGATCGCTCCCCCACGCTAGGGCCGATCGGCGCATCGCCGGTTCATTCAGCTGGTTGAACGCTCCGTGCACCCGATCGAGCGTGGCCCGGCGCGGGGCCACCCGATCGCGCACTCGGGGTCGACCTCCGCGGCACACCGAGGCCATCGGAGCCGCCTCCGGCGCTGCGAGTCAACGGATTGAAGCTAGGTTCTCCCAGATGAACGCCGAGAACGCAGGAGCCGAGCCCACCGCACCCCGTCCCCCCGAAGGCGACTGGCTGGGTACCCCCTACCTGCGCTTCGAGCGACGCGACTCCATCGCCGTGGTCACCGTGGATCGGCCCGAGATGCGCAACGCCATGTCGCCCGCCATGTACTTCGGCGTCCGGTACGCCGTCGACCTGGTGAACCTCGACGATGACCTGGCCGGCCTGCTCATCACCGGCTCCGGCGACATCTTCATCCCCGGAGGCGACCTCGGCGGCAACAACGTGGACGGGTGGGCGGACCTGCCCCGCCTGCTGTCGATGGACAACACGCCGTTCGACGCCATCCGCATGTCCCGCAAGCCGGTCGTGTGCGCGGTGAACGGCCTGGCCCAGGGCGGCGGGCTCATGATCTCGATGCTGGCCGACGTCACCGTGGCCAGCGATCGCGCCACGTTCCGGGCACCCGAGCTGTTCCGCGGCATCGCCGATACGAACTACGGCCAGATCCTGCCGCGGCAGATCGGCCCCGCCCGAGCCCGCGACATGCTCATGACCGGCCGCGTGGTCGACGCGACCGATGCCGAGGCATGGGGTCTGGTCGCCCGGGTGGTCCCGCACGATGAGCTCATGGCGACGGCGATCGACGTGCTCGCCTGGTGCTGCCGCACGGCGCCGAAGGCCCGGGCCGACGTCAAGCGGACGATGGACCAGTTCTACGGCCACTACGACCGCATGGCGATGGACGCCAGCCTCCAGAGCGACGAGCCCGTCGAGGGCTTCCTCGCCTTCAAGGAGCGGCGCAACCCGTCCTGGGTCCCCGCCGAGCTGCGCACCGACGGCCGCATCTGACCCTCCCCCTGGCGGTCGGCCACCATCGACGGGCGAGGGGCCGCTCCTCCATGCGCCGGATCGGTGCGCCGGTGCATCGCGATTCCCTTCAGCGTCAGATCAGAGCTGGTCGAGGGGGATGCGGTCGGAGACCTCGGGCTGGCGCCCGATGCGGAGTGGGCTGAGCGGCGAGTCCACCAGCAACGTGCGCCGCCAGTTCGTGGCGAGCGCCACGGCGGTCGTGCG
>Ga0209591_10009863_pt1 | contig 10294 bp, 4 predicted proteins | sample MAT01_FD_187207 | JGI IMG/M metagenome (GOLD analysis project Ga0209591, IMG submission 187207) | Freshwater microbial communities from Lake Fryxell liftoff mats and glacier meltwater in Antarctica - MAT-01 (SPAdes) (version 2) | ecosystem: Environmental > Aquatic > Freshwater > Ice > Liftoff...
AGAGCAACAAAAAATCATTAATCAATATTTAATTGATAATGCTAACAAATCATTTGATCTGATAAATGGGCCACTTATTCGTAGTGAGCTATTCAAACTTAATAATGAAGTATCATTTTTAGTTATCACTGTTCATCATATTATTTGTGATGGTTGGTCGTTTGGAATATTGTTACAAGACCTTGGTAAAATTTATTCTGCTTTTATTAATCATCAACAACCAATATTAAATGCGCCAATATCTTTCAGTCATTATGCAGAACAACAAGTAGCGTTTAAAAAAACAAGTTCCTATAAATCAACTGAGCAATATTGGATAAATAAATTATCCAATTTATCTGACTCTTTTGAATTGCCTATTAATTTAGATCGACCAGAAATTAGAACCTATAAAAGCGAAAGAATTGATTTTCCTCTTGATCCAGATCTTGTTGCACAACTTTCTAATTTAGGCGCTAAGCATGGCATTAGTATGATAACAACTTTGTTGGCATGCTTCGAAGTGTTTTTGTATAAGTTAATTAATACCGATCAGGTTATTATAGGGTTACCTGCAGCAGGACAGCCAGTTTCTGGTAATCATGAAATGGTAGGTCACTGTGTAAATTTACTTCCAATAATTAGTAATCCAAAAGCTAACATTTCTTTTGTTGATTATTTAATGGAAAGAAAAAAAGCTATTTTAGATGATTTAGAACATCAGCAAATTTCATTTGGAGCGCTGATACAACAATTAAAAATAAATCGCCAACAGTCTTCAATACCATTGGTGCCAATTGTTTTTAATGTTGATATTGATATTGATAAAGGAGTTGGTTTCGAAGGCTTAACTTATACATTATTTTCAAACCCACGAACTTTCGAAAACTTTGAAATTTTTTTAAATATCACTGGATCTAATTCAGCATATATAATGGAGTGGTCTTATAATACTACTTTATTTACTGCCGAAAAGATCAATCAATTAATTGAACGATTTAAAATTCTATTAAGTGTAATTGTTCTAAATCCATCAGCACTCATTAAAGACATTCGGTCAGTTGATGAACGTAGTATTTTAGATCAATTAGCTATTTTTAATAATACGAACGCAGTTTATACTACTGATAAATGTGTGCATCAGCTTTTTGAAGAACAAGTGCTGCTTAATGCAAATGTAACTGCTATAACGTACAACGATTTTTCCTATAGTTATAATCAACTTAACGAAAGAGTTAACCAGATTGCTCATTTGCTAATTATTAAGGGAATTAAGAATGGAGATATTGTAGGGGTTTGCTTAAGTAGGTCTGTTGATATGATTGCTGCTGTATTAGCTGTATATAAAACCGGTGCAGCCTACTTGGCTTTTGATCCAGAACATCCTTCAAAAAGAATCAACAATATTTTACAATTAGCAGAGGCTAAATTTGTACTCACAGAATTAGTTTATACAAATTTATTTTACAGTTTGGTAACTCAAATCAATATTCAAGAATCAATTGATTTATCAGTTGAGAATCCTTCTATTGAAGTTCCAACACATTCTACTTCTTTTGTTTTATTTACTTCGGGTTCTACTGGTGAGCCTAAAGGTGTTTTATTAACTCATAAGGGACTTACAAATGTAATATTGGGGCTGCAAAAAAAGATTGACTTTAAATCCGGTAATAAATTATTACTAGTTACTACTATTATTTTTGATCTGGCGCAGGCAGATATTTTTCTTCCTTTAATTACTGGGGGAGAAATAATTTTAACTACTAATGATGAAGCAAAAGATGGTAATGCACTACTCAAATTAATTAAAGACCGTCAAATTGATTATTTAGAAGCATCTCCTGCCACATATAAATACATGCTCGAAACTGGTTGGGTAGAAAAACTGCCAATTAAGTTAACCAGTTGCGGTGAAGCATTATCAAAAGACCTTGCAATTGAATTGCTTAAAAGGTGCAATGAGTTATACAATATGTATGGCCCAACCGAAACAACTATTTATGCAACAGCAGCAAAAATAAATGAGATCGATGAAATAGCTATTGGGAAGCCATTTCAAAATACGCAAATATTTATTTTAGACAAAGCTGGTACATTACTACCTATTGGTGATGTTGGTGAAATATTTATTGCTGGTGATGGCGTTGCTAAAGGATATTTAAACAAGCCTGATCTTACCAAAGAAAAATTTGTTCCATGCTCGTACGTTAATAAAGCAGGCGCATTAATGTTTAGAACGGGCGATTTAGGTAGATTTGATAAGGATGGTAATATTATTTATTTAGGAAGAAAAGACAATCAAGTAAAAATTCGCGGGTTAAGAATTGAGTTAGAAGAAATTGAATTTCATTTAAGAAAACTAGAAGGGATAAAAGACGCAGTTGTAATTGTACGTAACGATATTGTAGCCGGCCAAGTTTCTATAGTAGCTTATTTAATTAATGAAAATTTGAATAGTGAACAACCTCAAACTGATTTAATTCATCAATGGCGACAATCTTTATCAGAAGTATTGCCAACTTATTTTATTCCTAATATTTTTGCTCAAGTAAAACAATTTCCCTTAACTGCATCTGGAAAGATTAATAGATTGGCATTTGAAAAACCAATTTCATCTTCAAATGAAAATAATTTTGAAGCTCCTCAATCTGAGCTACAAAAACAAATTGCTCATATATGGTGTAGCGCGCTTAAAGTATCTTCTGTTGGCATTAATGATAATTTTTTCGATTTGGGCGGTCATTCACTTATTGCTATAGAAGTAATGTCAAAAATAAAAAAACTATTAGGCAAGCAACTTCCTATAAGTTCATTATTTCAACATTCAACTGTTCGAAAGCTATGTATTTTACTTGGAGATAATACTCAAAAGGTTTCATTTAAATCGCTTGTTCCGATAAATATAGGCGGTACCAAACCACCTCTGTATGTTATTCATGGCCATGGCCTGAATATTATGGTGTTTTATTCTTTTATTCGAATGATGGATACAGACCAACCAGTATATGGTATTCAGGCAAAAGGCTTAAATGGAATAGATTTGCCTGAAGATGCTATTGAAGAAATGGCTGCTGAATATTTAAAAGAAATTCTTGCTGATAATCCCGATGGTCCTTATTGTGTTCTTGGGTATTCATTTGGCGGACTTGTTGCTTATGAAATGACTCAACAATTAATTAAATTAGGGAAGAAGGTAATTATGTTAGGCATTTTAGATACCAATATTAGCAATGAAAAATTTTATAATAAAGATACATATCAATTATTTACAAAGCTAAAACGACAATTTCCTAAATTGTTATTTATTGCTAATTCATTTATTAAGGATCCTCAAGCTACAATACATTATCAGCAATTAATTTTGGTTAACAAATTTAATGACTTGATGATTAAGTTTGGCTTAAAGAAGCCAGTTAAACAATGGGGTATAAATCATGAAGATAAAGTGATTGATAAATTAACTTTTGCTTTCGAAAATTATAATATCAAACCAATATCGGTAAAAGTTGATTTGTTTAGGTGTAAAAAAAGAATGTATTTTATTGATGACATGATTTCTTTAGGATGGAACAAATATGCCAAAGCTGGAGTAAATATTATTGAAGTAGAAGGCGATCATGATTCTTGCTTAAAGCCTCCTTTAGATAAATCTTTTGCTGCAACTGTTCAAAAAGTATTGAATAGTAAATTATTATAATACTATTTCTTGAATATGCTTTCAATTACATGCAAAAATATTATTCCGCAATTTGCCAATTTTAATGAAACCATTCTATTAGAAAAGTCGCAAGTAATTATTGTTCAAATAAAAGCGACTGATTTTTTGGAACAAGTAAGTTCTATTCAATTTTATTTATCCAAATCGGAACAGCAAATTATTGCTAAGTATAAAAAAAGTACGGATCGAAATCTAAAGTCAATTTCTAAATTTATATTAAAGCAAATATTATCAAAACTCTATCAATTGCCTATTGAAGAAATCATCATTCAAAAAAATGAACAAAGCAAGCCATTTTGTAAATTAAATAATAAACCTTCTATATATTTTAATGTTGCAGATACAGAAGATACTATTGTAATGGCATTTTCATTTGAGTCAGTAGGAGTTGATATAGAAAAAATTGATAAAGGGTTTGTTTACAACGATATTGCAAATGCACATTTTTCTATTGAAGAACAAACAGATTTAGAAAATTCTGATAATAAGCAACAATACTTTTATTCTATTTGGACAAGGAAAGAAGCTATTGTAAAGGCTGATGGAGCTGGTTTGGTTAATAGCCTTTCTGCCCTTTCTGTTGCTGATGGCAATAACAATATTCTTGAGAATCCTATTTCTTTAGAGGGGAATTGGCAAATACATAGTGCTGACTTAAATAATTCAATTTCTTTTTCACTTGCCTTTAATGATCAAATTACGCAGCTAAGCTTTTTTAATTATCTTACACTACTAATTTAGCTGTTAATCTATGTTACGATCTATTTTTACATCCTTTTGTCTAGTTTTATTGATTGTATGCTTTAATTCAAACTCATTGCTAGCACAGCAGGATCCCACTGTATTGACTAAGAAAGGAGCGCAGAAAATGTCAGTCAAAAACTATAAAGGCGCTATACAAGATTATACCGAAGCTTTAGAATTAAGTCCCGATGACATCAATCTATATGTAAATAGATCTTTAGCAAAAAGGGAAACAAAAAATTATATTGGTGCAGTAGAGGATTTAACTTTTGCTATTGAGCTAGATTCTTTAAATGCCAATTTGTTTTTTAGTAGGGCAATTGTAAAAGGTTTAATGAATGACTCCAAGGAAGCAATTGTCGATTATAATCAGACTATTCAACTCGATCCTTCAATCGCAAATATTTATTTCAATAGAGGTATAGAGTACGAACACTTAAAAGACTACCCTGCCGCAATAAATGATTATAATAAAGCATTATCTGTAAATCCCAAAAACGGCGATGTATACTTCAATAGAGGAGTTGTAAAGGGCTTAATGAATGAAAGAGATGGAGCAATGCAAGATTATAGTAAAGCAATTCTTTATAATCCCAAAAATTCAAGTGCCTATTTTAATCGTGCTGTAGAAAAAGCCAATTATCAAGATTATAACGGCGCTGTATCCGATTATTCTAGTGCAATTTTAAATTCACCCAATTTTGCGAGTGCTTATTTTAATAGAGGCGATATAAAAGCTAAATTAAAAAATTATCAATCGGCATTAACTGATTATAATAAGGCCATACAGATTGATCCAGCACCATATATGTATTTTAGTAGAGCTGTTTTAAAAACCAATTTAAATGATTCTAAAGGGGCACTAATTGATTATGATAATGTGATTAGCTTAGATCCTTCTATACCAAATGCATATTTCAATAGGGGACTTGCTAAAATGAAGTTAAATAATTTTGCAGGCGCTATTCCTGATTTTGATAATGCATTAGTTGAGAGTCAAGCAAATGCCGATATCTATTTTAATAGAGCAGTTGCTAAAAGAGAATTGAAACAAAATAAAGAAGCAATTCAAGACTTTGATAAAGCAGTTACCCTTCAACCCAAAAATGCAGATCTATATTTAAATAGAGGTTCATTAAGAGCTGCCATGGCAGATACATTAATTGCAATTAAAGATTTTACTAAAGCTATAGAATCTGATCCTACCAATGTAAGCGCTTATTTTAATCGTGGTATACAATATGATCGTTTGAATAAAAATGTTGAAGCAATAACTGATTATAATAAAGCATTGGAGTTAAATCCAAGATATGCAAATATATATTATAATAGAGGTGTTATTAAGGGCAGAATGAATGATAGTAAAGGAGCTTTGGCCGACTACACAACAGCAATTCAATTAGACCCATCTTTGGGTAATGTTTATTATAATCGTGCAATTGAGAGAGCAAAAGCAAAAGATTATTCTAATGCATTATTAGATTACAATAAAACACTTCAATATTTGCCTGGCACAGCCGATATATATTTTAATAGGGCAATTACAAGGGGCAAATTAAATATGTTTCAATCGGCATTAACCGATTACGATAAGGCTATCAGCTTAGATAAAGCCAATGCAGACCTCTATTTAAATAGAGGATATGTTAAAGTTAGTTTAAAGAATATCGCTGGAAGTTGTAAAGACTTTAAACAAGCCGCTGAATTAGGCAGTACTTTGGCTGCCGCTGAGTTGGCTAACTGTAAATAAACCTTTTATAGATTATTTTAGCCGTTAAAAACTATTCGACAATTTTTCTAACAGTTTGTAATATATTGCATCGTTACTCTACCAATAGGGTATATAAACTTTAAAATAACAATTTATGAAAAAGGTATTTTTATCGCTGGTAGTAATTATTACTGCTGCTATTTCTTTAAATGCACAAACTGCAGATGAAATAATTACAAAGTATATCACCGCTATTGGTGGAGCTGATAAATGGAGTAAAATTCAGTCTCTTATAGTAGAGGGTCAAATGGAGGTTCAAGGAATTGCAATTCCTTTTACTATGCAAGGTGTACATATGAAAGGAAATAGAGTTGATGCCGAATTTCAAGGGAATAAAATCATAGATATTACTACTCCAACAAAAGGATGGTCTCAAAATCCTTTCGGTGGGAAAATGACTTTGGATCCGATTTCAGATGAGGAACTAAAATCTAAAGTAGATGAACTTGATTTACAAGATGCTTTTATTGATTATAAAGTAAAGGGATCAACTGTTGAGTATTTAGGTAAAGACGAAGAAGATGGTAATGAATATTTTAAAATTAAATTAACTACAAAAAACAATAACGATAAAACGTACTTTTTTGATACTAAAACCTATTTAGCTTACAAAGTAGAGTCTATGACTAAGCAACAAGGGCAAGATGTGAAGTCAGTAGTAAAATTATTAGATTATCAAACTATTGATTTTGGAGTTAAAATGTCTTTCAAGTCCGATATGGGTCAAATGATGATGGTTACAAAAAAAGTAACGGTTAACCCTACTATTGATGAAACTATTTTCAAGGGAAACTAATTTAATATTATTATAATAATTAGTCCCGATTTATTCGGGACTTTTTTTTATCATCAAAAAAATTTAAAGATGTATACCAAAATTAAATTGAGCTATTTAATGCTTTTGATAACGGTTAGTGTTTCGGCTCAAACTAGTATTAATTCATCCTACTTTCAAGTAATGAGTGCAAGGGCTTTAGGGCCATCAACTATGAGCGGAAGGGTATCTGCTATTGAGGGAATGGTTGTAGATGGTCAGATAAGCTTATATGTGGGAACTGCTGGTGGTGGAATATGGAAAAGTCAAAATGGTGGACAATCATTTGTTCCATTATTTGATAAATATTGTCAGTCAATTGGAGCTTTAGCAATAGAGCCAGGCAATGTAAAAGTTGTTTACGCAGGCACTGGGGAAAGCAATACAAGGAATTCTGTTTCTTATGGAGATGGGTTATATAAAACAACAGATGGTGGAAGTAATTGGCAAAAAATTGGTTTAGATAGTACTGAAAGAATTAGTAAAATAATTGTGGATCCAACCGACAAGAAAACAGTTTATGTAGCAGCGCCTGGACCATTATGGAATTCTTCTAAACATAGAGGTTTGTATAAAACAACCGACGGAGGTAAAACATGGAATAAAATTTTATACATTAATGATGAAACAGGATGTGCTGATATTGCAATGCATCCTGCAAAATCAAATACAATGTTTGCTTCGGTTTGGCAGTTCAGAAGAAAGGCATATGCTTTTAATTCTGGTGGTCCGGGAAGTGGATTGTATAAAACTTCCGATGGTGGTAAAACATGGAATAAGTTAACCAAGGGATTACCAGATGGTGATTTAGGTAGAATTGTAGTAACTATTAATCCTTCTAAGCCTTCTGAAATTTTAGCAATTGTTGAAGCTAAAGTGCCAGGGTTATATATTTCAAAAGACGAGGGAGAAACTTGGGAAAAATTGGCGTCTACAGATAATTTAACTGCTCGACCATTTTATTTTAGTACACTTGTTTATGATCCTAAAGATCCTAAAAGAGTATACAGACCAGCATATGATTTTCAATATTCAAGTGATGGTGGTTATTCATGGAGTAGTTCTTTATTTGGTGGAGTTGCTCCACATGCAGATCATCATGCATTATGGGTAAATCCTAATAATACCGACATGCTATTTTTAGGAACAGATGGTGGTGTTTATGTAAGTACCAATAAAGGTTCTGCATGGCAGTTTTTAAATAATTTACCTGTTGGTCAATTTTATCATGTAAGTGCCGATAATCAAGTTCCTTATAATGTATACGGTGGCTTGCAAGACAATAATAGCTGGATGGCGCCAAACACTTCACCAGGTGGTGTTACAGCAGTAGATTGGAGAACAGTTGGAGGTGGGGATGGTTTTTGGGTGCAGCCTAGTTTAGTTAATCCAAAAATTATTTTTTCTGAATCGCAAGGCGGGGAAATGAATAGAATTGATTTGTCAACTGGATTATCTTACGCAGTTAGGCCAAAAAAAGTGTCAGGAGATGAAGAACATAGATGGAATTGGAATACTCCAATTGTAATGGGAGTATCTAAAAAGAAAAGCGCAAGCGGTAAGCCTTTATATAATTTGTATACTGGTGCACAATATTTATTTAGATCGAATGATGATGGAAAAAATTGGGAAAGAATTTCTCCAGATTTAACTACCAACGATAATAATAAAATTAACCAAGCCGAAAAAAATGTAGGAATTACAGGAGATAATACAAGTGCCGAAAATCATTGTACTATTTTCACTGTTACTCAAGATCCAAAAAACGAAAATACAATTTGGGTTGGAACAGATGATGGTAATTTACAGTTAACTACAAATGGTGGAAAAACATGGCAGAATAAAGCTGCTGGAATTTGGAAAACTGGTGTTCCAGAACATAGTTGGATAAGTAGTATTGAAATTTCTTCATTAGATTCAAAACGCATTTATATAACACTCGAAAATCATATGTATGGCGATATGAGTACTTATGCAGTGGTGAGTTATGATGGTGGTAACAGTTGGAAGAAATTTACCTCAACAGAATTTACAGGGTTTGCACATATTATTAGAGAAGATATTGTAAATGAAAAATTGTTGTTTTTGGGAACAGAAATGGGCTTATTTATATCATTAGATGGAGGTGCTAATTGGATGCGTAGTAAATACCAAAATATGCCATGGTATAATTTAGTTAGAGATATTAAAATTCAACCCGAAACCAATGATTTAATTATAGCATCACATGGAAGAGGAATTTATATCATCGATAATTTACAACCTTTAAGAGAGTTGGTTAAATCTGATGTAAATCAAAGTGTAATTGTATATCCTATTCAATCATTTAAATATGGTTATGCTCCACAATTTTCTCAGCCTGCTTCTAATTTAACAGGATGGGTAGGGGAAAATAAAGTATTGGCTCCAACATTCTTTTATTATTTAAAAGAAAGAAGTAATTCTGGTGTTAAGATAGAAATTTATGATGTTGCTAATAAAAAAATAAAAGATGTTAATGGAACTGGATTAAAAGGACTGAACAAAGTGTATTGGGATTTGTCGATGAACCCACCAAAGGTTGCGAGAGGTGGTTTTATAGTACAGACTTCCATTTTATTTTCTTCTGTTATAGGACCGAAAGTTTTAACTGGTAAATATAAAGTTGTTGTTAAAGCGGATGGTAAAGAGTATATTCAATTTATTCAAATAGAAGCCAACCCTGCTAAAGGATTTGATGTTGCATCTATTAGTTTGCTAAATAAACAAAGTATGCGTTTGTTCGATTTACAAGAACGCTTATTTGGATTGGTTGATTCTTTAGATAAAACAGTTGCTGTAATTGCCAAGGGGGATACTACTGTTGCATCAACAAAAGAAAAATTAAAATCTTTTGATACTTTTAAAAGAGAAATTATTGAGTTGAACAGAAAGTCTATTTTCTTTGATGAGTTTAAGTATAGAAGAAGAGTGAGCGATCTATATGTTGCAGTTGCCACTTCAATAGAACCACTTTCTGTTTCTCAAGAAAAAGGAATTGGTTTGTTAGAAGAGCAATTTATAGATTTCCAGAAAAGATTTTTCGCAATGCTTAAATAACGAAAGTGAAATTATTTTATTTGGCCTGAAAAGTAGCAATGCTTTTCGGGCTTTTTTATTCTGCGTATTGCTGCAGAAACAGACTCCAATCATATTTATTAAACCGTATTGAGTATTTTTTAGACGGGGTGGGAATAGCATATTTAATTAATAATTTTCTTATTCCTTTTTTGCCACCAAAATCGGCACT
>Ga0209591_10009864_pt1 | contig 10294 bp, 11 predicted proteins | sample MAT01_FD_187207 | JGI IMG/M metagenome (GOLD analysis project Ga0209591, IMG submission 187207) | Freshwater microbial communities from Lake Fryxell liftoff mats and glacier meltwater in Antarctica - MAT-01 (SPAdes) (version 2) | ecosystem: Environmental > Aquatic > Freshwater > Ice > Liftoff...
CGACAGCCTCGGGCGTGCCGCTCGACCTGTTGCCCAAGCAGATCAACGGCGTGCGCATCATCGGCATCGACGTGCCGGGCTTTGGCGTGCCGACGCATGCCGAGGCGAAGGATGTGCTGGCGGGTGCGATGCTGCGCTACGCCCGCAACGAGGCTGAAGCCGGGCCTGTCGCCCGCCCGCGCGACCATCGCGAGGGCGCGCAGACCGTGGCGCTGATCGGCGAGTTGTTCCCCGCCGATCCGATGGGCGTCGGCGCGATGCTGGCGCCGATGGGCCTCTCGCTCGCGCCGCAGACGCCGGCGCGTGAGTGGCGCGATCTTTATGCAGCGCTGGACTGCAAGGTCGTGGCCGCGGTACATCCTTTCTACACGGCGAGCGTGCGCGAATTCCGCGCCGCAGGGCGTCCTGTCGTGGGCTCCGGCCCGGTGGGCGTCGATGGCACGGCGGCCTGGCTGGAGGCGATCGGCAAGGCGGCCGGTGTGTCCGCCGACAAGATCGACGCGGCGAAGCAGCGCGCGCTGCCGGCGATACAGGGCGCGATGGCGAGCAACCCGATCGGCGCGCGCATCACGGTCTCCGGCTACGAGGGCTCGGAACTTCTTGTGGCGCGGCTGCTGATCGAGGCCGGTGCAGAGGTGCCCTATGTCGGCACCGCCTGCCCACGCACCGAATGGAGCGATCCCGATCGCGAATGGCTCGAGGCGCGAGGCACGCATGTGCAGTATCGCGCGAGCCTCGAGCAGGACCTCTACGCAATGCATGAATGCAAGCCCGACCTCGCGCTGGGCACCACGCCTTTGGTGCAGAAGGCGAAGGAGATGGGCACGCCCGCACTCTACTTCACCAACATGGTCTCGGCCCGTCCGCTGTTCGGCCCGGCTGGCGCGGCCTCGATGGCGGGCATCGTCGCGGCGCAGACGCGGGGCAAGGAACGCTTCTCCCGCATGGTCAGCTTCTTCGAAGGCGTGGGCACGCCAGATGGCGCTGGCTACGGCTTCAAGGACAAGCCCGTCGATCCGCCCGGCTTCCGCGACCGTCAGCGCAAGCTGCGCCTTGCGAAAGCCAAGGCCGAAGAAGCGGTGGGAACCTGACGCATGTTGGTTCTCGATCATGACCGCGCCGGCGGCTATTGGGGGGCGATCTACGCCTTCTCCGCGGTGCGCGGCCTGCGCGTGGTGATCGACGGCCCGGTGGGCTGCGAGAACCTGCCTGTCACGGCCGTGCTGCATTACACCGACGCGTTGCCGCCGCATGAGTTGCCGATCGTCGTCACGGGCCTCGACGAAGATTCGCTCTCGAAGAACGGCACCGAGGCTTCGATGCGCCGCGCTGCGGCCTCGCAGGATCCTGATCTTCCCGCCGTTGTCGTCACGGGTTCCATCGCCGAGATGATCGGCGGCGGCGTGACGCCGCAGGGCAGCAATCTGACGCGCTTCATCTGCCGCACCATTGACGAGGATCAGTGGCAAGCCGCCGATCGTGCCATCATGTGGCTGTGGACCGAATTCGGCGCGAAGGGCCGCCGGCCGAAGGTGCGGGTGCGCAAGGAAGGCACGAAGCCGCGCGTCAACATCATCGGGCCGATCTACGGCACCTTCAACATGCCCTCAGATCTCGCGGAGATCCGCCGGATCGTCGAAGGCATCGGCTGCGAGATCAACCTGGTGTTTCCGCTGGGCTCGCATGTCGAGGACATCGGCAAGCTGCCCGACTCAGACGTCAACATCTGCATGTACCGCGAATTCGGCCGCAAACTCTGCGAGGAGCTGGAGCGCCCCTACCTCCAGGCGCCGATCGGCCTGTTCGCCACCACCAACTTCCTGCGCAAGCTCGGCGAACTCACGGGTCTCGACCCCGAGCCCTTCATCGAGCGTGAGAAGCACACCACCATCAAGCCGCTGTGGGATCTCTGGCGCAGCGTGACGCAGGATTTCTTCGCCTCCGCCTCCTTTGCGGTGGTGGCGACCGATACCTATGCGCGCGGCTTGCAGCGCTTCCTCGGCGAGGAGATGGGCGTGCCCTGCGCCTTCGCCTTCAGCCGCGTGGCCGGCGAGAAGCCGGACAATGCCGCGGTGCGCCTGGCGATGAAGCAGACGCCGCCCCTGGTGCTGTTCGGCAGCTACAACGAACGCATGTACGCGGCCGAACTGAAAAGCCGCGCGATGTACATCCCCGCGAGCTTTCCTGGGGCGATCATCCGTCGTGCGACCGGCACGCCCTACATGGGCTATTCCGGCGCCACCTACATCGTCCAGGAATACTGCAACGCGCTGTTCGACGCGCTGTTCTTCATCCTCCCGCTCGGCACGGAGCTCGACAAGATCGATCCGACGCCGACGCGGCCCGAGGAAACCTGGGATGACGATGCCGTCGCGCTGCTTGACGCGCATGTCGAGAGCGAACCATTCCTGCTGCGCATCTCGGCGGCCAAGCGGCTGCGCGAAGAGGTTGAGCAGGCTGCGCGCAAGGCTGGGGAGCCGCGCATCACCCTGGAGCGTACGCGCGCCGAGTTGGGCGATCTCACGCCCGCGGCGGCGAGTGCTCCGCGCATTGCGGAGGGCGTCGCGTGACGATGCCCTTCCATCCTTCCGCTCTCGCCTCCCGCCAACGTGTGGCACGCACTGCCGCACGGAGTCGGGTGACGAGTCGGCCTGGGCGGTTTCCCGCCGTGTCAAACCCTGCCGCGCGGGCTCAGCGCGGTGACGGCCGAAAGGCCAGTTGGAGGTCTGAATGATGGCCGAAGGTTCAAGAACCGGTCTGACCGAAGGCGAAGCGCGAGAGATCCAGTCCCTGCTGATGCAGGGTTGGGCTTTCTCGGTTTTCGCATCGATGGGCGCGCATGTCCTGGTGTGGCTGTGGAGGCCGATGGTGTACGGCAACTCCGTGGTTCCGCCGGACTGGCGCTTCTTCTGAGGCGAATCCGGGTCGCGCTGCGCGAGCGCCCGGCCCGGATCCAAAGACACAAAGGAGAAGAGAATCATGCATAAGATCTGGATGGTGGTTGACCCGCGTCGGGCCCTGTTCCTGTTCATGGTCGGGGTTATCGGCATTGCCGCTGTGATCCATCTCGTCGTGCTCAGCTCGCCGCGTTACTGCGATCACCTGGGCTTCTGCACGACCGCGCCGACCTTCACGCCGGGGCAGCCCATCGGTCGATAGGCGGATCACGCCAATGTCGCTCCGCGGCAGTGGGCGAGGATCAACTGATCCCGCAGCAAGACCTCCGCATCCGATGGATGCGGACTTGCTGCGGCACAGCGGGCCTCGTCCGCTGTCGGGGACGACAACACGGCAAGGCGGGAACCTGCCCCGCGTGGATGGGAGCATCAACAAATGGCGATGCTGAGTTTCGAAGGCAAATACCGGGTCCGGGGCGGTACGCTCGTGGGCGGGGAGCTATTCGACTTCTGGATAGGCCCGTTCTGGGTTGGCTTCTTCGGCATCACGACCGTGTTCTTCACGGTCATCGGCACGGCGCTGATCCTGGCGGGTGCCGCGATTCAGGGGACCTTCAATCCTTGGCTGATCAATATCGCGCCGCCTGATCTCGCCTATGGCCTTCGCCTTGCGCCGATGCGCGAAGGCGGGCTGTGGCAGGTGATCACGGTGTGCGCCATCGGCGCCTTCGTATCCTGGGCGCTGCGCCAGGCAGAAATCTCACGCAAGCTCGGCATGGGGTACCATATCCCGATTGCCTACAGCGTAGCGATTTTCGCCTACGTCACTCTGGTGGTGATCCGGCCCGTCCTGATGGGCGCCTGGGGACATGGTTTCCCCTACGGCATCTGGTCGCATCTCGATTGGGTCTCGAATGTCGGCTACCAGAATCTCAACTTCCACTACAATCCGGCGCACATGATCGCGGTGAGCTTCTTCTTCACCACGGTGCTGGCGCTGTCGTTGCACGGCGGCCTGGTGCTTTCGGCGCTCAATCCGCCAAAGGGCCAGGTGGTCAAGACCGCGGAGCATGAGAATACCTTCTTCCGCGACTTCATCGGCTATTCCATCGGCACGCTCGGCATCCATCGCCTCGGCCTTTTTCTGGCGCTGTCGGCTGGCTTCTGGAGCGCTGTTTGCATCGTCATCAGCGGCCCGTTCTGGACGCGCGGCTGGCCCGAGTGGTGGGGTTGGTGGCTCAACCTGCCGATCTGGCAAAATTGAGGCTGGAGAAGCGACATGCTGACCAAATCAGAAGACTGGAAGCCAGAATACCAGAACCTGTTCACGCGGGTTCAGGTTCGCGGGCCCACTTATCCCGGTGTTCCCCTGCCCGCCGGCGATGTGCCGCGCGAGGGCGGCACCCGCTTCGTCCACTTGTTCGGCCGCTTCGGCGACGCGCAGGTGGGCCCCATCTACCTCGGCCAGCTCGGTATCCTGTCGATCGTCTTCGGCTTCATCGCCTTCGAGATCATCGGCCTGAACATGCTGGCCCAGGTGAACTGGAACGTCTCGGAATTCTTCCGCCAGCTGTTCTGGCTGGCGCTGGAGCCGCCCAAGGCCGAATACGGGCTGCGCATTCCGCCCCTGCGTGAGGGTGGCTGGTGGCTGGCGGCAGGCTTCTGCCTCACCGTCTCGTTGCTCCTCTGGCTCGCCCGCACCTTTCAGCGCGCACGCCAACTGGGCATGGGCTCGCATGTTGGCTGGGCCTTCGCAGCCGCGATCTGGCTGTACCTGGTGCTGGGCTTCATCCGCCCCGTGCTGATGGGCTCCTGGAGCGAGGCGGTGCCCTTCGGCATCTTCCCGCATCTGGACTGGACCGCCGCCTTCTCGATCCGCTACGGCAACCTGTTCTACAACCCCTTCCACGCGCTTTCGATCGTGTTCCTGTACGGTTCGGTGCTGCTGTTCGCGATGCACGGCGCCACGATCCTTGCCCTCGGCCGCTACGGCGGCGAGCGTGAGATCGAACTGGTGCTCGACCGTGGCACGGCGGCGGAACGTGGTGGCCTGTTCTGGCGCTGGACCATGGGCTTCAACGCCAGCTTCGAAAGCATCCATCGTTGGGCCTGGTGGTTCGCCATCCTGACGCCCATCACCGGCGGGATCGGCATCCTGCTGACCGGCACGGTGGTGGATAATTGGTACCTCTGGGCGGTGGACCGGCACTTCGCCCCCGCCTATCCGCAACTCTGGGCGCCGATCGCCGATCCCGCCCTTTTGCAAGGAGCACCGCGATGAGCCTGACCGCCAAATTAGGTCTGGCCTTCGCCGGATTGCTCGGCGTGCTGGTGGTGCTGTTCACCTTCGAACGGCCCCCCGTGGTCACCGCGCAGCTTGGCTTCCGCGGCACTGGGATGGAGCAGGTGGTGAACCCCCGGCTTCGCGCGGTGTCCGTGGCGGCGAACCGCGTGCCGGAGGCGCCGGAAGCGGCGGATCCGGATGGCGACAGGGCCTCCGAGATCTACGAGAACGTGCAACTTCTCGGCGATCTCAGCGTGGCGCAGTTCGGCCGCATCATGCAGGCGATGACCGAGTGGGTCTCGCCGGTCCAGGGCTGCGCCTACTGCCACAATGTGGAGAACATGGCGTCCGACGAGGTCTATACCAAGGTCGTGACGCGCAGCATGCTCTCCATGGTGCGGACCATCAACGTGGACTGGACGTCGCACGTCGTCCAGACCGGCGTCACCTGCTACACCTGCCATCGTGGGCAGCCGGTGCCGGCGAACAACTGGTCCACCCTGGTCGAGGGCAGTCCCGGCCTCGCCGGGCCGACCGGACAGAACCTGGCGTCCAATGCGGCCGCGGGCAGTTCGCTGCCGCGCGATCCCTTCACGCCTTTCCTGTTGGGTGATCGCAACATCAGCGTGATCAGTCCCGGTTCCATGCCGCGCGGCAACACCACCGACGTGCGCCAGACGGAATGGACCTATGCCCTGATGATGCACATGTCCAACTCGCTCGGCGTGAACTGCGTCTACTGCCACAACAGCCGTGCCTTCTCTTCTTGGGCGCAGAGCCCGCCACCGCGCCTGAATGCCTGGCACGGGATCCGCATGGTGCGGCAGATCAACAACGAATACATCGTTCCCCTGACCCCCCTCTGGGCGGCCAATCCGCGCGGTCCTGCGGATGGCCCGCAAATGGCGCGGCTTGGCCCGGGCGGCGATGCGCTGAAGGTCAACTGCGCCACCTGCCACCAGGGGGCCAACAAGCCCTTCTACGGCGCGCCGATGGCGGTCGATTATCCGGAGCTCTCCCGGATCAGCGCCGCCCCGGTCACCCGTCGCGCCGAGCTTCAGACGCGCTGAACCGTACGGGACGCTCGGGCCGGTGGTCCGGGCGTGCCGTGCAACTTGAACCTGTCACGGCCGGGTATGCCCGGGGGAGACCCCCCCAGGCCGACCCGGCCGCGATGCTTCGCGGGAATTCCTCCCGGTGACGACCTTGGCCGAGGTCGGCGGGTTGGCGCTGGTGGCCTTCAGTGCCGCCACGATCCTGCCCGCGCAGTCCGAACCCGCGCTGATCGGCCTGCTCCTGCTGGGCGAGACGCCGGCCTGGCTGCTGGTGTTGGTGGCAAGTGTCGCGAACACGCTCGGGAGCGTTGTGAACTGGTGGCTCGGCACGCAGCTCGAGCGGTTTCAGGACCGGCGCTGGTTTCCTGCCTCGCCGGCGCAGCTCGCGCGCGCGGTGGGCTGGTATCGGCGCTGGGGGCGCTGGTCGCTGCTGCTGTCCTGGGCGCCGATCATCGGCGATCCGCTGACCGTCGTTGCCGGCATCCTGCGCGAGCCCTTGCGCGAATTCGTGCTGCTGGTCGCCATCGCCAAGACCTGCCGATATGTCGTGCTGGCGCTGGTGACACTTGGCCTCGCGTGACCAATTCTGTCTGACCGAAACCGGACTCCGTCGAAGGCTGCCTCGCCATGGACATGAACAACGCAACACTGCCCGATCCCAGGCCGCATGCCATCGTGATCGGCTCGGGCTTCGGCGGGCTCGCCGCCGCCATTCGCCTTGGTGCGCGCGGCTGGCGCGTGAGCGTGCTGGAAAAGCTCGATGCGCCGGGTGGGCGCGCCTATGTGTACCGGCAGGACGGCTACACCTTCGACGCCGGCCCCACCATCATCACCGCGCCCTACCTGCTGGAGGAGCTCTGGGCGTTGTGCGGGCGGCGCATGGCCGACGACGTCGATCTGCGTCGCATGGACCCCTTCTACCAGATCCGTTTCGATGACGGCGAGGTGATGAACTGCTCCGCCGACCTCGAAGCCACGCGGCGCGAGATCGCGCGCATCGCACCCGAGGACATCGCCGGCTTCGAGCGCTTCATCCGCGACAGCGAGCGCATTTTCAAAGTGGCCTTCGAGAAGCTGGCGGACCAGCCCTTCCACAGCCTCGCCACGCTGCTCGCCGCGGTGCCGGACATGCTCAAGCTGGGCGGCTACCGCACCGTCTATGGCAAGGTCAGCGACTACTTCACCAACGAGAAACTGCGGGTCGCCTTCAGCTTCCACCCGCTGTTGATCGGCGGCAATCCGCTGACCACCACGGCCTATTACTGCCTGATCGCGCATCTGGAGCGCCTGCATGGCGTGCACTACGCGATGGGTGGCATGGGCGTGCTGGTGCAGGGGCTGACCGGGTTGATCGGCCAGCTTGGCGGCACGCTGCGCTATGGCGCGGAGGTCGAGCAGATCACCGTGGCCGGCGGCCGCGCCAGCGGCGTGCGCCTTGCGGATGGCGAGACCCTGGCGGCGGATATCGTCGTCTCCAATGCCGATGTCGGCTGGACCTATTCGAAGCTGCTCTCGGAACACCCGCGCAAGCGCTGGACCGACGCGAAGGTGGCCCGCACGCGCTACTCGATGTCGCTGTTCGTCTGGTATTTCGGCACCAACCGGCGCTTCGAGGATGTCTACCATCACACGATGGTGCTCGGCCCGCGTTACCGCGAATTGCTGACCGACATCTTCAAGCGAAAGCGCCTCGCCGAGGATTTCTCCCTGTATCTGCATCGGCCGACGGCCACTGATCCAGGCATGGCGCCGCCGGGCTGCGACAGCTTTTACGTGCTCTCGCCGGTGCCGCATCTGGGCAGTGGGACGGATTGGGCGGCGCAGGCCGAACCTTACCGCGCCGCGATCCAGAAGCGCCTGGAGGAGACCGTGCTGCCGGGCCTGGGGGAGAGCATCGTCACCTCCCACATTCTCACGCCGCAGGATTTCCGCGACCGGCTGCTGAGTGTTAACGGCGCCGCCTTCTCGCTCGAGCCGCAATTGTTCCAAAGCGCGTGGTTTCGCCCGCACAATGTCAGTGAGGAGCTCGAAGGCCTTTACATGGTCGGCGCCGGCACCCATCCCGGGGCGGGGGTGCCCGGCGTGGTGTCCTCGGCCAAGATCCTCGATCAGGTGGTTCCGGCTGCGGCAAGCTTCGCACGCGCCAGCTAACTGCCCGGTTTCTGGGCATTCGGCTCTTGCTCTGGCGCAACCTCATCACCATTCATTAATACATTGATAGATAGGATGAGGAAGCTGGGCGTCATGTGACGCCCGCCCGCCCCAGGAGACGCTTCGGATGCCGGATATCGGCTTGGCTGCCACACCCCCCCGCGATGCGCACCGCATGCAACGGGCGTTGGCCGAGATCGCTGACTACGGCTTTGCCGAAATGATGCGCCGTGACGCCGCCGTGCGGGTGCTGGTGCTGGCGCGTCGCCTGCCGGCGCCGGCGGCCAATACGCCTGCGGTGGCGCTGATCCACCGCTTGGCAACCGCCTGGGACCCCGCGGTGATGACAGCGGCAGAATACGCCGAAAGTCTGAGCGTGGCGGAAGTTGACGGCCTGCTGACGGCCGCGCGCGCCTGGGCGGCGGCGGTTTCTCCGTCGGCCACCGGTATGGCGCACCGCGCTGCCGCCTGAACCTGCCGCTTGCCAACCTGCCAAACGCCGCGGGGGCCGTTGACTCGCGCTCCCCCTGGCGGTTATAGGCTTTGCCCTCCGGCGCTCCTTGCGGTCGCTGGTGGTTGTCATTGGCACCTCCTCACCACGACACGGGCGCCCCTCGCGCCCGCGAGTACCGGATAGCGAAAGCCCGAGCGCGAACATGAATTATGCAGTGATCCGCACCGGCGGGAAGCAGTACCGTGTCACCCCTGACGCCGTGCTCACCGTCGAGAAGCTCGAAGCCGAGCCCGGCGCCACCATCACATTCCACGACGTCCTTGCCCTCGGCACCGAATCCGGCCTGACAATCGGTGCGCCGACCGTCCCGGGCGCGCGCGTGACCGCCACCGTCGAGATGCAAAATCGCGGCGACAAGGTGATCATCTTCAAGAAGCGCCGGCGCAAGAACAGTCGGCGCAAGAACGGCCACCGGCAGATGCAGACCGTGCTCCGCATCACCGAAATCGCCGCCGCCTGATATCGTCGCTTGATTTCGTCTATCGAGGAACTGAACCATGGCACATAAAAAGGCAGGCGGCTCGTCTCGCAACGGTCGCGACTCCGCCGGCAAGCGTCTGGGCGTCAAGCGCTCAGACGGGCAACTCGTCAACGCGGGAAACATCATCGTGACGCAGCGCGGCACGAAAATGATGGCCGGCGCCAATATCCTGGTGGGGCGTACCCACTCCCTGCACGCCACCGTCGATGGCCATGTGAAGTTCTCACGCAAGGCCGAAGGCCGCGTTCAGATCTCCATCGTGCCGCTAGCGGTCGCGGCCGAATAACTTCGCCTGAATAACCTTCGTCCTGGGCGCGGCGTGGAAGGGGGCCAACAGGCCCTCTTTTGCGTTTCTGGGACGGGACGGGACCGATGAAATTCCTCGATGAAGCCAAGGTCTATGCGAAGGGCGGCGACGGCGGTGACGGCGTCATCGCTTTCCGGCGCGAGAAATACATCGAGTTCGGCGGCCCCGACGGCGGCAATGGCGGCAAGGGCGGCGACATCGTCATCGAGGCGGTGGACGGCCTTAATACGCTGATCGACTACCGCTACGCGCAGCATTTCAAGGCGCGCAAGGGCGGCAATGGCGCGGGCAGTGACTGCACTGGCGCGGGCTCCGACGACGTGGTGATGAAGGTGCCGGTCGGCACGCAGATCCTCGACGAGGACAAGGAAACCCTGCTCGCCGATTTCACCGAAGTCGGTCAGCGCGTGGTGATCGCGCGCGGCGGCGATGGCGGCTTCGGCAATGCCACCTTCAAATCCTCCACCAACCGCGCCCCACGCCGCGCCGACAATGGCTGGCCGGGCGAGGAACGGTGGCTGTGGCTGCGCCTGAAGCTGATCGCCGATGCCGGGCTGGTTGGGCTGCCCAATGCCGGCAAATCAACCTTTCTCGCCGCCGTCTCC
>Ga0209591_10009867_pt1 | contig 10289 bp, 15 predicted proteins | sample MAT01_FD_187207 | JGI IMG/M metagenome (GOLD analysis project Ga0209591, IMG submission 187207) | Freshwater microbial communities from Lake Fryxell liftoff mats and glacier meltwater in Antarctica - MAT-01 (SPAdes) (version 2) | ecosystem: Environmental > Aquatic > Freshwater > Ice > Liftoff...
GAGATTGCGATAAATTATTGCATCAAAATATTTTCTAGTTCGGGATATTTAGAAAATAAGCTGTCAACGCTGGCAAGTTTTGCGCCATATTCTAGGGCAGTTTTGTTCTATCCATCGTGATGGAAAGAGATCAAAACTTTCATTGATGTACCAAAACCAAATATGGGTATCAAGAATTACCATTTCAGGCATTCCCAATCCTCTTCATCAACAATGGGGCTAACGATGTCGCCTAATGTTTCGCCTTTACCTGCGATCGCCGCAGATGGAAAACGTCGTTTTATTTGAGGCTTAGCTTCTTCCTCAATAATGATAATTGCGCGAATTGTCTGTGTGCTTGGCTTTTTACCTAACCATGTAATGCGATCGCCTTCAATGGCAACTTCATAACTTTTGAGCATAATTTTCACTTGTTATTTCTCATTTAAGGATTATAAAAATTATGGCTAGGATGGATTAGGAGCTGAGATAAATTTCTACGTTTTGGCTGTTCCATGTAGCGATACCAATTCCAAAAAAATCTTTATCTTCTGTCCAAATTGGACAATCAAAGGACATGGCTAACGCCACTACTTCCCAATCGTTAGGATCTCTTGCATTGATGCGTCTTTGAGCTTCATTTTTGTATTGAATGTAAAGCTCTTCAGAAATAGGGTTGACGACTTCTTGCAGTTGCAATATTTCCTTTGAGAATGGAGATATTGACATTCCCAAGTTTCGCTTTTGTAATATTTTTGGTAAGTTGTCATAAAGCTCTTGATAGCATTTACTGGGAGTGGCAAAATCACAGCTATCGACATATCTATCCAAAAATCTTGGAACTTTTTCTCCTAATAATGCGCGAATTAGGATGTTCGTGTCTAGAACAATCGTCTTTGGCATTATTTGGGTTGATCTATCTTGATTTGTTTGCGGACGGCATTAAATTCGGCAATGATGTCGTCTTCGCTAATACCTTGATCTTTTAATAATTGGGCAAATTTTTGGGCGGATTGACGTAGAGCCATTAAGGCTTGCTTTGTGGGTTTTTTTAGTTGTATGGTTTGGGTTTTCATCGTTGACTGGTTGGTAGATTTGAGTTAATCATAGCAAATTTTTCTATCTCTCATTCAATGCTGGTAAGCTATTGACTATTTTAACAGTCTCGACGCTGACGCGGACGATGCGCTTAACTAAGTCGAGGATGTAGCGCGGGTCGTCTGACCAGTCGTTAGGGTTGTTGGTGATGCCGCTATCTTTGTCGCGGGTAAGTTGATAGCGTTCCATGATCCATTCTAGGGCGGGTTTGCCGTTGACGATGTATTCGTAGGCTTGTAGGGGTATGCCTGTGAGGGTGATTTTGTTGTTGTAGATGATGGTGGTTTTGTCTACGGCTCTGTCGCGCCGCCCGAATTGCATTTTGGATACGCGATAGTCGGTGTCTTCTAGATAAAGTTCGCTTTTAAATTCTTCTAATGGATAAGTTTAAATCGCTTAGCCATGCGATCGCCTTCAATGGCAACTTCATAACTTTTGAGCATAATTGGTTTCTCCTTAAATGATGGTGCATAAATAGCAAACAAAATCAATCTCTCTCTACTTGCCCGAATCCTTTGGCAAGTCTTCGCTATAGCTTTTCCAGCCTGTATGAACTTGTTGTGTTGCCAAAGAGGTCAAATCTCCTCTCAAAAGTGATGATACTAGATCTGCTGCCACGTCATTGCTCCAGTAAGAGCCGTGAGCATCTGCCATTCCCAAAGCCATACCCGCGTGAGCTTGACCAAAACGCAATGCGCCTGACTCTGCTCCATTAGCGTGCATCCACAAATATTGATCAGTAAAGAAAAAATTCTTTGCTTTATCGTGGTTAATGGCGTTACTCAATGGATAAGCAATCAGGTCTGAAGAATGGATAATATTCATCCAACTGAGAGCGTTATAGCTTTTGGAGACAAAATTATCGACTGCGGAAAAGTCTATATTTTGCTTGAGTCTCATGAATAAAAGTGGCGATCCCATTGTAACGAGTCCACACAATTTGAACTCAGAGTCATTGGAGTTAAATAGTTTGCGAAATTCGTAGGCAGGATCATTTTCGGGCAAATCTTTGGTAAAAAGTAAATCCCATAAAACTAATGTACCGAGAGAATGTGAAACGATCGCTATTTCTTTGTCTTCAGGATGGTTATCAACAAAGTCTTGGAATTGATGCAAAATTTGTTTGCGAATTGATGCGCCTTTGTCGTTATTGAGGTAAGTCAGAAAATCACCAAAAAATTTAGCGATGAAGTCTTCGCGATGTTCTTGATAGCGATAAATGTCATGCTCACTGCCGCGCAATTCTTTGCATTTCTCAGAGAGTTCTTTAACGTCAGAGCGCACCCAGTTAAAAAGTTGATCGGTTTTACTTTTAAATGAATGTCCCCAAAAGCTAGAGTAAAAAATTGGTGATTTAGCATTTTTCTTGCTCAGGTTTTCTTTGACTTTTTTTTTGAATTGATCGCCATAACCTGCGTCTTGAGTTGCGACACCATGAATTAGAAAAACTAGCATAAGAGTTATTTAATAGTTTTAATTGTAAGTTTACTGATGGACTGTAACTGTGTCTTGACTCATTTCAATTAGGGAATATTGCTCAAAGAGGAGAACTAATTGCTCTAAGTTTTTGATAAATAGAGATTCGAGTTCTTTGTTACTGATGTTGCCTGTTGTGACTAGCAAAAGTTTGTAAGGCTCTTGCCGAATATAAAAAGAGTCCCAAAAATCAGAGTCTTTGGTGATCACAATCCTTTCTTCGCGTAGTGAGATAGCGTTAATTTCTTGGTCAGGTGTAGCATTTTGGAGGCTAAGTTCTTTTGTATGGATAGAATCATGACCCATAGATTTTAAAAGATAGGAAAGTCTCACAGGTAGCTGAGCATCAATGAGGAATTTCATACGAGAACTTTGTGGATACTTTTTACTTGTGTGAGTTTGGTGGCATACGCTAGGGCTGCGAAAATATCATCTCTTTCTAGGTCGTCATAGTCTCCAAGAATTTCTTCGGTGGTCATGCCAGAACTGAGAAGTTCTAATATCATCTCAACGGGATATCGTAAACCTCGGATGCAGGGTTTACCGTGACAGATATTCCAGTCAATTGTGATGCGTTGTAACAGCATATTAAATTATCCTTTTACTATAGATTTTTCAAATTCTTGCTTTTTGAGAGAAATCGAAGAGCGTAGGCGGTCGCAATTTTCCTGTTGCTTCTTTTCCTCAAGTTCTAAACGGTTTTCGCACTCAGAAATAATCTGCTTGATTAATGCATCGACAGACTCAAGGCGATTATCAAATAAAGTAGCAATGAACTCGCTAATTTTCTCTTTAATGCTATCTTCTGATTTATTAAATCCCTCAAATCCAGAGTTGCAGACCTGTTCAGCAATCTTGTAATATGCATCTGACATTGATGCGAATAAACCGCTGCCGCCTAGCAATGCTGCCGCCGCAATACCGATAATAACTGCGGGGCCTAATGCCAAAGCTGGAATCATAAAGAACGCCGCCGCCGCACCAGCACCGCCACCAACAAAACCGCCAGCAGTCCAAGCAGCTACATAACTTGCATCAAAATCATTAAATGCGGGTTTGAAATTTTCATCAAAACTTGTACCAATTTTTTTGTCAAGTCCAGAAAAACTGGCATTAAGCGCCTCAAGTTCTTGCTTGATACCTCTATCTAAAATATTTAGTTTTGGGTCAATCACTACATTGTTTAACTGCAAAGTAGCCCATAGTTCAACTAATTGTTGAAGCGATACACTAAATTGATCAACATAGTCCTGAATAAGTGCATCTCGACTGAACATCGGATTATGCTTAGTTTCCCATTTTTTACTTCTGTCAATAATTTGCTGTTTAAAATTAGCACTCTGCTCAGTCCAAGATGTTAGAGCTAATTTATTAGTTTGTACTTTCAAGAAATTAACCATCTTGCGAATAGTCACAAATCTACCGCTTGCTTCACCAATTCGTTCTAAAATTTCGTGCTTGTCGGATGATGAGAGGCTAACATCAACGCCATTTATTGCGATGTCTAACTTACTAATACAATCTTTTGTAAGCTCATTAAGTTTCTGAGTGGCAGTTTCGAGAATTAAAAAACCACGCTCATCAGTTAGAAAAGTTTCTAAAGTACGAGTGAAATGTTTAAACGAGTCTAAATATTCATTCGTTGCATTGTTGGTAATTGCTTTTAGTGCAAGTTTTGCGGAAATAAAATGGATTCTCTCATTACCTGCAATTGAGCCATCTTTAATAACTGTGCCAGCAGAAATCTTCACATCTTGACGATCTTCTTCTTCATCCAAACTGTCCATGAAATTTACTACCAAAAATAAATTCTCCAATGGTTGACCATTCCCACGTCCCTTAATTCTTTTAATTGTGTCCCTCTCTCCCTGAGTTAGCAATTTATTCGCGTTTGTCATGAACAGGATTGCATCTGTATTTTCAAGCAACTCTTCCGTAACCCTAGTACGATCTGGATGTTCATTCAGTCCGGGAGAATCAACTATTTCCACACCATTACGACATATCAAAAGATTGGGATGCTCAAAGATAATTTCTATAATATTTGACTTGAGTAGTTCTTCACTACGATTATTTAAGGCAGCTTCCTTAGAAATAGAAACTTTCGTTTGATAATATTCAACTGCAATTTCTTCTTCACTACCATCACGATAGCGACAAATTACCCGTTTGCGATCGCCATATCTCAAAACTGACACAGTGCCACTACAAGGAATCGCTCTTACAGGCTGAATCGCTTCACCTAGCAAAGCATTAAGCAAAGTAGATTTACCTTGACTAAAATCACCAATTACCGCCACTCGAAAACGCTGTGACTCTAGTTTATTTCTGATGGATTGAATCTCATCGCGAAAAGTTACAGGTAAAAGACTTTCTTTAATACCATCATTAATAAGTTCAGCTAAATGATTAACGCGACTCAGCAAAGATTGCTTTTGCGATTGAAAATCTTGTAACTTTTGATATTCACCACTTGCCGCAGTTGTAGAACTGGTTATAGGTTGAGGTACTTGAGTTTCAGTTTTAGCCAGTTTATTTAATGCAGTTAGCAAATCATCGGCAGCATTCACAAACACCGTCCCCAAATCATGCAATCTTGCAGGATCGATTAAATCACATACCTCTTGAAAATCTTTAGCATTGTAAGAGTTACCACCAAAACTAGATTCCAAAACATCAAGGTAACGCGACTCAATTTCCAATCGTTTACCCAAATCTCGCAAATACTTACTCTCACTCGCATCTAAAGTCGAGTCCGCCATTGCCATGCGATAGCCCAAACCAAACAGCAACAGCTTTTCTGATTCACTAAGAGGCACTAACAAAATCAAAAAATCATCAATCTTATTATGAAGTTGATATTTCTGAACTCCCGACAACAAAAGCTTGGCAATCTCAGCCGTCTCCTTATTGTTTAGATTTAACCTGTTCAGTGTCGCCTTAAACTGAGCAACCTCATCTTCCCCAACCTTTGCGTCAGCGTGAATCACCCCTTTAAGCAAAGCAATCAAATCAGCCATAAATACGACTGGCGGCGTAACATCGCTCATCGCGAGATTTAGCCCCGTCAGTTGTGACAATAATTTAACTGCTTGAATGCCTGTTAGCTCAGTATTCACGTTTTCCGCCCTTAATTGCATAGTTACTAATTTAACAGAATAAAGCCGTAAATATTTCTGATATGCTCAAATCTGATAATATTTATTTAAATTAAGCTGCTCAACAATTTTTCCCTCAAAAGTAGATGGCTATGATATTCACTTTTTCGACAGCAGTTCAAGCATTAATGATTTCTGGTAAGGCAGTACAGGTGATTTCTAAGTCAGGTCATTTACTACCGATCGCAAGATGTCTGCTCACAGGTAAATTCTTAGAAGTTGGGAAGGTTTCACCATCATCACCACTAAATCCTTTAATATTTCCTGCTCAGCTAATTATCGGTGGATTGCAAATGTTTCAAACACATTCAGGATTCAAAGGTGTTAGAAGCGATATCAAGGACACCCAAAATTTAGTTAACGATGGTGTTACCAATATTCGGGAAGATATTAGTACAGTTCGCGAAGACATCAAAAATGTTCAGGTTGGAGTAGATACAGTCATCAGTGGACTAAAAGAAGTTCAGTATGATGTTCGTGGCATAGCTGAAGGAATCAAGACTATTCAGCAAAACTTAGGAGTCTTACAAGCAACAACTGCAATAATTGGTGTGGGGACAGTCGCAAACATTGCAATTTCGGCGGCAAGTTTGCATCAAATTTTAAAATTGCGTGAAGACGTTCGTGAAATGCGAGTTGAGATCAAAGATGGATTTATCGATCTCAAAAAAGCTCTTAAAGATCAAGGTTCAGAAATTCTCAATCATATCGATGAAGTCGCAAAAGACATCAAATTTGAACAGCATCGCGTTGTTCTCATTCGTGCCTATGGTCAATTTTTGCAAGCAACTCAATTAATGCAAGCAGCTTTAGCTTGTGAAAATATCGAGATTAGAGACAAAGATTTAGCTAATGCCCGACAAATGCTTTTTGTGGCTCTAGGTGATTATCGCAATCCCCAATTACTTTCCGAAATGTCTGCATTAGGCAGACTAAGAAGAATGGAATGTGCTTGGGCAATTGAGCAAACGATCATCATGACTTATCAAATTCAGAAGCAATCAGGAGCAGTCAATCAAAGATTACAAAGCTTGCAAGCAACTATGCGTCAAGACATTGTTGATGTTAGTAATGCCGTGCGATCACAAGAAGAAATAGACTTTCTCTATCCAGAAATTAGCCGTATCTGCACCCAAGATTTAGAAGTTATCGCATCTTGGCAAATACAAGCTGAATGGATTCAAACCTTACCAGCATCTGATTTAAAGTTGTTAGAAAGTTCAGAATTAAGCGAAATCAATCTAGAAGTTACATCTTCTTTTAATTCGTTAGAAGTTCCAGAACAAAAGATTTATGACGAGATTAAACCTAAATCTCATTTTGACTCTTTACGCGATCAACTTCAATTAATGGCATTACCAGAATTACGATTGAAGTACGAACGTGAAGTAGCCGAAAAAGCTCAAGCATCAGGACATAAGGCTTTGAAGTTAGAAGCACTCAATCAATCTTCTGATATGGCGATCGCAAATCTGTATCACTATTTTCAAGAAGCTAAATAAAACAATATTTACTTAGTCACCACCAGCATTCGCGCTTGAGAACGTGACTTCGGCTTATCTTTGACCACAATTTCCACATCACGACCGAGAGAATTTAAAAACCGAAATAATCGCACAGTCGAAAACCCTGATAACTTACCATTGAGCAGAGCCGACATCTTTGGTTGATCGATACCTAAGAGTTTAGCCGCCTCAATTTGAGTCATTCCCAAATTTGCAATAATGCCACTAATTTTATAGGCAAGTTCCGCCTTAACAAGCAACTCATCAGAATTATCTAGCCCTAAATCAGCAAAAACATTGCCGCTACTTGTGTGTACCTTAATTTGTTCAGTCATTTGACAACTACCCTTATTTATTATTGTAATTTGCAACGTAATGTTCTTTAGCTCGTTTTAGCCTTGTTTCAATCAAATCCATATCTTGCTTTGGAGTAGCAATACCTTGTTTAGACTTCTTTTGAAAGGAGTGCAAAACATAAACGACACCTGCTAATTTCGTTGTGTAAACTGCCCGATAAGTATCTCCATCAAAGTCCTCAACTACTTCCACCATTCCAGCACCTTTAAAACCTTTAAGTGGTTTAGCAGAAAGATGTTTATCTCCGCATTGTGCTACATACAGCGCATAGCCCACATTTTGCTGCACCTCTTCTGGGAAATCTTTTAAATCTTCCAGAGAACTTCCAATCCATTCAACAGGTTTCAAAAATATACTTAATCTCAAAAATATGCTAGAACTAGCATATCATAAAAAATATATACACATAAAATCTTAAAGTTAGAATCATTAAGGGCGATCGCAAATCTATATCGCTACCTTAATCTACAGACATCAAATTCTCAAAAGGCTGACGATTTTTCCAGCGATAGGTATTGAAATCGCGAAAATCAATAGAGAGAATACGTCCATGTCCTAAATGCTCAGCAAGAATAATCAAAGAAGCATCAGCTAGATCCATTGGTAGAGAGCTATATTGATTCATCAACTCACTAATTCTCTTCCCATCTTCAACTTTTAGATCGAATACTTCAAACGCTCCCATTTCTAAACTATGGATAAATGTTTGTTGAGCATTTGTCCCCGTTCTTTTTAAAAGAATATGACAAGCTTCCGTAATTACACACCATGTTGTGATCAGTGGCTCATCAATAGTATCTAAAACTTTTTGAGCAAGAACATGATAATCATCGCGGCGATTGATTAGCGCAATCCAAAAGCCAGAATCAACGATGATCATATTTCTCGTTTAGACTCTCAGTGAGATATTGCTTGTAATTAACCGACAAATCAGCATCGCCTTCAGCACAACCAATTAATCCCGATTCTCGCAGAAGTTGCAAAGGCTTAGCAGGAGTTTCTTGGCGCAATTTTTCATAATAAAAATCGATCGCCGCTTTCATGATTTCAGACGTACCTTGATTAGTACGCTGACGAATGTAGTTGAGTTTCGTAGCGCGATCGCTGTCGAGTCGAGCATTAACTCTCATAATTTTGATTTGTCATAACTCTGTATGACAGTATAGATCAAATTTATTAAAGTTAGAAGATATCAAGTGATCGCCTGATATCGCGATCGCAAATCTATATCACTACTTTCAGACAACTGAACAAAGCATTCTCTCGTTAATAATGATATCTGCACAGAAATCTCGATCAAAAATAGACTCTCTATCCACAGGTGCATTACTCTTTGACAAGTCCGAACTCCTCGCGTAATGCTTCAGGTGTTTGAGTCGCTTCTATACTTGTTCTAGCTCTGCTAATCGCATTTAACAAACGTTCAGCATTTTTGGGCGATCGCAATAGATGTACAGTTTCCAAAAGGCTTTGCAATTCATCAGCAGCAATCAGGGCAACATTTTCACCATTTTGGCTTTTGATGTAAATAATCTCGCGATCGTTGACAACGCGATCGAGCAATAGAGGCAAGTCTGGAGTTGTCTGCGGGTAAACTGTTTCAACAATCATGATGACTTACTCAGATACTATTGAAATTATACTTTGTGTATTCTTCAGATGAATATAGCAAAAGCTTTAAAGTTAGATGTACTCACAGCGATCGCATGATATTGCGATCGCAAATCTATATCACTACCTTAATTTGCTTTAATCTGGATTTGGTTTGATCGGAATTTGCTAAATCGTAATATGACAGAATGTGCTGAAGTTATTTCACTATAAAATTTATGTCAGATCCTACAGCATCAGAAATTCTGCAAAATCGTCTCAGCTACCAAGGCAGCAAATTTTCCTTTCATGTCGATCGCATTAGACTACCTCATGGTGTTACAGGCGAATACGCATACATTAAACATCCGGGGGCAGGAATGGCAGTTCCTGTGACTGCTGATGGAAAATTCGTTTTAGTTAAACAATATCGATTTGCAATTCAGCGCTATTTACTAGAATTCCCCGCAGGAACGTTGGAGGTTGGCGAAGAGCATGATCTGACGATTAAGCGTGAACTTGAAGAGGAAACAGGCTATCGAGCTAGTCAATGGCAATATTTAGGAGGTTTCTATCTCTGTCCCGGCTATTCAGATGAAATTATTCATGCATATCTGGCTCAAGGAATCGAAAAGCTAGAGCATCCGCCAGCCCAAGATGAAGATGAAGATATCGAAGTCGTACTGCTGAGTCGGGAAGAGATTGAAACTTTGTTGCGATCGCAAAATGCTGAGACTAGCCTAGACTCTAAATCCATCACCGCATTTCATTTAGCTTTGCAAGCATTATAAACAAAAAAAACGGCGCAATGCGCCGTTTTTTTTGTTTATAATGCAGCTTCTTTTTTGAGCTTTTCGCGATCGCTAATTTTTGTCGTTGGTGACTGAAGAGCGAAGTAGAGCTTGTTCAAAGCACTGAGATAGGCTCGCGCCGAAGCAACAATAATGTCAGTATTTGCAGAATGTCCAGAGAGCGTCCCTGCATCAGGATGCTTGAGGCGAATCGTAACTTCACCAAGGGCATCGATACCTGCGGTCACGGATTGGACTGAATACTCGATCAACTGATTTGGCACATCCACAATGCGGTTAATCGCTTTGTAAATTGCATCAACTGGCCCCGTTCC
>Ga0209591_10009868_pt1 | contig 10288 bp, 9 predicted proteins | sample MAT01_FD_187207 | JGI IMG/M metagenome (GOLD analysis project Ga0209591, IMG submission 187207) | Freshwater microbial communities from Lake Fryxell liftoff mats and glacier meltwater in Antarctica - MAT-01 (SPAdes) (version 2) | ecosystem: Environmental > Aquatic > Freshwater > Ice > Liftoff...
ACAAGGGCATGGTGCTGGCTGATTTCAAGGTGCTTTACTGGTGGGAATGGGGCCACCGCCAGTTGGGCCGCCTGATCGGGCTGGTGTGGTTTGCCGGGTTCGCGGGGTTTGCACTGGCGCGCCGCATTCCGCCGGGCTGGACCGGGCGGCTGGTATGGATCGGGGCATTGGGCGGACTGCAGGGGGCCATCGGCTGGTGGATGGTGTCCAGCGGGCTCTCGGGCACTCTGGTGTCGGTCGCCTCCTACCGGCTGGCGGTGCATCTGGGGCTGGCCTTCGTGATTTTCGGCTTCATCGGCTGGTATGTGCTGGCGCTGGGGCAATCCGAGGCAGGGCTTATCAAGGCGCGGCGGTCGGCTGAGGCGGGGCTGGGGCGCTGGACCACGGGTCTGATGGCGCTGGCATTCGTGCAGGTTGTGCTGGGGGCCCTGGTGGCGGGCATTGACGCCGGGCGCGGCTTTACTGACTGGCCATGGATGGCGGGCCAGTTCTTTCCGCCCGAGGCGTTTGTGATCGAACCGGTCTGGCGGAACTTTCTGGAAAACCCCGGCCTTGTGCAGTTCATCCACCGGATGGGCGGCTATCTGCTGGTGCTGGCCGGGCTGGCCTTGTGGCTGGCCGCGCGGCGTTCGGTCAACCGCGCCACCCGCACCGCATTCCACGGCGTGGCCCTGATGCTGGTGCTGCAGATGGCGCTGGGCATCTTTACCGTGCTGTATGGTGCGCCGTTGCATCTGGCGCTGACCCATCAGATCGGTGCCATCGTGCTGTGGGTGCTGATCCTGCGGGCGCGGTTTCAGTGCCGCTATCCCCAAACCGAAATGATCCGGAGACCTGCATGAGTGCGTTTGACCAGTTGATGGCGTTTCAGCAGGGTACCGAGGCTTTGGCACAGATTGCCGGGCGGTTGGGCTGGGATCAGGAAACCATGATGCCGCGCGGTGCTGCCGATCAGCGCGGCGACGAGATGGCGGCGCTGGAGGGCGTGCTGCATGCCCGCCGCACTGATCGGCGCATCGGCGACTGGCTGGCAGCGGCTGAGGCCGCTGATGAGGCGGGAGCAGCCCAGCTTTGGCATATAGGCCGCAGCTTTGAGCGCCAGCAAAAGGTGCCCGCATGGCTGGCGGAGGAACTGGCGCGGCTGACCTCGGTGGCGCAGGGCAAGTGGGCGCAGGCGCGGGCCGCCGATGATGTCGCCGGGTTCTTGCCGGTGCTGGCGCAGGTGGTGGCGCTGAAACGGGAAGAGGCGGCAGCGGTGGCAGCAGGCGGCGATCTTTACGATGCGCTGCTGGATGGCTATGAACCGGGGGCCAGTGCCGCAGCCATCGGCGCGCTGTTTGGCCGGATGCGGCCAAGGCTGGTGGCCTTGCGCGCGCGCGTGCTGGCCTCGGCGCATCAGCCCGCCGCTTTGGCGCATTCTTTCCCGGCAGCGGCGCAACTGGTGCTGTCAACCGAAGTGGCGGGGGTCTTTGGCTATGATTTCACCCGGGGCCGGATCGATCAGGCGGTACATCCGTTCAGTTCCGGTTCGGGTGCCGATGTCCGCATCACCACAAGGGTCAGCGCGAGTGATCCGTTCAACTGCATCTATTCGACCATCCATGAGGTCGGCCACGCCTGTTATGAACAGGGGATTGATGCCGCCTATGCCCTGACGCCGCTGGGGCAGGGCGTTTCGATGGGGGTGCATGAAAGCCAGTCGCGGATCTATGAAAACCAGCTTGGCCGCTCGCGCGCCTTTGCCGGCTGGCTGTTTGGCCGGATGCAGGTTCTGTTTGGCGATTTTGGCGTGCCGGATGCCGATGCGTTTTATGCCACGCTGAACCGGGTGCAGCCGGGCTATATCCGCACCGAAGCCGATGAGGTGCAGTATAATCTGCATATCATGATGCGGTTCGATCTGGAGCAGGCTCTGGTGGCGGGCGATCTACAGGTTGGCGATCTGGAAGCGGCGTGGAACGACCGCTTTGCCGCCGATTTCGGGGTGGCAGTGGACCGCGCCTCGAATGGCATATTGCAGGATGTCCATTGGCCGGTGGGGCTGTTCGGCTATTTTCCGACCTATGCCCTGGGCAATGTCTATGCCGGGTGTCTGTCACAGGCGATGCGGGGTGCTGCGCCGGGGATTGACGACGGGCTGGCACAGGGCGATGCTTCGGCAGCGACCGGCTGGTTGCAGGCGAACCTGCAACGGCATGGCGGATTGTACCGCCCGCATGACACCGTGGCACGGGCATGCGGGTTCGAGCCGACCGAAGCGCCTTTGCTGGATTATCTGGAGGCGAAGTTCGGGGAGATTTACCGGCTGTGACCGGGCGCAAGGGGGCAGCGATGACCGCAGGTGAAATGACCGCAAGCACGCTCGACCGTGCCTTTGCCGCGATGCAGGCTGACGCCGAAGATGACGTGGCGCGGCTGCGCTACTACGGCGAGTTGGCCAATACCGATCTGTGTCTGCTCTTGGACAAGGAGGCCGGCACCACCAGCCTGACGCCGCAGGTGTTCGATCTGGATGGCGGGCGCTATGTGCTGCTGTTTGATGGCGACGAGCGGCTGGCCGATTTTGTCGGTGCTGCCGCCCCCTGCGCCCATCTGGCGGGGCGGGTAGTGGTGGGGTTGCTGGCAGGCAAGGGCATTGGCCTCGCGATCAATCTGGAAAGTTCCGCCAGCATCCTGATGCCGGCCGAGGCGGTGACGTGGCTGGATGACATGCTCACCCGTGCCCCGGATGTGGTGGAAGCGGTGCCTGAAACGGTGGAAGCGCCGGAGGGTCTGCCCGGGGTGCTGCTGGAAGCGCTGGCCGACAAACTGGCGCGGGCGGCGGGTCAGGCGCGCGCGGCCTATCTGGCGAAGGTGACCTATCACGGGGGGCGGCGCGGCCATATTCTGGCGTTTTCCGGGGCCAACCCGCGCGCCGAAGCGGCGCTGGCGCGGGCCACCGGCGAGGCGCTGGTGTTTTCGGGCCTTGATGCCGGGGAGCTGGATGTGGCGTTCCTGGGGACCGAGGATCCGATGCTGGACGTGCTGGGCCGGGTGGCGCTGCGGTTCGATATGGGTGTTGTCGAGCCGGGGGCGGGTGCCACGGTCCCACCCGGTACCGATCCGGCAAAGCCACCGGTTCTTCGATAAGGGCGGTTGCGCGGCGGACACCCGGGGCTGCGCGCCCCGGACCTGCGGGGATACTTAAGCCAATAAGAAGCTGCAAGTTTGGGGTATTATGATACCTAAATCGTAAGTATATGATTTTTAATGAAAAAAAGTGAGTTACCGCGCTTGACCTTGGCGTGTAGAGGGTTAGAAAGCCCCATCCGGCTTTAGGGTCAACCCTTTTGCCACTCACTGACTGACCGCAAATAGGGCAACCGATGAAAACCTTTACCGCGACTCCGGCGGACATCGACAAGAAATGGATCCTGATCGACGCCGAAGGCGTGGTTCTGGGCCGTCTTGCCTCGATCGTCGCCATGCGTCTGCGTGGCAAGCACAAGCCGTCGTTCACGCCGCACATGGATATGGGCGACAATGTCATCATCATCAACGCCGAAAAGGTGCAGATGACCGGCAACAAGCGCGAAGACAAGCGCTACTACTGGCACACCAACCATCCGGGCGGCATCAAGTTCCGCACTGCGGCACAGGTGCTTGACGGTGCCTATCCCGAGCGTGTGGTGGAAAAAGCCGTGCAGCGCATGCTGCCGGGCGGCAAGCTGAGCCGCCAGCAGATGACCAACCTGCGCATCTATGCCGGTGGTGCCCATCCGCACGAGGCGCAGCAGCCCGACGTGCTGGACGTGAAGCCGCTGAACCCGAAAAACACCCGGAGCGCATGAGCATGGACGAGATCAAATCGCTTGACGGGCTGAAATCGGCCGTGGCTGTCGCCGCCCCGGTCGTTGTCGCACAGGCCCCGCGCCTGCCCATGCGCGACGCGCAGGGCCGTGCCTATGCCACCGGCAAACGCAAGGATGCCGTGGCCCGGGTCTGGATCAAGCCGGGCTCCGGCAAGGTCGTGGTCAATGGCAAAGAGATGAAGGCCTATTTTGCCCGCCCGGTACTGCAGATGATCCTGCGCCAGCCCTTCACGGTGGCCGGGGTCGACAACCAGTTCGACGTGATGGCGACGGTGGCCGGTGGTGGCCTGTCGGGCCAGGCCGGTGCGGTGAAACACGGCATTTCAAAAGCGCTGCAGCTCTATGAACCCGCCCTGCGCGGTGCCCTGAAAGCCGCAGGCTTCCTGACCCGCGACAGCCGCGTGGTGGAACGCAAGAAATATGGCCGCCGCAAAGCACGCCGGAGCTTCCAGTTCTCCAAGCGCTGATCGGCGTTGCACGGAAAGCACAGGCGCGCCCCGGTGGCGCGCCTGTGTCATTGAATGGGACGGATCGCCAGCAATGCCGCGCCAAAGGCTGCGGCCCCGGCGGGGGCCATGTGGCTTTCGTCGAGCATCAGCATTTCCGCCCCCTCCAGCGGGCTGCAGGCGGGGCGGGTGCCGCAGAACAATGTCTTGCTGTCGATCACCGCAAGTCCCGCCTCGGTCAGCACCTGTTGCAGGTCGGCCTGCATGTATCGGTTGTAGGAGCCGAGGTCGGGCGTCAGGTCGGGCACCGCTGCATTCCACGCCTGACGGATCATCTTGGGCTCAACGGCGGGAAATTCGGGCATCGGCGAAAAGATGGTGACGGCAACCCCTGGCAGCGACCAGAAGTCTGCGGTTTCCGACAGCACCGCCGTGCTGAGTTCGGCGGCGTTGAAGCGGTTGGCGAGCCAGACCCGTTGCGTGCCCGCCGTAGCGATTTCGGTGCGGAACCGGTCGGCGATCTGGCGGCACGGCGGGCTCATCAACGACGGGGCCAGCGAACAGCCGACGCCGGTCAGTTGCAGCGCATCGGCACCGTTCAGCCACAGCGCTGCCGCTATGTCCGAGGCATGGCTGTCACCGTAAATGGCGATGCCGGTGGGGATGTGACCTTCGGCCCCCTTGCCCCTGCAATCCCAGTTTTCCAGAAATGGCCCAAGGCGCTGATAACGGCCGCGCTCGGTAAAGGCGCAGGTGCCGGAGTGGATTGCGGCCTGCATCCCTTCAAACGCTGTTGCAAACTCGGCGCGGCGCGCTTCGGCGGCGGGATTCAGCCGCCCCTCGGCCCCATCCGACAGGGTTCCTGCCAGCCCAAGCCCGACCATCAGTGACAGCGACAGGCCCGACAGGGCAAAGATCCGCCGCGCCGAAAACCGCCGCTGTCCAGCGCTGCCGCGGAACGGCTGTTCGACATAGCGCCAACTCAGCGCGGCCAGCAGCAGCGACAGGGCGACAAGGGTGGTCATGATCATCGGAGATGGCCTTTCCAGCAGTTTGATCCGCGCCAGCGCAAAGATCGGCTGGTGCCACAGATAGGCAGAATAGCTGACAAGCCCGATCCAGACCATCGGGCGCAGGGACAGGCAGCGCGCCACATAGGTGCCGCCCCTGGCAAAGACCAGCACCAGCACCGCGCCGCCGACCGGCACCAGCGCCAGCAGGGACGGGATCGGGGTGGTTTCATCAAACATCACCATGGATGCCAGGATCAGCGCCAGACCAACCCCTGCCGCGCCACCGGATGCTGCGGGCGGGCGGTGCAGCATCACCCAACCGGCCAGCGCGCCCGCCAGCAATTCCCACACCCGGGTCGGCGCCAGATAGAAATTGGCAGACGCATGATGGCGCGATGCATAGTGGCTGAGCAGCAGGCTGGCCAATGACGCCAGAACCAGTGCCAGCACGATATGGCGGCGCCCGAACCGCCACAGCCCCAGCAGCACCAGCGGAAACAACAGATAGTATTGCTCCTCGACCGCCAGACTCCATGTGTGGAGCATGGGGGCCAGATCGGCGACCGGGGAAAAGTAATTGTCGGTTTGCCAGAACAGGAAGTTTGACCCGAACAACGCCACCGCGATCAGGCTGTCGCTGTATTTCTTCAACTCGGCAGGCAGCAGCCAGGCCCAGGCAAACAGCGATGTCACCGCGATCATCACAACCAGAGCGGGCAGGATCCGCCGCGCCCGGCGTTCGTAAAAGCGGATCAGGGAAAAGCGCCCTGTCTCCAGATCCTCCAGCAGCATTATCGAGATCAGAAAGCCGCTGATGACAAAGAAGATATCGACGCCCAGATAGCCGCCCGGCACCAGACCGAACTTGGCATGTGACAGAATGACCGGCATCACCGCAATGGTACGAAGCCCGTCAATCTCCGGCCGGTGGTCCATTCATCACCCGTTGCAATTTTCGCTGCGCGCGGCCCGCGCCAATCGGGGGTCAAGGCTAGCAGTGGCGGGGAATGCTGGCAATTGAGGTGTGGCGCGGGGCTGGCGGCATTTGGTGAACGGCAGCCTTGGTTGCGCAAGGGTCACAGGCCCCGCTGTTGCCAAGGCGACTCACTGCCTGCAATTCGGGCCGGTGTCATTCGGGCTTCATTGACCTGTTACAACTTGTCGCTTAGCCTCGCCCGATTGAGGCACAAAGCGAGACCAGCAAATGGCAAGCCAATCGACCTATCACAGCGCCAAGGGTGGCGCTGACTTTCTGGGGTTGCGCACCACCCCGCGCGGCATGGAAATCGTATATGACGACGGGGTGAAGCGGCGGATGGTGTGGCGGGTCGCCTCGGCTAGCGCCGAAGAGTTGATCGGCGATGCGCTGCGGGTGGCGGTGGAACAGGTCCGGGTGCTGCCCGCCCTTTATACCGAGCTGAAAAAGCGCGCGATTGCGGTGGATGCCGTCCTGTCCTGAAGCATCAGGGAAAAGCCCCGATCTGATCCCGCCATTCGCCCCTCGCCCCCGGTTGCGGCAGCGGGCGCGGACTCTTTGAGCTTTCCACAGCCGCGGCCTTGTGCATAACTTGTGCCAGGACACGCTGGGAACAAGCGGGGACAGGGACGGATGGCGACGCAGACGCTGTTGGACCGGCTGAAACGGTCGGAGGCTGCACAGGGTTGGCTGCTGATCAGCCCCACCGCGATCTATGCGCTGCTGCTGCTGGCAGCGCCGCTGATCACGATTTTTGCCTTCAGTTTCATGACCGATGGTTATCTGGAAGTCGTCAACAAGCTGTCGTTCTGCAACTATGTCGGTTCCTGCGGCAGCTTTGACGGCATCGGCGAGGCCCGGGTTTATCAGCCCGATAAATATGTCGGTGCCTGGTCTGACCCGATTTTCCGCAAGATCATGCTGCGGTCGCTGACGGTTTCGATCTTTGTCACGCTGGCAACGGTGGTTCTGGCCTATCCCATCGCCTATTTCGTGTCATTCCACGTCAAGCCCGAGCGCAAGCCGCTGTGGCTGTTCCTGATCACCATCCCGTTCTGGACCAGCTACCTGATCCGGGTGTTCCTTTGGAAAGTGATCCTGGGCTATGGCGGCGTGATCAATTCCGGGCTTCTCAGTCTGGGCATCATCGACGATCCGCTGACATTCTTCAACTATTCCACCTTTTCCATCGTGCTGACGCTGGCCCACGCCTATGCGCCCTTTGCCATCCTGCCGATCTTCGTGGCGCTGGAAAAGATCGACCGGTCGCTGCTGGAAGCCGCGCGGGATCTGGGCGAGGGCTATATCGTCAGCTTCCTGCGGGTCACTCTGCCCTTGAGCATGGTCGGTGTGGTGTCATCGGTGCTGATCGTGTTCATTCCCACGGTGGGCGACTACGTGACACCAAGTCTGGTGGGTGGCGGCAAGATCCCGATGGTGGCCAATCTCATTCAAAGCCGGATGCTGGATCTGGACAACAAGCCGGCGGGAGCGGCCATGGCGGTATCGGCAATGGCCATCGTGGCGCTGGTGTCGATCATCTTTCTGTTGCTGAACCGGCGCTATCTGAAGGGCAATGCGCGATGAAATCAGGGTGGTTGCGCGGCTATGCCATCGGTTACCTGCTGTTTCTCTACGCGCCGATCTTCCTGCTGCCGCTCTTTGCCTTCAACGAAGGCAAGATCATCGCCTTTCCGCTGACCGGCTTTTCGCTGAAATGGTTTCAGGAAATGGCGACGATCCCGGAACTGCGCAACGCTTTCTGGAACAGCCTGCGCATCGCTGTCGCCGCGTCGCTCATCGCCACCACGCTGGGGGTGTTCGCCGCCCGCGCCTCGACCCGTTACAACTTTCGCGGCAAGGGGGCGGCGATGGGGCTGATCATGCTGCCCTTGGTGCTGCCCGACATCATTCTGGCCATATCGCTGCTGGTCGTGCTGTTGCAGTTGGGGATACCGCTGACCATGTGGACGGTGATCCTTGGCCATGTGCTGGTCTGCATTCCCTTTACCATCGCCATCCTGAATTCGGCCTTCCTGTCGCTCGACCGATCTTTGGAAGAAGCGGCGATCGATCTGGGGGAAACAAGGTTTTCCACCTTTCGGCTGGTGACGTTGCCGCTGGTGATGCCGGGGGTGATATCGTCGCTGCTGATCGCCTTTACCATCAGCCTTGATGAATTCATCACCTCGTTCTTTCTGACCGGCGCCAACCCGACCCTGCCGGTCTATATCTTTTCGCAGTTCCGTTACCCCGCCAAGGTTCCGGTCATCATGGCGCTGGGCACGCTTCTGGTGCTCAGTTCCATCCTGCTTCTGGCAATCGCAGAATATTTCCGCAGGCGTGGCGTCAGGCGTCAGGGCGGCAAAGACACCGGAGGCTTCCTGTGAACGCATCGGCCACCACCACCAAAGCCATCATCGAACTGAAGGATGTGCAGAAATATTACGGCACCTACCATGCGCTGCGCGGCATCAGTACCGAGATCCGGCAGGGTGAGTTCTTCTCGCTGCTGGGGCCATCGGGCTGTGGCAAGACCACGCTTTTGCGCACCATCGCGGGGTTCGAGGATCTGTCGTCGGGAATGCTGAAGATCGACGGCAAGGATATGGACGGGGTGCCCGCCAACGTGCGGCCGACCAACATGGTGTTTCAGTCCTATGCGATCTTTCCCCATCTGACTGTGGCGCAAAATGTCGGCTTCGGCCTGCGCCGCGAACGGCTGAGCAAGGATGACATGGCGCGTCAGGTCGGCGCAGCTTTGGCGATGGTCGGGCTTGACGGGTATGGCGACCGCGCCGCCCATGCCCTGTCGGGCGGTCAAAGGCAGCGGGTGGCACTGGCCCGCGCGCTGATCCTGAAGCCCCAGGTTTTGCTGCTGGATGAACCCCTGAGCGCGCTCGACAAGAAGATGCGCGAACAGATGCAGATCGAGTTGCGGCGGTTGCAGCGCCAGGTCGGCATCACCTTCATTCTGGTGACGCACGATCAGGAAGAAGCCCTGATCATGTCGGACCGCATCGCGGTGATGTTCGAGGGGCAGATTGCCCAGCTTGCCAGCCCGCAGCAGTTGTACCGCCGCCCGGTCAGTCGCAAGGTGGCCGAATTCATCGGGGTGATGAATTTCCTGCCCGCCAAGGTGGTGGGCGAGGTGGGGGGTCTGGCCGAAGTGCAGATCAGCGGCCTTGGCCGCGCCGCGATCCCGCTGGAACAATGCCCTGCTGGGGTCAAGGCGGGCGAGGCCTCGGTCGGGTTCCGCCCCGAAACCGTGACGATCCTGTTTGACGGTGATGCGGCGCGTGGTCATACCGTCAACGGCACCGTCGAAGAGGTGCAATATTTCGGCGACATGACCTATTACGACGTGAAACTGGCCGATGTCGAAAAGCCCGTGACCATTTCCATGCGCAATCTGGTGGGCCGCAAGGTGCTGGAACGCGGCGACAAGACGGTGATCGCCTGGGAAGAAGGCTCGCTGGTGCTGTTTTGCTGAGCAGACTGCGGATGGTGGAGATGGGATGCGCTTGAGGAACGTCTGAAAAACCTGCTGCTTTCGGATTGATCCAACAGGCTTGGGCAAACCCACGAGGAGCATTGCCGATGCCACAGCAGCCCGCACAACGTGCGTCCAGATCTTTCTGCTCCCGTTTCGCTGGCTTGTCGGCCCAATCGTCGGGCATCTCGCGCTTCTTGATGGCCGCGTTCTTGTCGCGCGTGTTGTGGTTGCGCGGCACCGGCACGATGGACCCATCGAGGATCTGCCCGCCCAGCGCAATATGGCCCCGCCGGGCCAGATGACCGTCGAACTGGCGAAACAGCACCTCCTCCTTGCCCGCTTGGCACCCAGAGCTTCGCGATAGAGCCAGAGCGTCCTGCCATCGGGCACCCGGTCCCCGAGACCTAGCCCAGGAAACCGCATCAGCGACAGCCGGTCACGCACCTGATAATGGATCCGGTCAGCCGACAGGTTCCAAAGCGCGCTCAGAACCAGCGTCTTGAACA
>Ga0209591_10009870_pt1 | contig 10287 bp, 9 predicted proteins | sample MAT01_FD_187207 | JGI IMG/M metagenome (GOLD analysis project Ga0209591, IMG submission 187207) | Freshwater microbial communities from Lake Fryxell liftoff mats and glacier meltwater in Antarctica - MAT-01 (SPAdes) (version 2) | ecosystem: Environmental > Aquatic > Freshwater > Ice > Liftoff...
GCACAAGGATAGTGTGGACTATGAGCTAACCTTCTCCTACCAAGACGACCAAGACCTCGACAAGAAAATCCAGGATCTCCTCTCCAAGATGCACTTCCACGCAGATTTAGACTGCTGTTTCATTGAGGCAACTATCACTGAAATTGGGACGGAGAGACGCTGGTAAACACTCTTCCTGAATCTTCTGATAAGTTAAAGGGATCAAGATGCAGTCGAGTAGGACATCACTGCCCGACCCTCTGCTAATTCTTTGCCTCCATACAGGTGAGAAAATTTAACTGTTGAACATATTGATTTATCGCAGTCAAGTCTGTATGGGTCTGTGTTATCTACTGAAACTACGGTAACCCGACCAATGTGCCGTAGTTTATAAAGTTGGGTTCAACAAAATAATTCAGTAGAGAGTGGTGACTGAGGTTCTATGTCTCTTTAGCAGCAATTCCAAATTCAAAATTTGACGGCTCTGAAACCCCTATAGCAACTGGAGTTTATGATTCTTAATATTTCGACTGATCGCTGAAATGGCGCGAAATCGTTCTGAATTTGGAATTGCTGTCTCTTTAGAGTTCATTCAAAAGTTTCCCGATGTTAAAGCTAATTTAATGAGTTGATGTGGTTGCCGAATAAATTGGAAGCAAAGAATTTGAATGTTACTTTGAGGATTTTGTTTAAAGGATTACAAATTAATTTTTCAAAAGAAGCTTTAGTGTGAAAACACCGATCGCCAATCGGAACACATTAGTAGCCTAATTATTTGAACGATCCGTTTCAGTCCTTGGTTTGCTAGGTCCGAATTCTTTGGTTAGGGAAAGATTGCATCGAAGATTTTTGTTAAAAATTCGAGAAGGAAATCATGCAAACAATTGAATTGGTAAAAACTACCCTGACGCCGATTCAGGGAATCTTCACTCTCTTCACATTGGGTTTCGTATTGCTAGCGTTAGCATACTATGTGCGAATAACCCTTGTGAAAAACACGCATGACTTTGTAATCGCGGGGCGTAGATTGGGCTTTGGCTTCGGTGTGGCGGGTATTATCTCAATTTGGACATGGGCAATGGCTGTCATGATGTCCTCTGCTATGACTTACCAATATGGCATATCTGGACTGTGGTGGTTTACCGTGCCGAATGGTTTTGCAGTGATTGTAATTATTCCATTTGCGAGGCGATTAAGAGCCAAAATGCCTCACGGCTATACGATCGGTGAATTTGTTAGTTCCAGATTTAATGGTGAAAAGTTTGCGCGAGTTGTAATGACTGTAGGTTTGTTTTTTGGTGCCCTGCTTGCAATTATTATCAATCTCAAAGGAACATCGCTAGTCATTTCAACGGTGTTTGGCGTAAATCAAGGAACGGTTGCCATCATCACCGCAATCATTGTTTTGGTGTATACCGTCCTAGGTGGATTATGGGCATCTATTTCAACATCGACTCTCACAACGGTGTTCATAACGGTTCCTGCTGCTTTTGTCGTAACTGCAGTTCTCAGTCGAGTAGGAGGCGCAGAGTTTGTTTGGCAGACTGTCTCTAGCAAAGGTGGTGAGCTATTCTCAGTTGCCCGTCCAGAGGCAGCAATAGGATTCGGCATCACACTTGCTCTGGGGCTATGTACTGCTACTATCGTAGGTCAGGATTTTTGGCAGGTTGTTTGGGGTTTGAAAGGACGGGAAGTGAGCCGGGCTTTCTTTTGGGCAGGTGCTTTGTTCTATCCTATTCCTATCTGCTTGGGTATTTTGGGATTAGTAGGCATCGCACTGAACGTTGATTTGGCAACCAACTTGAATGGAGATGCAGCGGCAGTTGGACCGTTTGTAATTTCTCACATTGGTTTACCGACCTGGTTAATCTTTAGTTATGTGTTTGTGATTTTGTCTGCATGTTATTCAACTATTGATGGTTCTCTTTCGGCCATTGCGTCTATTGCCGCTATTGACGTGATCAAACCTCTGGCTCCAGATGTTTCTGAGCGCAAGCTGTTTTTCTACACAAGGCTATCCATGGTGATTGCTGCGGTCATTGCCACGATCGTTGTGTTAAGTGGCGTTGATTTTGTCACGATCGTCTTAACGACTTATGCGATTCGCACAGCCGTTTTGATTCCATTTATGCTGTCTGTCTTCTGGGGACGGATGACAGCAGGCGGATTTGTCTGGGGAACCATTGCAGCGATCGCCATCGGTATGCCGATCCATGCCACCTATGGAGAATTGCCTGGTAGTATTGCCATTTTAGTAATCAGTGCAATTATTCCACTGATTCTAGGGTTCCAGAATCAAGATCGATTTGACTACGACCAGCTCAAGCAGGCTGAAGATCTTTCGGTTAGTTCTGCCACAGTCAACCCAGTTGTTCAACGAGTCAGCAACTAGCTTCTATTCAGCCAACCTGTTTTCTGTCATCTTATTCATGGAGAAGTCGATGAAACTCAGCTCTGTTCGCCTGTTTCATAAGTTCAGCGCTGCTCTGAAGCCACACAGGCATTTGCTGTTAGCGATCGCTGCTAGCATCTTCGCCATTCAAGGGCGATCCCTTGCTGCTACCAATACCGCCAACTCTACAAAGTCCAGCTTGTTTGTCTCCACCGAGACCGCCATTTTCTTCTTTATTGGCGTCATTATTCTCTTCTTCTATATCAAGGGGATGGCTGGAGTTCTAAGTAATGCGGCTAGAACCTATAGTTCTGATACGGAAGATTCTCAAGATACCTCCACTAACGGTCTTATTGGTACCGTTCTGGCACTTATCGCTTCTGCCGTCGTGATTTGGTCTTACGGGCTAGGTTCCTATTGCCTCTATCTCGGTCCAATTCTCTGCTTGCTAAGTCCCATTGGCATTATCTATTTTATGACTCTCGATGTTCAGCGATACAAAGAGATACCTAGTTCTAGACAGTTGTAAGTATGGTTCTATCAGGCTTTCAGAGTTGCAGGAATTGATTGTTTTAAAGAATCTTGAAAGGATTCCTTAAAAGATATTTAGAGGCAAAAGCTCATTGCAATTTCTGATTGCTTGCAGGAACTTGATTGTTATAAAAAGCAGGAGATACACAATGATTGCATCAGAAGACAGAGATTTACAGCCCAATCAAGAGATGAAAGCAGTTGATGTTAGGGATGTTAAAGTTGCTGCCTAAGACCTACACCGCTGGTTACAAGATGGCGATCGCTCAATTGGTTGGAGCCATCGCTTGAAGAATTACGTACTCACCGCGGTGTCAAAGTTGCCAAAGATGGATTGACAGCAGCCAGCAACATTAACTAACTCAGTCAAGATAGCTACTTCAACAGAATCAAGACGTTGTCTGTCGGAATTCTAATGTCGTTCTGGTTGTAGTAAGCAATGCTTCGCCAATGATTTAATTGTGTTCAATTCCCTTGGAGTTCTTAAAAATCTATTATGTCATCTCATAAAAAGAAGGCTCATCTATTAGGATTTATTCAACATGGAGTCAATAGCCACGCTACAGGTATGTGGCGACACTTCAAAGACAAAGTTAATTGGGATTGGAGCCGCCCACCCTACTGGCAACACATGGCCCGCACGCTAGAGCGGGGGCTATTCGATGCAATGTTTATTGCCGACGAGCTAGCACCTTATAACAACTATGAGCAAAGCTCAGATGCCTGCGTAAAATGGGCGGTTCAATGCCCAACCCATGAGCCATCAACCCTTGTACCGATTATTACGACAGCAACCCAGCATCTAGGAGTTGGTGTTACCCTTTCGACTGCTTTTGAGCATCCCTACTCAATGGTGCGACGACTCTCTAGCCTAGATCACCTCTCCGATGGAAGGGTTGCCTGGAACATCGTCAGCTCCTACTCGAAGAGCGAGTGGGATGCTTATGGAGCCAAGATGAGCGATCGCTCCAGACGATACGAATTGATGGAAGAGTACGTAGAAATTTGCTACCAACTCTGGGATTCCTGGGAGCCAGATGCCATTATTGCTGATAAAAAGAGCGGTATCTTTGCTGATCCCGCTAAAGTTCACGAAGTTGATTATCAAGGTGAATTTTTTAGCTGCAAAGGACGTTCATTTTGCTATCATTCTCCCCAAGGTAGACCTGTACTTTGGCAAGCTGGATCTTCTGAGCGCGGTCGTGACTTTGCGGCTAAACATGCCGAAGCAATCTTTGCGGTTCATCCCAACGTCGAGCGGATGCGCCAGTACAGTGACGACCTAAACGATCGCCTACAAAATAAATTCCATCGTTCTCCTGGCAGCGTCAAGCTGATTTATGGGATGCAATGCATTGTTGGAGAATCACGCGATCATGCCCAGGAAAAATATGAGCAGATTCGCAACAATATTCCTCTCGAAGGGGCACTCGCCTGGATGTCAGGACACTTTGGTCCAGATTTCTCAAAGTACGATTTGAACGAATACGTGCAGAATATCGAAATTCCGGGAATTCAGGGGCTATTCGACAGTGTTATTTACGCCAAAGGTGGCGACCCAATCACTGTTAAAGAAGCCGCTCTCTATTACGCAATGGGCATGGGAATGCCGATTACGATCGGCACCCCATCTGATATAGCCGACAAGATGGAACACTATATGGACGAGGGTGGAGCCGATGGGTTTATGCTCGTTGCCACCTATACCCCCGGATGCTTTGAAGAATTTGTGGATCTGGTTGTCCCTGAGTTGCAGCGCCGAGGTCGCTACCGCACAGAGTACCCAGGAAAGACATTGCGTGACAATCTTCTTGCCGATTAAGTTAAGGCAACTGGACTATGGGGGTTTTGCATGACCATTGAAAAGGTATATTCCACAATGAGATGAGTAAGTCTCAGTCTGTTGATTGTATGACCTTCGTACCCTCGGTAGTGTTCTAGACGTGTTGTTAGATTCTGTAGAAGGCCCTAAAGTAGCGAAGCTGCGAAATGGGGCTATTTAATACAGATGAACTGCTCTATGGTTCAGCTGCGCTCTATCCCACCATGTAATCTTACGATGAGTCTCATGACCGCTCAGAGAGGTGGACTAATTCTGGCCTAATCAGTCCTTTTTAAGATGGCTTAAACGCCTGAATTTCATGAGACTCATCGTTCGGCACTCGTTCTAATTAAAATGGCTGTAACGTTTACAAGTAGGTGAATTCAGCCTATTAAAAGAGGGTTGAGTAGTTGCTTGGTTTGGCAAATAATCTATTTTTGAAACCCAGTTATGACCGTGCTTTCGAGCTTAGCGTTGTTTTTAGGGCTGTTACTGATGTTGTTGGCGAATGTATTACAACTGCCCTTACAAGGGCACTACAAGGAGTAATGGGCAACGAAAGATCAAGTGCTTCAGCAGTTGTCATATTCTTGTAATTCTGCTTATAGCACATTCGCCAACAATATCTGTTACTAAACAAAGGCGCATACGCCAACTACTTTGATCAACAGTGTCCAGAAACGACCACGAACAAACTGGTTAAGCGGTTAGCGTGCATAGGTTACGAAGTCATGCTCCAACCCCAAACTGCTGCTTCAGTTGCCTAATCGGTGGAGTACTTCAAGTCAGTATCGAATCGTTGCCATACCCGATAGTCAGAGCAAAGCTGGGGGTTTACTCGATTAAATTAGCCCTTCATTGGCAGAATAACAGCAATTAATTGTGAAGAGAAAAAGGCTGCACCAATTCCGCAGAGAACCAAACCTGCCGATCGCAAACTAGCAGGCACCTTCTGTTGTTCATGACGCTGAAGCAGCGTTCTACTGACCGCGAACATACTGACCACTACTACCACTTGAATCGCTGTAAATCCCACCAAATAGGCAAACAGAGGAGTCATTTCTGCTCCAAAGATGGCTTCGCCATAGGCGTAGCCGTGAAATACACCCGCGATCGCTGCAAGTGATGCGATCGTGAAAGTGTTGGGACTATCTTTCATTACCAGTAGGATTCCGAATAGCAGAACAGATCCTGTAACGAATAATTCCGCTCCTGGAAGACTAAAGCCAAGAATATGGAACCCAGTGCCCATCATGGCAGACAGAATAAAAGCGATCGCAATCAAAATGCCCTGCCGATTGATTGCAGACAGTAAGCCAATAGCGACGATGAAGGCAAAGTGATCAAGACCAATCAGCGGATGCGCTAGCCCTGTCAAAAAGCCTTCTAAGAAATTACTCGGCGTTCTGCCGCCCATTGGGTGGTGCGCCATTGCCGGAGACGCGACCAGAAGCAAAAAAGCTCCTGTGATGACTAGCAAAAGCTTTATCCGCCAAAATGTCTGATTGAAGTAAATTGATGAAAATTGTCGTCGATGCATGATTCAAACCTCACAAAGGAAAACATGATTGGGGAGTGGCGGACTGTCCCACTTTGACCCAGCAGACAGATTAGATCCGTTGGTCTTCTTGCTCTAAAAGTTCAGCGGTACGCTGGTCTAGTTCTATCGGATCGATCAAGTTGAACTCTAGAGCTAACCGCTCCAAAGCCAATAGCCAGCGTTGGTAGTAGTCCCAATCAGGATCATCTTTACAATGGCTGGCTTCCCATTCAGCGATCGAGGCAATTAATCCCTGGCGAAAGTCTTCCCACTCATAATGTCCTTTTTTAGAAAGTGCGATCGCCACGCCAAACGCCCGTCCTTCCCAAGGTCTTTGAAACAAAAGCTCACCGTTACTGCGAGGGGGCGCATCTTCCTTCCCTAACATGCTAGCTGTGGCAAACTGCTCAAACTTAACCTGCATTCTTACCTCCTCATCTATCTAAGCGGGTACAACGACTTTTGCTGCACCTTGCATTGCCTCTGGTGTGACGATCGCAGCTAACTGATCTTCTGTCCAGCCCTCAGTTTCTAAGGGGCGTTCGGGCAACACAAACCAGCGAATCTGGGCACTCGTATCCCAAACATCCACCCGCTTTGACTCAGGGATGTCTAGCCCAAACTCCTGTAAAACTTTGCGGGGTTCCCGAATCGCCCTGGCTCGAAATGTCGGGTCTTTGAACCAGTAGGGAGGCAGCCCTAGTACGGGCCAGGGATAGCAGGAACACATGGTGCAGACAATCAAGTTATGCACTTCTGGGGTATTTGCTACCGCCTTCATGTTTTCTCCTTCGGCACCTGCCATGCCGCGGGGGAAGTTCATTTCTGCGATCGCTGATGGCGTATCCTCTAATAACTGCTGCTTGAACGCCGGGTCTACCCATGCCTTAGCCACAATCTTGGCACCATTAAAGGGTCCCATGTCCCGTTCAAAAAACTCAATCACCTTATCGACTGTTTCGCCCGTAATGATGCCTTTCTCAATCAAAAGTGACTCTAACGCTCGGACACGAGCAGCGCTATAAGTTTCGCGATCGATGTCTTCAGTCATAATGTTGTCTCCTCAATACATCAAACCCATTTCTGTTTGGGGGTCAAGCAGGATCTTCCAAATAAGCTTCAAAGATCTGCACATAAATCCATGTCTGCGGCTCGGTCAGGTTACCCCAAATATCATGTGAATCAAATTTCACGTTGTAAATCGGCATCGGGTCACCCACACCATCGCCTGTGGGGAAGTAGTAGCTGTAAGTTCCTTCATAAACCTCTTTAACCACACCTTTCTGGGTTCGCAGATATCCAGGCAGTTTGCAATGCTCTACTGGCGGCGGATTTCTCACCGTAACCACATCCCCCAGTTTAAATTTTGGCTGAATTGCAACGTCGCATTTGGGTGAATCACCTACCCGCAGATACTCCATTACTTGTTCATCAATCCCAGGCTCTCCTCCTGATGGCAAGGGGACATCCAGATTTTCTAGATAAACGGTAGTTTGGGAGTCCAGTTCTTCTTTAGAGAGATATCCCGACTCTACGAAGAACCCAGAAATGCCGCCCAGCCACTTCTCGTAATAGCGATATTTGAAATAGTCAAATGGATTCAACCCTTCAGCGCCTTTGCGGAGGTGTCCCCAAGTCCAAAAACTCTTAAACTGAGTCGGCACAGTTTTAACAGCTTCCAGATGATCGCTTAAACCCATCATCGCCACATGAATGCCAAAGATTCGTTCCTCCCAGGGCTGGACAAAAACCCGCTTCTCAAAGCTAGACGGCTCTAGTCCTTCTATGCCACCAAGATGATGCTGTATTTTCATTCACTAACCTCGCTAAACGGTGATAATAAACTGAGGGAATTGTTTGTGAAGGCAGCAGTTACGCCATCATTTAAATGCGGGTACGTTCTCTTACAGAGGCACTTTCTCGCGTCATCGCATCGCCCCAGAGTTCTGATAGATAGCCAAACACACCGCCCAAAATCATTGCGGCAGCAGCCACCAGTGCCGGATTTTCTAACCCTGGTGTTGTAATTGGTTTGCTAGTCGCGATCGCTGTTCCAACGGTGGACGCAAACCCCCAAACAATTGCCGGGATTGCCGTCAGCAGAGGAACCTTAGAAGCCTGCACCATCGCTGCGCTGCCAACCCCTACGCAGATTGCCGCTACTAGCGGATTAGCATTCAATACTGAAATTGCTAACAGCGTCAGGGAGGCAATGATAATGCCTGTCAAGTTCGAGGCAAGGCTTTGCTTCAAGCCAGAAGCCTTCCCACCTAAAATGAAAAAAGATGCCCAGGCAATAAATGTAACCCAGACAGGTACGAGAATTAACGTTGCGGTCAAATAAGTGTCAACTGCTCCCAAGATACCAATGCTGACACTGTAAGCATCTAACTTTTTCATCGGCAAGCCTCCTTATCAAGAATTGAAATTAAACAAGTAAAAACCTGATCCATAACTTAAGTCAGACAGGACTGAAAGCCTTCCTTTAAAGTGACTTCATGTAGATCACGACCAATAAAGACCATCTCATTCTGACGATTTTCGTTGGGCTTCCAGGGCTTTCCCGGTCTGCCTTCCAATAGCATGTGAACTCCCTGAAGCACAAATCGCCGTTCTTCATCGTCCACGTTCAAGATTCCCTTCATCCGAAAGATATTTTGTCCCTGCACTTGCACCAATTGATTGAGCCAACTAGTAAGCTTCCCACTATTAACAGAGCCAGATTCCACGATCGAGATTGAGGCAACCGTCTGATCATGCTCGTGAGCATCCTCGCTTAAAAACTCTGAATCGATCGCCAGTGCATTCTTGAGATCAAAGGCTTTAACTCCCAAAATTGAGGCGATCGCCAGTTCACAATTTTGTGTACGATGTATCTTTGCAATAGCATTCGCCGATCGAATCCGCCTCTCTAGAACGTCAACTTGCTCCGGCGAAACTAGATCGATTTTATTGAGTAGAATTACATCCGCAAAGGCGATCTGTTCCTGAGCCTCGCTGCTATCCCAATGATCCCAAATATGCTTAGCATCAACCACTGTTACCACAGCATCTAGCTCCGTTCTAGAACGCATGATTTCATCTACAAAGAATGACTGAATTACTGGAGCCGGATCTGCTAAACCTGTTGTTTCAATAATCAGATGATCAAACTTTTCTCGCTTCTCTAATAGGTTGCCAATAAGCCGAATCAAATCACCTCTCACAGTGCAGCAAATGCAGCCATTATTCATTTCTAGAATTTCTTCATCTGCATTCATCACAAGCTGGCTATCAATTCCTATGTCGCCAAACTCATTGACAATCACAGCCACTTTTCTGCCGTGTTCATCAGTTAAGATACGATTTAACAACGTGGTCTTCCCAGATCCTAGAAAACCTGTGATCACAGTAACAGGAATAGAAGGAGTCATTGCCATAACCTGGTGAGAAAACTTGATGAGACAAACTTCATGGATTAATTGATTGGTAAACTAACTGAGGTCTTGAACCATTTTTAATAGCTAGTCCAGTTTAATAGCTAGTCCAGAGACCCACCCACATCTCAAGCACGGACTATTAGCAGACCCTGCTAAAGCAGGCTGGAAGAAGTGCAAATCCACTTTAGTGGAGTTTCGACGTTAGACCGTGTTTGAGCTATGGGACAGGTGCTGTAAATGGTTTTAAGATCTGAATCAACTTATCGCACCAATTTTATAAAGAAAATGTATTAATTAAAACAAATTGATTAAGAAGGCATTTGGGGATAACCGCAGAATTCGGACAAAATAGCACGCTAAGGTGGGGTTTAGGGAGCAGTAGAACGGTAAATGCACTTAAGGGTCAAATTCCCTTGCAATCACAGAAAACCTAAGCGCAGCGAATCGACTTAAAGTGCCTAGAGCACAAGGTAAACGGGTATGGTTGAACTCAGCGGAGCAGTCACCCACTCCACTGAGTTGAACGCGATCCTATTTTAGGACTCCCACTAGGATTGGTTGAGGATAGCCAGAAGGCGTTGCCGATCGCCCACCGATTGCTGTC
>Ga0209591_10009871_pt1 | contig 10286 bp, 8 predicted proteins | sample MAT01_FD_187207 | JGI IMG/M metagenome (GOLD analysis project Ga0209591, IMG submission 187207) | Freshwater microbial communities from Lake Fryxell liftoff mats and glacier meltwater in Antarctica - MAT-01 (SPAdes) (version 2) | ecosystem: Environmental > Aquatic > Freshwater > Ice > Liftoff...
AAAGTGATCCTTGAAATAGAAAGTTTTTGGTTCAATTTGGTCCAACTGCCACAAAATCCAACTCAATAAGCTGATTGGCATTGCGGAATAAGAAACCACATGACAAACCCGGCAGGTTTCCAAAACCTGCCGGGTTTATTGTGAATTGCTTTCAAAATGATAACTTCCAATGGAAATCACAGCTATCTACTGAAAGAGTCAGATTAATTTCTGTTGTGAATTGCTTTCAAAATGATAACTTCCTATGGAAATCACAACTAATGAGGGATTAACGCACAAATAAAGCATGTTGTGAATTGCTTTCAAAATGATAACTTCCTATGGAAATCACAACGCGTATAGGTTTGTAGGTAGGTCCCATGGGTTGTGAATTGCTTTCAAAATGATAACTTCCTATGGAAATCACAACTCGGATGTGGGTGCGGTTATGTACGGTGACGTTGTGAATTGCTTTCAAAATGATAACTTCCTATGGAAATCACAACGTACAACTCAAACGCCATACGCATGAGCAAGTTGTGAATTGCTTTCAAAATGATAACTTCCTATGGAAATCCCAACACAGGACAGGGAGACATCCTGATGCATGGTGTTGTGAATTGCTTTCAAAATGATAACTTCCTATGGAAATCACAACTTTGCAGGATCAGCTTTGCAAGCCGGGAGTGTTGTGAATTGCTTTCAAAATGATAACTTCCTATGGAAATCACAACGGAAATTTAGTAAAGGCATTAAAGCAAAAGGTTGTGAATTGCTTTCAAAATGATAACTTCCTATGGAAATCACAACTATAGCTGTGGGGTTTGCCTCCGATCTCTTGTTGTGAATTGCTTTCAAAATGATAACTTCCTATGGAAATCACAACTGTGGCTAACAGAGTACCACAAGCAAGATGGTTGTGAATTGCTTTCAAAATGATAACTTCCTATGGAAATCACAATGGAGAAACCGAGTCGAGACCAACCTCAGAGTTGTGAATTTCTTTCAAAATGATAACTTCCTATGGAAATCACAACCTTCTCGTAAGCCTTTGCATTTGCCTGTGGTTGTGAATTGCTTTCAAAATGATAACTTCCTATGGAAATCACAACTATGTACGGTCTGTAATCTTCAGGTATTAGTTGTGAATTGCTTTCAAAATGATAACTTCCTATGGAAATCACAACCGAGAGTCTGCTTTTCATCCAGACCAATATGTTGTGAATTGCTTTCAAAATGATAACTTCCTATGGAAATCACAACTTACCAACACGTAAGTGCTTGGTATGTTGTTTTTTACGGTCATTTTTGGAAATAAAAAAAATACTGGGTTTCGGAAGGTTAAGAATAAGACCTGGCAGGTTTTTAAAACCTGCCAGGTCTTTTCCCCTCAAAACAATTCCAACTGCTGGGCCGGGGGCGGCGCCTCCATGGTCTTGGTTCCATAAAAAATCTCCATCATACCAAATTGCTTGTCGGTAATCTGCATGATACCGACTTTTCCCTTAGGTGGCAGGTTTTTTTTCACTCTTTTGGTATGGACATCGGCATTCTCCCGACTGGCACAAAACCGCATGTAAATCGAAAACTGAAACATGGCAAATCCATCATCCAGCATTTTCTTCCGGAATGAACCTGCGATTTTCCGATCCCGCTTGGTCTCGGTGGGCAGGTCAAAAAAGACTAAGACCCACAAACTCCTGTATTGGTTAAGTCTAGAATAAAACATCTCATCCATAGTCGGGGTAAATGATTTTTCGTCCCGTTCCTGCAAAGCAATCAAAAAGGGAACTTGTGGTGCGGCTTGCTGCCAGCATCAATGGACTTTTTTGCCCATCAATCTGCACATCCAAAGCAGGTATACTGAGCAGTTCCTTTTTCAAATCGACAGTAAGTTCTGAATAGTCATCTTCTGTCTCTACAATATGACAGACCACCATATCCACAAAAGGCCGGTAAGGCTCCATGATGTCATCCGCCAGACAGAACGCATTGTATTTGTTTCGGTGCCAAATTCCCAACTGAGGCAACATGCCCGAGGATACCAAAGCCCGCGCTATGACCGCCCTCAATATCGCATAGCCATAATTCAGCAAGTTGTTTGGCGGAATACCGACTTGGGTTCTATTAAAATCCGGAATGTGAAAAAGGTGCTGCCAATAATAGGCGGCTGCCTGGGCCTCATGGTTTCCGGTATCCCCAGAGTTGACATTCTTTGCCAAATGCTGGAGCTTTTGGATAGCTACTCCTTTTTCTTTGAGCAGTCCGGCTTGGTTGTTGATTTTGGCGGTTACGGTTTGTTGCCAAAGGTTCTTTTTGAGAGGCAGACTTGCCTCAAGTTGGAACCTGATGCGCTCCGTATGTTCGGTATGCCCATGCATGGGCAATAAAATCCCTTCTGGCATGTGCTGGGCATTGCAGGATACAACTGCCACTTTCAGGTCGGTAAGTTTTGACAAAAGCCCATTGGTAACCGTGATTTGCTGGTGTTCCAACACCACCATGCCCACATCCTCGAGCGGAACAATTCGTTCCGGTTGCTCCCCTTTTGGAAAAGCCACCACAAGCTGTTCGTTCTTGGTGCTGAGGTAAGCCGGATTTCCAAAAAAAAGTGTCCTTTTAATCATAATAATTCTTGTTTAAAGAGGAATCAAGAAGAAAGTCCTGGCAGGTTTTGGAAACCTGCAAGGTCTAAAGCTATTCTTCCATTTCTAATTTTAGAATAATTTCCTTTTTATCTTGTAGCAGGTAGTCCACATGCTTCCAATCATCGAAATAGATTTTAAATTCTTCCCTATCCACAGCAGAAAGAATATTGGGAAATCTGTAAGCATTCCAACTAGACCACTTCCAATGGTTCAGGTCCTTTACAAAGCCGTGTTTGATTGGATTGAGGAGTATGTACAAAAAGGTCTCCTGCCATTGCCTTTCGTCCAAAATAGGATTTCTTTTGAAATGTTCAACAAAAAGACTTCCCCTCCTTTGGTACCGCTTATTGAAGGATTTTGAATAAGAATTGAAGAAATCGCTAAAAGCTTTTGTAACCGGATTATTGGATGCATGTCCCATTTTGGTTTGGTGATGAGGAGAAAGACCTGCCAGGTTTTGAAAACCTGGCAGGTCTGACTTTACTTTAATCATTATGTGGAAATGATTTGGCATAAGACAATAGGCAAAAGTATCCACCAAACCACCTAGGTATTTTTCATATTGCTGAAGGAAAAACCTATAATTCTCCTCCTCCCGAAAGATATTCTCGGTTCCATTCGCATGGTTAAAAATATGGTAACATTGGGTTGGTTCCATTATATTTTGCAAAGAATCAATATTCCCCAACTTTTACAATTTCCCCCAAATGGTTGAGCCGGACTTTGACAATATTATTTATTCCTATTAATCCTTCCCTTTTCCATGTAACTCCTTTTAGTTTAGAATGATCTTCGACATTCGTTTCTAAATGATGTCTAAAAAAATAATCCTTGATTGTAAATTTCTGGACTCTAAACAAACTCGTGCTTATTATTTTAGCATTTTCAGGGTTCAATAAGTCCACTTCCCTAGGATTGAAATCAATTGAACTATTCGGAAAAACAAAATATTCATTTTGCTTCATGGTAAACAGGAACTGCCATCCTAAGTGTTGATTGTATGTTTTATCAACAACAGGAAAACCTTGATTTACCCTTTCCAGAGCTTCAAAAAAGGATACAACTTTTTCTTGCAAATCTCCCTTTTCATCCCGATAAATGGAAACGTGGTGGTTATTTCCTGTACTTACAAAATCAACAGGAATAGATTTCCCTTCCTTATCCAAAATCTCATTTCCAAAATGATCTTTTTTATTATGTAATGGTTCCGCATTTTTCACTCCACTGATAGTGACCCTTTTTATTGAGACACCTTTAGTTTCATTGAGCCAAATTGGGTTTTTGTCTAAGTCAGAAAAGGCTTTTTTAGGATCACTTCCAAATTTTCTAAATCTACTTAGAAGAATCTTTTTTACTCCAACATCAATTATTTTTTCGATTGATTTTTCATCTTTGAAATTTTCAGGAGTTAAATCTTTTCGGACGGAAAAGTCTTCTTCTAACCAAACCAATTTTATTTTTTCAGGAAGCGTCTTTGTTTTTCCATCATTTAAAAAAATAGGCTTTTTGCTTAGTGAATTCTTCCCCCCAAAAGCTTTCACTGGATCGTTTGCGTTATCAGATAATCGTTCCAAAAGCAATTTTTTGTAATGAGGGTCAGCAATTTTCTCAATAGTATCCAAATCGAATTTTATTCCGACTTTCTCTAATTTGCTTTCATAATATCTATACTTTCCATACACAGTCTCTTTATGCAATTGCCCTCTCGGAGTGAGCTCTATCTTAATCCTATCACCAGTTTTTGATTTGGTTCTGTTTTTGTTTTTGGTAACGACCTTATTTTTTGCTTTGTGGGACACCAGCACATTTTCTAAATGCTCTTTTGAAACTTGACGAAAATTTGGAATAGGCAAATTGAAAACCCTATTTTTATTGCCGTGATCATCGATCATAATATGGGTTTCTTTCGTTTCTATTCCGATAACATTTCCATGCAATTTATTTTTTTCGTTTTTCCTTGCATTGAGGTTGTTTAGATATTGAATATGACTATGCTTTGTAAAAGCTATTGTCAAAGCATCCATCGCATGATGACGGTGATCGTTTCTTTTGCTCCAATCTATAATTCGCTCTTTGAAAGTGCCGTCTTTTTTTTCTACCAATTCAGTCAAACCCAGTTTTTTGAATTTGTCAAAATTCAATTCCTGCATGATATTGATCAAATCCCAATCTTCTCTTAGTCTATCTGTTACACTTCCTGTAGTGGAAACAACAGAACGGGTAATTTCATAGAGCATATTTTTCGCTTTCTTAGCGATGTATTGTGTATCCCTTAGATCTCGTTGGATAAATCCATCTCCGATTTCAGATTCTTTTTTGATGAGTTTTAGATATTTAGCTTTAGAAATTCCCTCCTCTTTATTTTTCTTGCCTACCTCAAAAATGCTATCAACTCTGTTTAAATAATCTACAAGATTTTTCTCCCCATATTTACTTTCAATATAATCGATCGCTGTTTTATTTCCTTTGTCCAGATTATCTTTTCTGAATACCACTGTTTTATTGGAAAAGCTATCATCAAACAATTTAGCCTGTGGGATAATATGATCAATATCAATTTGTTTACTAAACAGTATTTCTCTTGGAATGTAGGTATTCGTATATAAATCCTTATAACCGATATTTTTCAGTTCCTCGTACAACCGATATCGAATAATGTCATTTCGGCTAGGATTTTTTACCCCAAATTCACTTGTCAAAAGTTTAAAAATTTTCTCATGCGCTAATTTTGTTGCGTTTATATTTGTAGTCATTTCTGCCCGCTCTTTTGCATTTTTCTTCAGTTCGCGAGCAAGTTCAATCCGGATTTCATCGAATTTAAAATATTCAACAATATTCCCATTTTCATCTCTTTTACTGTTTTTCTCTATCAATGCATTGACCACATTGACGAGCTGATTCAGGATTTTTTCTACTACGGGGTTACGGAGGCTATTCTTCTTAAGTATTTCTAATTTGTCCTTCAAAGGACGATTGGCAATTTCTTCTTTTGTCAATGAAGATGCAGAATGCCTGTATCCCGCCAATTCACAAGCGGTACTATAATTATTTTCTTTGATGTAAGGATAAATTTTCCGGATTGCTTTACTGCTCAGATTTCCGTAATCGTCGGAAAGGGTTAAATTGGCCAACACCTGACCATGTTCTCTTTTGAAGCCAAATTTCTTTTCCAACAAATCATACAGTTTTTCATTTCCGCTGGCAGACTCATCCCCTTCATAGGAGTATAGCAAATGCCAAAGTTGATAGGATGGCTGCAAATCAAATTCCTTTCCTTCAAGTTCTGGATTAAAATCTAAGATGCCTGTATTGATTTTCAAGGTTTCAAAAATCTGTTTGACCATCATTTTAATATCATGAGCGGAAATATTGAGGTCACCAAGTTCAACTTCATCTTTATTCGATTTTATTTTCAGTAAATCCTTGACATCATATCCTTCAATATCCAATATTTTAAGATAGGCTTCATAAAGAGCTTTATTTGTCCGGTTACCTTCTAATTGGGTATAATTAATTTCCCAATCCTGATTTCTGTAACCCAAGATTTCAAGAAGAGTCTTTTCTGACAAATTGCCTTTTAAGTTCAATTCCTCAAAAAGTTTCATTTTCTCTTCCAAATCAAAAGGAAAAATTTCCTGTTCTTCTTCAAATAAATTGGCCTCCTTTTCATTTTTTGCAATACGTTTTTTGCTTCCTTTATTCTTGATTAATAAATTTTGAACGATTTGCCAAATTTTAAATTCCTGCAATAGAGGTGAAGACTTTGGCGCTACTTTCAATCCAATTGTTTTCTTTTTGCCATTTTCTATTTCGATTTCCCTACTTTCAAATTCACAGAAACTCACCAATCCTTTTTGGGATTTCAGTTTCCGTTGGTAAAAAATCACTATATCTCGAATTTCTTGCTTTAAATCTTCCGTCAATTCTAAATGATATTTTCTTTGTTCATTCCAAATAGTTTCAAACTCATCCAAATAGTCTTGGCGATAAAAAACCTGATTTTTCATGCGGATATTTGAGTTTTTCAGCAATTGCTTATACAAATATTGTCCAACGGTTTCTTTGTTAAAATACAGTTCTTTACTTCTGTCCGAAATAGCCCCTAGATAACCACTTGAATTATTGAGGTTATTATTTATTTCCGTGATAACATAAGCCACTTCCTCTTTTTCCAATTTTTGAGAAACTGCCTCACTTCGCCATTTATAAGCTTGGATTTTTTTCTCATCCCTAAAGCCTTTAATTTCAGCAGTATTAAATTTGTATTTTCCCCAAAAAGAGGAAGAAGTTGCCCTCTGTCCTTTTCCTTCCAATTCTTTTTTAAACTCATCAGTAAAAATCTCAGGATAAAATTGCTTTTGGAAATCCCAAACCTTATCAAGTTCTGCCTGCAAATCCGAACGGTAAAAATCTGGAATTTGCTTTTTACTTTCCATTAGAAAACTATAGGCCAATTGGCCAGGAGTCAGATTTTCTTCATAGAGCTTTTTCGCAACTTCCATCCCATCTATTGCGTGACCTTCATCTTCATTCTTTGCTTTACGACTGCTTTTATAGCCACGCTTTTTATTGATAGTTAAAAATACTCTTGCTAAATCCTCTTTTTCGATTCTTTCTTTTGCAGATTGTGCTCTCAGCTTCCAAGTAGAATGTGTCGTACGTTTTCCAAACTCTGCAAGTTTGGTTTCTTTTGAAATGATGTCTCCCTTGAATAAAGCATGGATCAGATTTGCTCGCCTTTCTTGGTAACGGTCGAGATTCCTCCTCGCTCCTCTTTTTAATGTTCGATCTGCATTAATGGAAATTGGCTTTCCTTTCTCAAAATTCGTTTGCTCGTCAGTGGTTAGTGGATTTACCCGGACGCCAATTTGTATTATTTCTGAATTCTGATACTGTTCATCCTCTATCACATAGGCATAACCAATAGAAGTTGTCCCCAAATCCAATCCCAAAATCTTTTTCATATTTTTTTATTTTTGAAGTTTAAACCTATATTAGCACCATCATTTTGAAGCAATTCACAATAAGGATTATTCCGTTGTGAAAACATTAAAAGGGCCCTGTGGGATTTTTCTCACAGGGTCGTTTTTTATATCCTGCCAATCCCCTAAACTAAACCATTGATTTTATAAAAAAAATACCTGAATTAGGTTATTTTGTGTTTTGACGAATATTGTCGGAAAAAATCAAAGAAACCGATTTCCATTTCCACCCCTTCCCCATCCCACCCTCCCCTTCCCCACCTTATAGATACTCCGTCTATGAACTATATACCGGGTTTTGGATAAGTTGTCATAGATATCTCTCCCCTGCTACCCCCACCATTAGAAAGACTTCCTTTTGGTCCTTCATTCCCCATCTTCTTTTCAAATTCTGCTTACCTTTATTTCATTTGTTATTACATTTAGAAACCCGAACGTGCTTTTCTAATTATTATCAACCGGTATAAAAGAATGAAGAAAACAGTGATAATTGCTTTGGCCTGTATCTTTTCATACGTGGCCTCAGCTCAAAATAAAAACCCGATCGGATTGATCGAAACCCCTAAAGGGAATATTTACATCAGCCTTTTTGACGAAACCCCAAGCCACCAACAAAGCTTTATCCGACTTGCCAAAGCTGGATATTGGGACTCCCTGACTTTCAACAGGGTCATCCCAAACTTCGTCGCACAAGGTGGCTGCCCAGATACCGAGGAGGGATTTAAGGATCCGGAGTATCTCCTGGAACCGGAATTTGTCAAAGGAATCACACATATCTATGGTGCCGTCGGGGCCGGAAGGGACAATAACCCAGCAAAACTTTCCGCAAGGTGCCAGTTTTATATTGTCCAAAACAAAGACGGAATGCACAGGTTGGACAATGATTACACGGTTTTTGGCCAGGTGATCAAAGGAATGGATATCGTCGATCAGATTGTGTACCAAAAAAGGGACAGCAAAGACGAGCCCGTGATTCCTATCACCCTCAAAATTACAATCCTTTACCTATCCAAAGCCCAATTGGAAGAATTGACCAACTTTTAAGCAGCTCCGATCAAAATGAAATGGAATAAACCTGCCGCACTCAAAATATTGAAATATACAGGAATCGGACTGGGACTGAAGCTCGCACTCATGGCTTTCTTCCCGGTATTCCTCAAAGACAAAGTCAACAACAAAGTCAGGGAATACATCAGTAGTCAGGTGACTTCGGAGTTTTCGTTCAATGAAATCAACCTGAATTTTTCAGGCAATTTCCCAATTTGACTGTTTCCTTGGATGAGGTCTTCATTCAGGGAGCAGATGGATTTGTACCCGTCACCTTATTGTTTGCCAAAGATTTTTCTTTAGGAGTCAACCTGTTTTCAAGGACAAAGTTGAAATCTCAGGCATTTATCTCGACCAAGCCCGTATCAATATTTTGAGGGACACGCAGGGGCATGCCAATTTTGATATTTTTCGTGCAGAAACGACACTGCCCAATCTGAAGAAACACCATCTGACCTAACATTGGAAATCAACAATATGTGGACACGCATGGGGCAGTTCAGGGAGTGGTCATGATTCCTTCCGATGTGGATTTCAGCTTGGTGGCTTCTGTGGACAGTGTCTTTTTTGATGACATCAGATTGGAAAAATTCAAAGGAAAAATCCGACTGATAGAAGGCGTTCTCATAATGGGAAATACCGGATTCAACCTGGTCAGCGCTGATGTTCAAATGACAGAAAATATGCTCCCGCCAATCCATTCACGGCGGATTTTGATTATTCCATAAAGGCGAAAGGCTTGATATCAAACGGGCATATGATGAAATTCCTTTGTTTCGGGAAATGATCAATGCGGCTGAATATGCGCAGGGTGTTGCTTCCCTAGATTACAAGCTTTCCGGAAGATTGGATGCCAATATGGATCCGATACTTCCCTCTATCAAAGGATCGGGGGTTTTTGCTTTGGACAAAATAAAATTGAAAGGGTTCAAACTCATGAATACCATAGCCAAGGATACTGAAAACAAAAAATTGGTAGATCCGGAATTGGCAGGCGCTCAGATCAAAAGCAGCATTGCAAACAACCTGACGACCATTGAAAGGACGAGGATGAGAATCGCAGGTTTCAGACCGAAGTGCACTTTTGTTTTCTTTCTGACTTTGCGGTCAATAAAAACTGATTTACTATAAATGTTGGGAATATAGAAATCTACATTTAGAGGGAATTCCTCAAACCGGAGACCTATTATAATTACTTCCATATTTCGAGCCAGGTTATTCTAACTATTTTTTTATGGATCTTAAAATTACCTTCTCACTAAATTTTGTGTAGAACTATTTTTATGAACTGATAAAGTGTTTTATTAGGGAAAATCCTCCAAAACCTTCTAAAAGAACAATCAAAACAATAGATTCCATTTAAAATAAAACCTATGTATTTGTCCTAATTGATTGATTTAATTGCAGAATATTGATAGAAAGTGGTCAAAAAGTTAATATTTTATTCAAAAACAAAATATTTGGAACTAACCTTTTTACTTTTAAAGGAAAAACAATTATGAAAAAAAAATTCTTTCTTTTCGCTATTTTATTTATAGCATTATTCACCTATAATGCAGAAGCTCAAGGATTTAAAGCTCCAAAAGTGGAAATTCCGGCTGCAGATCTTCAAAAGCAATTGCTAAGAGCA
>Ga0209591_10009872_pt1 | contig 10285 bp, 8 predicted proteins | sample MAT01_FD_187207 | JGI IMG/M metagenome (GOLD analysis project Ga0209591, IMG submission 187207) | Freshwater microbial communities from Lake Fryxell liftoff mats and glacier meltwater in Antarctica - MAT-01 (SPAdes) (version 2) | ecosystem: Environmental > Aquatic > Freshwater > Ice > Liftoff...
GCCGGGCCTACTTGTACTCCCATAGCTTGCAGTCCAAACTGCCGTTGAAGAACGGCGTGCGGCGGCGCACGGGCAGGCGGATTTGGCGGGCGAGAAAGTCGTTGGCGGTGAAAGCCGCGAGCCGCCAGCCGGGCCAGCAACCCGCGATCACTTCGCCGAGCGAACCGTAGAGGAACTCCAACTCGGCCTCGTCGCCGATGCGTTCGCCGTAGGGCGGGTTGCAGATCACGAGGCCGGGTTTCACGTCGGCGGGGGGGCGGGCCTTCGAGAGATCTTTGCGCTCGAATGCGAGCAAGTGCCCGACCCCTGCGGCCTTGGCGTTGCCGAGGGCGAACTCGATCGCATCGGTGCGGATGTCGCTTCCGAGGATCGGGGCGGGAAGGGTGGGCAATACCCGCTTGCGGGCGTCTTCGCGCATCGCGGACCACTCGGCTTTGTCGAAGTCGCTCCAGCCATAGAAGCCGAACCATCGACGGGTTAATCCGGGTGGGCGATTGGTGGCAATCCAAGCGGCTTCGATGGCGAACGTGCCCGAGCCGCACATCGGATCGACGAGTGCCTCGGTGCCGTCGTAGCCGAGGTGCATCAAGAGCCCCGCGGCGAGCGCTTCGTTGAGCGGAGCGCGGCTTTGCACGGGGCGGTAACCCCGCTTGTGCAGCGAATCCCAGGAACTATCGAGGCTCAGGATCGCCTTGTCCTTCGAGATGTGCAAGTTGATACCGATGCTCGGCGACTCGACGTTCACGCTCGGCCGCAGCCCGTTGATATCGCGGAACTGATCGCAGATCGCGTCCTTCACGCGCCGCGAGGCGTACTGCGAATGCGTGATCGCGGAGTTCTTCGCGTTGCAATCGACGGCGAGCGTTTGATCGGTGGTCATGTACTGCGACCAATCGATCGACCGCACCGCGTCGTAGAGTTCGTCCGGCGAGAAAACGTCGGCGTTCAAGATCGGCTTCAGCACGCGTACGGCGGTGCGGAGTTCGAGATTGGCGCGGTATAGGGTCGTGCGGTCGCCCTCGAACGAAACCCCACCGCGGCCCGAATCCACGGCGGACGCGCCGATGGCTCTGAGTTCCTTGGCGAGAATCGGTTCGAGCCCGCGGGCACAGGTGGCGAAGAAGCGGTCCATAGGATGCGGTTCTGATTCTTTCTGTTGTGGGGCAGGCCTCCCGGCCTGCCATCACTTGCCAGGCCGGGAGGCCTGGCACCACAATTATTGCCCTTTACCGATCGTGAAGAGCAGAGCGATGAACCCGACGATCAAGGTGATGATGGCGAGCTTGAGCAGCTTTTCGACGAGCCAGACCGAGAGTCCCTGGCTCATCGGTATGCGGACGACCCTGGCGTGAATCGCGGAGCAGATCGTCATGTGAACTGGGAGGGCGAGGAAGAACTGAACCACGCCGGCCTCCCAGAGCGGGTACTTCGCGGTTTGGTAAACCTCGTAGAGAACGCCGCTGAAGAATGCATCCACGCCCGCGGGAACGGCGAGCAACAGGACGACGAGCCCGATCGTCCGCAGGAACCCCGGTTGGGGAATCTTGCAGAGCGAACAGGCCGCGCGGAAGATGAGCACCTCGAACGCCAAAACGACGAGGAGCACGAACCCCAGGCAAACGAGCAGGACGATGACCTGAGCGGGGTTGGGGTTCACGGGCGCTCGGCCTCCGCCGGGGCGGGGAACTGATCGCAGAGTTCGTGGACGCTGCCGCGGACGCGGGATGCCAAATCGTCGTCGTCCGGTCGGGCGAGCACGTCGGTGATCCAGCGGGCGATCTGCTTCATTTCCGGCTCTTTCATCCCGCGGGTCGTCAAAGCCGGCGTGCCGAGTCGGATGCCCGAGGGGTCCATTGGTTTTCGTGGATCGTAAGGAATCATGTTCTTGTTGACCGTGATCCCCGCCTGATCCAACGCGTGCTCGGCGATCTTGCCCGTGGTTCCCTTCGCGGTCACGTCCACGAGTATGAGGTGCGTATCGGTTCCGCCCGAGATGATGCGGAACCCGAGGAGGGTGAGTTCGTCCGCGAGCACCTTGGCGTTCGCGATCACTTGCGCGGAGTATTCGCGGAACAAGGGCTGAAGCGCTTCCAGAAACGCCACGGCCTTCGCGGCGACGACGTGCATGAGCGGTCCGCCCTGGATGCCGGGGAAGACCGCGGAGTCGATTGGCTTCGCCCACGTTTCCTTGCAGAGAATCACGCCGCTGCGGGGGCCGCGCAAGGTCTTGTGCGTCGTCGAAGTGACGAAGTCCGCGTGCGGCACGGGGTCCGGGTGCAACTTTGCGGCGACGAGCCCGGCGATGTGGGCCATGTCCACCAGCAATAGGGCGCCGACTTCCTTGCAAATCTCGGCGAACTTCGCAAAGTCGAGCGTCCGCGGATAGGCGCTCGCCCCGGCGATCACGAGTTTCGGCTTGTGCTCGCGGGCTTGCTTCGCCACCTGGTCGAAGTCGATCCGGTGCGTGTCTTGCGTCACGCCGTAGCTGGCGACTTTGAAATACTTGCCCGAGAAGTTCAGCTTCATGCCGTGGGTGAGGTGCCCGCCGTGGGCGAGGTCGAGACCGAGGATCGCGTCGCCCGGTTGCAAGGCGGCGAGGAACACGGCCATGTTCGCCTGGGCCCCGGAGTGCGGCTGGACGTTGACGTGGTCCGAGCCGAAGAGTTGCTTCGCCCGGGAAATCGCGAGCCGTTCGGCGATGTCCACGAACTCGCAGCCGCCGTAGTACCGCTTGCCGGGGTAGCCTTCCGCGTACTTGTTGGTCAGGCACGTGCCCTGAGCCGCCATCACGGCGGCGCTCGTGTAGTTCTCGGAGGCGATCATTTCCAAACCGAACTGCTGCCGGGTGCGCTCGGATTGAATCGCCTGCCAGATCTCGGGGTCGGCGGTTTGCAGAATGCTCATGGACCTCTCCGGAACCGATTACGCCACTGTCTCTGATTTGATCTAGCGAAACGGTCAATCGAACAAAACCCCCGCGGCGCGGAGTTGTGCCGGGAGCGTGCCGTCCGGGCGGTACTGGATCGCTTTCCAACCGAACTTGCGCGCGGCCTCCACGTTCACCGCCATATCGTCCACGAAGACGCACTCGCCCGGTTCCGCGGCGACGAATTGTTGGCAGTATTCGAAGTACCCCGCATTCGGCTTGCGGACCTTCGCAAGCTGCGATGGGCACAAGTGATCGAAGTACCGCAGCACGTCGTCGAATTGCTCGGTGTACTTGGCGAAGTGGGCCTCGTTCGTGTTGCTCGCCAGCACGAGCCGATAAATCGTCTTCAACCGCGGGATCAGTTCGCAGACTTCGGGGTTGCCCGTGAAAATGTCCACGAACGCGGCGAGGAACTCCTCCTGCGAGCAGGTCAACTTCGCCTCGCGCTTACCGATCGCGAAGTACTCGGCCGTGTTGAGCTTCCCCGCTTCGTAGTCGTCTTCGAGTTGTCCGTTGTAAAGTTCCGCCGTGAGTTCCGCGGCCGTCAGCGGCGTGTACTGCACCAGTTGCCGCACCGCCCGCTGGTGATCGAAAAAGGCGACGACGTTTCCGAAATCGAAGAGGATGGTTTTCATGGAGTCTATTTTACGACCTACCGCCGCGGAAGGCTCAAGGTGCCACGGTGCCAGTGGGTACCGATTCATGGTGCCACGACACCCACGACACCCACGACACCCACGACACCCACGACACCTCGGCACCTTGGCACCTTGGAGCGGAATGCAAAAACAGCGTGTCGAATGCCGACTTAATCGATCCGCGAAGTGTGTAGTGCACGCTCGCATGACAGATTTCGGTGCTGGAAAGACGCCAGAAGTTGATGGTTTTGAAGCGAAAACCAAAGGTTTTAGGCGATCGGCGGGTTTTGGTTTACCCTCTTTCCAACGGAGAGAGGGGAAAAGATCATCTACCGCTCGGCTTAATGTTCGCCAGGTTCACACACACCGTTTTCCAGTGTTCATGAACATTAAGAACGCTACGAACACGTGAACATTAAGGAAATCGGCGGGTTTGGTTTCCCCACTCCCCGGTGGGGAGAGGGGAAAAGATCATCTGCCGCTCGCCTTAAAGCGCTTTACAACGTGAAACGAACTGTTTGAGGAGTGAAAACGATGCTTTTGGGCGCGAAATCGAGAGAAAAGTGCTGTACTGACCGCGATCCGGTTCTGTACAGGACAACGCTCCGAAGTGCTTTGTGATCGAACTCTCGATGGATTTGTCCGAGCCCGAACGATGGTGGGGTCGAGCTCCTTCGTTCGGCGCTCGGTCTCGGAAATGAACCGTCGCTCAAGACGCGGGTGACTCTGCCCGAGGCCGACTTCCGAAGTCCCGAGCGACTTCGGAAGTCGTTTGTTGGGGTGAGGCTTTAAATCTGAACCCGAACGCCAGTGAGGTTCTGGAGCAAAACCTCACTGGCGTTCGGGCTCAGACATCCATCGCCACTTCTACTTTTCAACCTTCACCTTCACCACGCCGTAGACCAAGAACTTCGGCACGTCGAATCGAACGCGGCCGTTCGCGGTCTCGAATGGTACGGCGATGCTCTCCGGGCTTTCCGGCGACATGAAACGAACGGCCGCGGCTTTTGTTTCTGCGGGTAGCAGAAGGTCGGCTTTCATTCCCTCGACGAGGATGGGCTTCTCGTCTTTGATGCCCGCGCCGGCGCTCTTCGCCTTCGCGGGTTCCTCGCGGTTGTAGTTCACGAAGTGCAGGGCAATCTCCGCGTCGTTCGTTCGGCTGGCGGAGACGCGGACCGTGTTCGGACCCCGGAATGTGCTCAACTCTTTTGAGAGATCGGCATTCTTCGACGGGTCCACAACGACGCGGTACTTGGCTTTGTTGGCGGGGGTGAGCATGTCGTCGGGGAGCACGTCGAACAGCACCTTTTGATCGAGCAGTTCCAACCCTCGCTTCTTGAACGCTTCGACCGCGGCGACATCGCCTTCGTGAACGCGGCTCCGCGGGTAGAGCAAGACGACCTCCGCGTGCGAGCGGGTGCCGCGGTAAACTTCGGCGTGCTTCTCCAGGAACCCGTAGTAGCGAACGATTTCTTCGCGGGCCATCGGGTCTTTGAAGCGGGTGTAGAAGCCCATCGGCGCGCCGCCGTTGGCGGCGAGTTCGGCGATGGCCACGCGGGTACGGGTCGATTCGTACTTGCCGAGGGTGTACGGTTTGTCGTCGAACGTGCCGCGGATGTAGCGAGCTTGCAGCGTCGCTTCGCCGAGCATTCCGGCTTTGAGGTCCGTGAAGTGCGCGGCCCCGCCGGTGCTGTACCAGAGGTAATCTTCGTCGCGGCCCCAGAGGTCCGAGGGGAGCATCGTTCGCTCGTCGCCGTTGATCTGGTTGAAGTCGCCGAGGTGATTCCACTGGGCGAGGATGAGGTTGGGCTTGAGCGAACGGGCGTGTTTGACGAAGACTTCGTCGAAGGCGTTCTTGGTGCCGATCTGCGAGAACCGCAGCATTTCGCGGCGGAGCGGGGTCGATTGCTTGGGGTCGTGCCAGCCGACGATCTCGGGGAACTTGTGCGTTTTGAGGTCGGCCACGTCGAACTTTTGTTGCAGTTGATCGGCCGTGAAGCGTTCGCCGAGGTAGCTTTTGAACCCGGCCTGGCAGTGCTCGCAGAGGCAGTTGTGGCGGTAGAAGTAGTTAGCGATGTAGCCATCGACGCCGCGGTCGATGCCGCGTTTGGCCCAGGCTTTGAGCACCGTGCGCCAGTGCGGGTTGTTCAGGCACGCGGTGAACTCGCGCATCTGGCCGATGCTGTAGTTCTTCGAGGCCATGGGGGTGCCGTCCGCGTTGCGGGCGAGCAGGTCGAGCGGGTCTTTCACCGGCTTGGGGCCGAGTTCCTTTTCGTCCCACAGGTCGCGGTAGAACTTGAAGAAGCCCCGCGGGCCGTCCGGACCGTCGGGTTCGCCGACGAGGAACGAGACGTTGAAGTGGCCGACGACTTTGGCCCCGAGTTTGTGAATTGCAGCGTTGCGGTCCTCGTGCCACTTGCCGCACTCACTTAAGCCTTGGACCGGGAAGTGGGCGGGATAGCCCTTGAACTGCGGCGTGTGAGCGAGGCTGTAGAAGTGCCCACCGTAGAAGCCGATTTGGCAAATCTCGGGGCGAGCGTCTTCGACGAACTTGAGGTAGTCGTCGTCTCCGTACTCCGCCCAGTGGGCGATCATGCGGGTGAACTCGACGCGCTCGCGCACGGGGTCCGCGGCATGGGCGAAGGAGCCGAGAGCGAGGAAGGTGGCGACGAGCAGCGAGCGAGACGGGGTCATGGCGGCATCCCTTGCTTGCGCGGCGGGCTTGTATCGAGAGCTTTGAGCCGCCTTACCATCTCATCGCGGCCGAGCGTTCGCAACGTCCGAATGTTCCGCTCGGGGATTTCCTGAAGGCTTTCTTCGCTCATCGCGAGTTCCGAAATGCTCGCTTCGCGGAGCAGGTGCAGCATCGGGTACGGGGAGCGGTTCGTAAAATTCTCGACGCTATCAACGGTCGTTCCTTCAAATTGATAATCCGGATGGAAGCTGGCGATCTGGATCACGCCTTCCAACTTCAGGGTCTTGAGGAGTCGATCGGCCCTGGCGAGGAAATCGTTGTAGTCCATGAAATTCGTCAGCACTTGCGGGTGAATGAGCACGGTGGTTTCGACGGCGTTGCGGTCCGCAGTCGCGAGCGTTTCGAGTTCCGTTCGCAGTTCTTCGAGGAGCGATTTCTCCTCCGTCGCTTCGGAGACGACGTAGCGAATGCGGTCGGCATCGAAGACTTTTCGGGCGAAGGGGCACAGGTTCAAATCGATCACGACGCCCGCGATCCAGCGGCGGGTGGTTTCGATTGCGGCTTGCGGGTCGAGTGGCTCCATGCTCGACATGGTAGGTACATGGAACGCGTTTTTAACGTGCCCATCGACGGGCACGTTAAAAACGTGCCCCACAATTCGTAAACCTTCGGCATGTTGCCGTTCGACCAACCTGCGTTGATTTTGGCCCCGATGGAAGGGGTAACGGACGCGCCGATGCGCGAGGTGCAGGGGGCCTCGGGGGCGTTCACGTTCGCGGTGTCCGAATTTCTGCGGGTGAGCCAGACGGTGCCGCCGAAGGGCGTTTTCCTTCGGCACGTCCCGGAGTTGAAACACGGTTGCCGAACGGCGAATGGATTGCCCGTCGCGGTGCAAATCCTCGGCGGGCACGCGGGGCGGATGGCCGAAGCGGCCGTCGTGGCGCACAAAGCCGGGGCCGCGGCCATCGATATCAACTTCGGCTGCCCGGCCCCGACGGTGAATCGCCACGACGGCGGGGCGACGCTGTTGAAGTACCCCGAGCGCATCCGCGAAATCGTGCGGGCCGTGCGAGACGCGCTTCCGGCTTCCGTTCCCGTGTCGGCCAAGTTGCGGCTGGGGTGGGACAGCATCAATGCCATTCACCTCAACGCCGAGATGGCCACGGAGGGGGGCGCGGCGTGGATCACCATTCACGCGCGAACGCGCGTCGCAGGGTATGCTCCACCGGTCCACTGGGGTTCGATTGGACAAGTCCGCGAACGGTCGACGATCCCCGTCGTCGCGAACGGGGACTCTGGACGATCGAAGACTTCCGCCAGTGCCGCGAGGAGACCGGGTGCCGGCACTTCATGATCGGCCGCGGGGCGTTGGCGAATCCGCGGTTGCCGATGCAGATCGCATTCGAGCTCGGGCTCACTTCGATTGAACCGAACGTCGAAACCGTGGACTGGCCCGCGGAGTTGATGCAACTCGTCGAGGCCATGCGGCGGTTCCCGGAGAACAGTGCGAATCGCATCCTCTGCCGCGTGAAGCAATGGCTGAGCATGGCCGCGAAGTTCGGCGACTTTGGGGGGTTCGACGCGGTGAAGCGGGCGAGCGGATTGGACGAACTGTTTGAGAGGCTCGAAGCGAGCGTGCGTGTATCGCGAGTGTAACGTCCCGAGCGTTGCGGCGAGCGGACCGTATGATGGCGGGCGCTTACCGTGGGGCACGTTTCTAACGTGCCCATACGCTCGGGCACGTTGGAAACGTGCCCCACGACGAACGATCACCCGAGGCCATCGCCATGCGTTCTTTCCCGACTCTTGCGGTCGCGCTCCTTCTCGCGACCCCGATCTTTGCGGACGAAACCCCGGTCAAAGGCAAGATCACGGCCGTGGACCTGTTCAAGAACGGGCTCGCGGTGGTGAGGTGCGAAGTCACCCTCGGCAAGCCCGGCTTCTACATGATGGACGAGGTGCCGCAGCCGATCCACGGGACGTATTCGGTCGAGGGCGGAGCGACGGTCGAAACGCTGGTGCAGATGCGCGACGTGGAGGTTCCCACGACGGACGTGCCGCCGGGGAACTTGCAGGAAGACCTCGCGGGCAAAAAAGTCACGATCCACTTCCGCGGCGACAAGCGAGCCCCGGCCGTCGGCACGATGATGAAGTTCAAGCCCGCGAAGGGCGAGGATCTCGTCAATCAACCCAACCGATTCATCATCCTGCAAATGGGTAACGAGCGGTCGTACATCGAAACGTCCGAGATCGGCTCGATCGTCGCGGCCGACGCGGGCGACACCGTCAAGCGGTCCCGGCCTCGGCTCGTGCTCACGCTCGGGGCCACGGATAAAGCGGAAACCAAAGTCACGATCCGCTACCTCACCCGCGGGCTCGCCTGGGCGCCGAGTTACAAGATCGACATCACCGATCCGAAATCGCTGACGCTCGAACAGCACGCCGTGGTGCGGAACGAACTCTCGGACTTGAAGGACGCCGAGGTGCGATTGATCTCCGGCTACCCGAGCGTGCAGTTCTCGCACGTCCTCTCGCCGCTCGCTCCGAAGGTCAACTGGGCCGCGTTCTTCCAGCAACTCGGCAACGGCGGCGGTCGAGACAATGACATGACCGGCAACTCGGTCGCCACCCAACAACTGGCGATGAACAACTTCCGCGGCGCAACGTTCGACCTCGCGCTCGGGGCGATCCCGGTCGGGGAGGGCGTCGATCTTCACTACCAATCCATCGGCAAGCGGACCCTTGCGGAAGGGGATTCCATCGCGCTGAGCGTAGCCAAGGGCAAGGCCGATTACGAGCGCGTGGTCGAATGGCTCGTGCCGGATAACCGCAATGAGTACGGCCGCTACGAAAACCGCAGCCACGGGGAAGACGACAGTGCCTGGGACGCGCTGAAGTTCAAGAACCCGCTGGCGTTCCCCATGACGACGGGCCCGGCCACGGTCGTCTCCAGCGGACAGTTCAACGGCCAACGCACGAGCTTCTGGGTGAACTCCGGCGAAGAAACGCTCCTCCGCGTCGGCAAGGCGCTGAGCATCCGCACGCGGGCGACCGAGCACGAAGTGCTCAACAAGAACGGCGACCGCGACCTCATCTGGATCGGCGGAAACCAATACCGCCGGAGCATCGTCGAAGGCGAATTGGGAATGAGCAACCACCGCAAGGAGACGGTCCAACTCCTGATCCGGCGCCGGTTCTCGGGCGATTTAGTCAAGGCCGAGGGCGACCCCAAGTCGTCGCTGCGGGAAGAGGGCGTGTTCTCGATCAACAAACGAAATGAACTGCTGTGGGCGCTACCCCTGAAGTCGGGCGAAGAGCGGATTTTAAAGTATAGCTACACGGTGTTGGTCCCGCATTGAGAAGCCTGAGGCCGAACGATAGTGAGGTCTTGTTTGAAGACCTCACTATCGTTCGGGCTCAGAAAAACTCGTTCTTAATTACGCCGGCTTGGAACTGACGTTCACAAACGTGTGGATGTGCGGCAAGGCGCGGAAGCTCCAGACGAAGCCCGGGCCTTCCAGCCGCCAGTACGTCCACGGTTCCTTTTCGCTGTTCGTGCCTTCCTTGTAAAAGGCCATCGTCATCTTTTCGAGGCCGCCGCCGGCCTTGACGATCTCCATCACTTCGTCGCCGTCTTCCTTGCGGTACGGTGAGATGAGTTCGCGCATCACCGTTTCGATCAAAGCGCGTTGATCCTTGCTCATCTCCTGAACGCTCAGGCCGGGGCTCGTTGCACCCTTCGCGGGGAGCTTGACCGAGGCGACGCCGTCCTGCCATTTGCCGCTCATCACGGCGACACTCCGCTGCTTCTCGTTGAACGAGCGGAAGACTTCCGTGGACGCCTTCGTTTGGTAAGCGAAGACGTTTTGGCCGTCGTAGCCATTTGGGCTGTGGCCGTAATAGAGCGGGCCGCCGAACGCCGTGGACTCTTCCGAGTTGCCGTCGCACCGCAGCGTGATGTGGTGGCCGCTGAAGACGAGCGAAAACTTCTTCCCTTCGACCGGCTCGCCGTAGATGATCGCG
>Ga0209591_10009875_pt1 | contig 10284 bp, 11 predicted proteins | sample MAT01_FD_187207 | JGI IMG/M metagenome (GOLD analysis project Ga0209591, IMG submission 187207) | Freshwater microbial communities from Lake Fryxell liftoff mats and glacier meltwater in Antarctica - MAT-01 (SPAdes) (version 2) | ecosystem: Environmental > Aquatic > Freshwater > Ice > Liftoff...
GTCAAAAGGCGTCCGATCTAGGCGCAAAGCACAGCCATAGCTCGGGCTATGGCGCGCATTTGCAACGACGAGCGGGCGTCTTTTGGCGTGATGAGTGGGCATGATCGAAAGACTCTCAGCCTCTCAGGCCAAGCCGCAGAAGACGGCGATCTGGTGCCACATGCCGTGCCCCAGCGCCCACACCGAAGCACCCACGAGCAGCGCGCCCGATGCCCGCACCGCCAGGCGCTCGCGCGCAGCGGCATGGCCCCCTTGCATCAGCTTCTTCCAGGCCCACGGGCCCACAAGCAGGCCCGGCGCAGAGGCCAGCGCAAAGCCACCCATGGCCAGCGCGCCGGTGACTGCGCTGCTGCCCAAGGCGGCCACCAGCAAGGCCGATTGCAGCAAACCGCAAGGCCAGGCCACCCACAGAGCCCCCGCCATGGTGGCGCGGCCGGGACCCTGCAGACGCTGCGAGCCCGCCGGTGCCAGGCTGGCGCTGCGGCCGATTTGCGACATCCACACCGGCTGCTGCGCACGGATCAACAGCCACAGGCCGAGCGCCAACGCTGCCACATGCAACAGCACCCACAGCGGACGCAAGGCGGGGCTCCACTGCGACCAACCCGCCAGCACCGCCACGCTGGAGGCCGCCAGGGCCCCACCGGCGGCATAGCTGGCCACGCGGGCCAACTGAAAGGCAGCCACGTTGCCGCGCTTGTAGCCGGTGGCCGCCGCGCAGGGCGCACTGCACATGGCCGTGCAGTGCGGCGCGCCGACCAAGCCGAGCAGAGTGGCACTGAGGATGAGGGGAAACTCCACTGTCAGATGATGCGCGAGAAACGCTCGCGCGCACGGTCGGCCTGAAGATGGCGGTCGAACACCATGGCCACGGCGCGCACGAAAAACCAGCCTCGGGCCGTGACTTGAATCTCGTGGTCAGTCACCTCCACCAGGCCCAGCGCCTGCAGCGGAATGAGCTGTTCGAGCTCTGGCGCGAAGACCTCGCGCATCGTCACCAGGTGCGCGGCATCGATGCTTTCGAAGTCCACCCTGCCCTGGCACATCAAGGCCATGATGACGGCGCGGCGCAGCAGGTCGTCGCGCGTCAGCGCCAGGCCGCGAACGACCGGGAACTGCCCCTGAGCCAACGCGTCGTGGTACTCGGCCAGGGTCTTGGCGTTCTGGCTGTAGGTGGCGCCGACACGGCCGATGGCCGAAACACCCAGGCCGAGCAGGTCCTTGTCGGGCTGCGTGGTGTAGCCCTGAAAGTTGCGGTGCAGCCGGCCCTGCCGCTTGGCCACCGCCAGCGCATCGTCGGGCAGCGCGAAGTGGTCCATGCCGATGTAGCTGTAGCCGTGAGCGATGAAGCCGGCCATGCCGTCGCGCAGCATCTGCAGGCGCTGTTCAGCGCTGGGCAGGGCCGCGGTGTCGATGCGGCGCTGCGGCTTGAAGCGCTGCGGCAGATGGGCATAGGCATACAGCGCGATGCGCGTGGGCCGCAACTCGGCCACCTGCGCGATGGTGCGCTGGAAGGACTCGGGCGTCTGCATCGGCAGGCCGTAGATGAGGTCGGCGTTGATCGACGCAAAGCCCAGGACCTGCGCCTCTTGCACCAGTTCACGCACGCTCTCGAAGGGCTGCACGCGGTGCACGGCCTGTTGCACGGCCGGGTCGAAATCCTGCACACCGAAGCTGATGCGGTTGAAGCCCATCGCTGCAATTCGACGCAGTCGCTCGCGCGAGACGGTGCGCGGGTCGACCTCGATGCTAACTTCGGCATCGGCCTGAAGGCAGAAGGCGGCGCGCAGCATGGCCAGAAGGTCGGCCAGTTCTTCGTCGCTCAGGAAGGTCGGCGAGCCGCCACCCAGGTGCAATTGCGACACCGGCTGTCCGCGCCCCAGCTCTGCGACGTGCAAATCCACCTCGCGTTGCAGATCGGCCAGGTATTCGCGGCCGCGGCTCTTGTGCTTGGTGATGATCTTGTTGCAGGCACAGTAGTAGCAGAGCGATTCGCAAAAAGGGATGTGCACATAGACCGACAGCAACGCCGCGCCGCTCATGGCGGCATGCTGGTGCAGAGCCTGCCGATACTCGGTTGCGCCGAAGGCTTCCACGTAGCGGTCGGCCGTGGGGTAGCTGGTGTAGCGCGGGCCAGGCACGTCCATGCGGCGCAGCAGTGGCTCGGACAAAGGGTCTTCCGGCTTCGGTCCAGGCAGCGTGTTCATGCAGCCACTGTGCTCCTGGCTGGCGGCACCCGTTTTGATGCTGCTCAAACCCAGGCAGGGTGAACCGATGACCTGCGCGATACTGGCGCCATGCACCCAACCCACCTGCCCCTGCGCCTGGAGCCTTTCAAGGTGGCCTGCAGCAACTGCAACCTGCGTGAGCTGTGCCTGCCGGTGGGCATTGCTGAAGAGCAGATGGAGCGCCTGGACGCCATCGTTGCCACGCGGCGCAACCTGGCGCGCGGCCAAGTGCTGTTTCGCACGGGTGAGCCGTTCACCTCGCTCTACGCCGTGCGCACCGGCTTTTTCAAGACCTGCCTGTCGTCGGAAGACGGCCGCGACCAGGTGACGGGCTTCCAGATGGCCGGCGAATTGCTGGGCCTCGACGGCATCGGCACCGACCACCACACCTGCGACGCCGTGGCGCTGGAAGATTCGCTGGTCTGCGTCATTCCTTACACGCAACTGGAAGAGCTCTCGCGCGAGCTCTCAGACCTGCAGCGGCACTTCCACAAGATCATGAGCCGCGAGATCGTGCGCGAACACGGCGTGATGCTGCTGCTGGGCAGCATGCGCGCTGAAGAGCGCCTGGCTGCCTTCTTGCTGAACCTGACGCAACGCCTGGGCGCGCGTGGTTTCTCGGCCAACAGCCTGGTGTTGCGCATGACGCGCGAAGAAATCGGCAGCTATCTGGGCCTGAAGCTCGAGACCGTCAGCCGCGCCTTCAGCAAGTTCCAGGAAGACGGTGTGCTGGAGGTGAAGCAGCGCCAGATCCAGGTGCTGAACCCGCAGGCGTTGCAGAAACTGGTCAACGGCAGCACCTGTTAGACATCCAAGCTCAAAGCTTGATGGTTGACACTCAAAAGCTGAAGCTCAATTCGCCAGTTCGTCGCGGTTGATCTCGACAGCGGGGCGGTGCAGCAGCAGCGTCAGCGCACAAGCCGCGGCCGTGCCAGCCCAGAACACGAAGAACGCAGCCGAGTAGACAGCGGTTGCCGACCAGTTCAACGCCGCGCCTCCCAGGGTGTGCAGCGTGCCCGGGTCGACAAAGGCAAACACGGCAATTTCCAGCACACCAGCCACCATGAAGGCTGGCCAGGCAACAGCAGCAAGTTGGCGGCCCAGCGGGTTCATCGCGGCACGCTCCTTCAGCGCCCCGGAGTTGCCGCGTGGTTGCGGCCCTGCACCGCCGGCTGCTCGGACTTGCTCTTGGCGCCGCTGGTGGACAGCACCGGGTCGGGGTTCATGATGGCCAGGGCCAGCGTGATGAAACTGGCCACCACCACCACGGCCGGCCCGCCGATGACGAGCCAGACCATGGGAAACCGCCACCAGGCGGCAGTGGGCGCGTCGGTGGCGCGCGGAACAGCAAGTTCGATAGAGGACGGCATGCGGAACGCTCCAGACGGCGCCGTCAACGCGGCACCAGAAAAGTAGATTTTTCGGCTAGCGTGCGCGAAGCACCACCATCCGCCTCGGCCAGGCGCTCTACCTGGAAGCGCACCACATGCGCGCCGCTGCCGGCAGCCTGCGCCGCTTCCGGTGGCACACGCAAGGCCACCGGCACCCAGCGCGCCTCGGCGGGCTGCACACTCACGTCGGCGGCCAGATCGGTCGTGATGCCAGCCAGGCCTTCGGCGCTGATGCGGTAGCGCTGCACGCGCTCGGTGGCATTCATGATCTGCAGGCGATAGACGTTCTCGACCCAGCCGTCATCCACCACCCGCGCCAGCACACCGCGGTCGCGGACCACGTCCACCCTGAAGGGCGCGCGCGTCAGCAGGCTGAACAGCAGGCCGGCACACACCAGCAACAGCACCGCGCTGTAGCCCAGCACACGCGGACGCAACACGCGCTTAAGCACCTCGCTGCGCGAGAGGTGCTGTTGCAGCCCGTTTTGTGTGTCGTAGCGGATGAGCCCACGCGGGTACTGCATCTTGTCCATCACGCCGTTGCAGACGTCGATGCAGGCGGTGCAGCCTATGCATTCGTACTGCAGGCCATTGCGAATGTCGATTCCCGTGGGGCAGACCTGCACGCACAACCCGCAATCGATGCAGTCGCCCTGTTTGGTGGCCTTGACGTCGGCTCGCGCATCGGTCGTGCGCGCATCCTGCGCGCGCTTGGTGCGCGCGCCGCCGCGCGGTTCACCGCGTGTCTGGTCGTAGGTGACGACGAGCGTGTCCTTGTCGAACATCACGCTTTGGAAGCGTGCATACGGGCACATGTACTTGCACACCTGCTCGCGCATCCAGCCTGCGTTGCCGTAGGTGGCGAAGCCATAGAACAAGACCCAGAACGACTCCCAGGGGCCGAGCCCCAGGCTCAGCGCCGAAGTGCCGAGTTCCTGAATCGGCGTGAAGTAGCCGACGAAGGTGAAACCCGTCCACAGGCCGATGGCGATCCACACCAGTTGTTTGCCGCCCTTGCGCAGCAGCTTCTCAAGACCCCAGGGCGCCTTGTCCAGCTTCATGCGCCGCATTCGGTCGCCTTCGATGTGGCGCTCCACCCACATGAAGATCTCGGTGTAGACGGTCTGCGGGCAGGCGTAGCCGCACCACAGCCGCCCGGCCACAGTGGTGAAGAGAAACAGCGCGTAGGCGCTGACGATGAGCAGGCCCGTCAGGTAGATGAAGTCCTGCGGATAGAGCACCAGGTCGAAGATATAGAAGCGGCGCGCCCCGAGGTCGAAGAGCACGGCCTGGCGACCGTTCCACGGCAGCCACGGCAAGCCGTAGAAGACCAGTTGCGTGGCCCACACCAGTGCCCACCGCCAGCCGGCAAACCAGCCGGTGACGGCGCGCGCGTAAATCTTCTCCTGCTTCTCGTACAGCCAGATGACCCGTTCGCGCGCCTCGCCGGCCGCGCCCGCCTCGCCGGCCTCGCCTGCTGCAGAGGCCACCGGCGTGGCCGGCAGTTTCACTTCGCGGCCACCTTCGTCGCCTGCGACAAGCTCAATACGTAGGCGCCCAGCACGTGCACCTGCTCGGGCGTGAGCAGCTTGCCCTGCGCCGGCATGACGTTGTTCTTGCCCTGGTTGACGATGTCGACGATGGCCTGCTCGCCATAGCCATGCAACCAGATCTTGTCGGTGAGGTTGGGCGCGCCCAGCGCTGCGTTGCCCTTGCCATCGCCACCATGGCAAGCCGCGCAGGTGGCGAACTTGGCCTGGCCGAGCTGTGCGGCGGCGCTTTTGTGCGCGCTTCCCGAGAGGCTCAGCACGTAGTTGGCCAGGTTGCTCACGTCTTCGGCGCTGCCGACGGCCGCGGCCATGGCGGGCATCATGCCGATGCGGCCCTGCGTGATGACCTGCTTGACGTAGTCGTGCGACACAGCGCCGAGCCAGTCGGTGTCGGTCAGGTTCGGAAAGCCCTTGCTGCCGCGCGCATCGCTGCCGTGGCATTGCGCGCAGTTGTTGAGAAAGAGGCGCTGCCCGATGCCCATGGCGAGCTCGTTGCGCGCCAGTTCTTCGGCATTCATCGGCGTGTACTTGGCATACACCGGCGCCATCGCGGCGACAGCCTTCTTCTGCTCGGCTTCGTACTGACCGACGCTTGTCCACTTCAGAGTGCCGGGGTACGTGCCCAGCCCCGGGTAGAAGGCCAGGTAGATGGCCGCGAAGACGACCGTGATGACGAACAGCCACATCCACCAGCGTGGCAAGGGGTTGTTCATCTCGCGCAGGTCTTCGTCCCAGACATGGCCGGTGGTGTTGTCCTCGGACATCAAGCGGCGGCGCGACGCAATCGCCAGCAAGAACAGACAAAAGATCAGGCTCAACACCGTGGCGCCTGCCACGAACCAGGCCCAGCCGACATGCACGAAGTCACTCACGGCGGCTCTCTTCCTGCCGCGGAGCGGCGTTGTCGTCTTCGATGAACGGCAGCATCGCGGCCTCTTCGTGTTCGCCACGGCGTCGGCGGCTGTAGGTGTACACCACCAGCACGAGGAAGAGCACGAAGCCCATCAGCGTGACGACCGCTCGCAGGTCATTGACGTCCATGTTTGTTGCCTTTGCTTATTTGCGAGCGGTGCCCAGCACCTGCAGGTAGGAGATGAGCGCGTCCATCTCGGTACGGCCCTTCACGTCTTCGGCGGCCTTGGCGATTTCTTCGTCGCTGTAAGGCACACCCACCCTGCGCAGAGCCCGCATGCGCGGGGCCATGTCTTCGGCGTCGACCGTGGCGTTCAGCAGCCAGGGGTACGCCGGCATGTTGGACTCGGGCACCAGGTCACGCGGGTTGTACAGGTGCGTGAGATGCCACTCGTCGCTGTACTTGCCGCCGACGCGGTGCAGGTCAGGGCCGGTGCGCTTGCTGCCCCACTGGAAGGGATGGTCGTAGACAAACTCGCCGGCTGTGGAGTGCGGGCCATAACGCAGTGCCTCGGCGCGGAAAGGGCGCACCATCTGCGAATGGCAGTTGTAGCAACCCTCGCGGGTGTAGATGTCGCGCCCGGCCAGTTGCAGCGCGGTGTAGGGCTTCACGCCCTCGAGCGGCTGCGTGAGGGAACGCTGGAAGAAGAGTGGAACGATTTCCACCAGCCCGCCCACTGCCAGCGCCACGAGGATGAGCACGATCATCAGGAAGTTGCTGGTCTCGATCTTCTCGTGACCGCCGGGTTTTTCTATGTTTGCCATGGTTCTTGCTCCGCGGCGTTCAGGCGTGGGCCGGCTTGGCGCCGGGAACAGGGATGCGAACCTCGGTCGGGCTGCCGTTGCGCACTGTCATCACGGTGTTCCAGGCCATGATGAGCATGCCGCTGAGATAGAGCAGGCCTCCAACCAAGCGCACCACGTAGTACGGGAAGGTAGCCTTCACGCTCTCGACGAAGCTGTAGACCAGCGTGCCGTCGGGGTTCACCGCACGCCACATCAGGCCCTGCATGACACCGGCGATCCACATCGCAGCGATGTAGAGCACGATGCCCACAGTAGCCACCCAGAAGTGCACTTCAATGGCCTTTACGCTGTACATCTGCTTCTGGCCGAACAGGCGCGGGATCAGGTAATACAGGCTGCCCATGCTGATCAGCCCGACCCAACCCAGGGCGCCGCTGTGCACGTGGCCCACGGTCCAGTCGGTGTAATGGCTGAGCGCGTTGACGGTCTTGATCGACATCATCGGGCCCTCGAAGGTGCTCATGCCGTAGAACGACAGGCTCACGATGAGGAACTTCAGGATCGGGTCGTCGCGCAGTTTGTGCCACGCACCGCTGAGCGTCATGATGCCGTTGATCATGCCGCCCCAGCTCGGCGCCAGCAGCACCAGGCTGAAGACCATGCCCACGCTCTGCACCCAGTCAGGCAGCGCGGTGTAATGCAGGTGGTGCGGGCCGGCCCACATGTAGGTGAAGATCAGCGCCCAGAAGTGCACGATGCTCAAGCGGTAGCTGTAAATCGGGCGCTCGGCCTGCTTGGGAATGAAGTAATACATCATCCCCAGGAAGCCGGCGGTGAGGAAGAAGCCCACCGCGTTGTGGCCGTACCACCACTGGATCATGGCGTCCTGCACGCCCGCATACGCGCTGTAGCTCTTGAACGGACCGGCAGGGGAGGCCGCACTGTTGACGATGTGCAGCAGGGCCACCGCCAGGATGAAGGCCCCGAAGAACCAGTTGGCCACGTAGATGTGGCGCACCTTGCGGATGCCGATAGTGCCGAAGAAGACAACGGCGTAACTGACCCACACCACCGCGATGAGCAGGTCGATGGGCCATTCCAGTTCGGCGTATTCCTTGCCCTGCGTCATGCCCAGCGGCAGGGTGATGGCCGCGGCCAGGATGACGAGCTGCCAGCCCCAGAACGTGAAGAGCGCCAGCTTGGGCGCGAACAGCCGCGTCTGGCACGTGCGCTGCACCACGTGGTAGGAACACGCAAACAGTGTGCAGCCGCCGAAGGCAAAGATCACCGCGTTGGTGTGCAGCGGCCGCAGCCGACCGTAGCTCAGCCACGGGATGCCGAAGTTCAGTTCGGGCCAGGTCAGCTGCGCGGCGATGATCACGCCGACCAGCATGCCGACGACACCCCAGACCACGGCGGCGAGCGTGAACAGCCTCACCGTGGTGTCGGTGTAGACGCTGACGCTCTGTGCGCCTGCGCTCTGGACACCAGTGTTCAGAGGGCCTGCGCCCTGGCTGCCGGTGACGGCGGTAGATGCCATTGACTTCTCCTCTTGGCTACTTCTGGAACTTGATTCAGGATTCTTCAGCGCTTGACGCTGTTTTGCCTTGACGGCCATCAAGCGGCAACGTCTCGTCTGTCAGGATGCGTTCAGCCTCGAACTCGAGTTCTTCAAACTGGCCGCGGTGCACAGCCCAGCCGAATACGGCAATGATGACCAGCACCAGACCGGCCGACAGCGGGATCAAGAGATACAGACTTTCCATGCCTTGGGGCCTTCAGCGTGCCGCGCGCAAGGCGTTGCCGATGACGAGCAAAGAGCTCAAGGCCATGCCCAGGCCTGCGGCCCAAGGCGGCAGCCAGCCGGCCACCGCCAGCGGAATGCTGGTGGCGTTGTAGGCCGCAGCCCAGACCATGTTCTGGCGCACGATGCGCACCGCACGCAAGGCCGTACGGCGCGCGCGCACCAAATCGCCCAGGTCGTTCGAGGTGATGACCGCATCGGCCTGGCCGCGTGCGACCAGCGCGCCCTGCCCCATCGCCAGCGAGACATCGGCCCGGGCCAGCACCGGCGCATCATTCACACCGTCGCCCACCATGGCCACTTTGCGGCCGGCTTCTTGCGCCTGCGCGATGGCGGCCAGCTTGTCTTCGGGCGTGGCGCGCGCATGCCAGTCGGTCACCTGCAGGCGCTGTGCGAGGGCCTGTGCACGCCCGGGGGCATCGCCTGTCAACAGCGTCAGGTGCAGACCATCCGCACGCAAGGCCTGCAGCGCTTGCAGCGTGCCGGGGCGCAGTGTTTCTTCGAGTTGGAAGCTCGCGAGCACGCGGCCGCTGCACGCCAGGTGCAGCCGGCTCTCGCCCTGATCAGCTTCAGCAGCTTCAGCAGCTTCGTCAGCTCCGTCAGCTCCGTCAGCTCCGTCAGGACCGGCAGGACCGTCATCACCGCCAACTGAATCGATCCGGTCAGCGGCTTCAGCCCCGATGGTCTCAGTCACCCAGCCGGCAGCGCCCAGACGCCACTCGCGGCCGTCACTGCCCAGGGCCTTCAGGCCGCGGCCGGCCACTTCTTCCACTGCCGACCAAACCACCGATGGCCCAGCCACTGCCGGCCCGGCGCTGACCAACGCCCGTGCCACAGGGTGCGACGACCATGCGCCCAGGGTCGCCGCTTGTGCCAGCGCCGCTTCTTCGCTGCTGAACATGGCGCGCCCCGCCGATGTGAGCTGCAGCCCCCGCAGTTGCAGATGGTCCTCCGTCAACGTGCCGGTCTTGTCCAGAAACACCTGCTTCACGCGCGCCAGCCGCTCGAGTGCGTCGAGCCGCTGCAGCAGCACGCCGCGCCGCGCCAGGCCGCTTGCCGCAGCCACCAGCGTGGCCGGCGCCGCCAGCGACAGCGCACAAGGGCAGGTGACGATGAGCACTGCCACCGCCACCCACACCGCCCGCGAAGGGTCGATCACGCTCCAGGCTGCAGCCGCCCCGGCCGCGATCAACAGCACCGTCCACAAGAAGGGCGCGGCCCAGCGGTCGGCCAACAGCGCTGCGGCGGGCCTTTGCGCGCTGGCGCTCTTCATCATCGCGACGATGGCCTGCAGGCGCGTGTCGCCGCCCACGCGCTGCACGCGCATCAACACCGGCGCGCCGAGATTCGTGCTGCCGGCCACCACGACCGCGCCGACGGGTTTGTCCACGGGTGCGCTCTCACCGGTGAGCAAGGCTTCGTCGGCCCGCGTGTGGCCTTCTTCCAGCACGCCATCGGCCGGGAAAGCCTGGCCCAGCGGTACCCGCACCAGATCGCCGGCGCGCAGGCGCTGCAGGCTCACGGCAGTGGCCTGGCCGTCGGGGCCGATGCGCCAGGCCATCTCGGGCAGCCGCGCCAACGAGCTTTCGAGCGCTTCCGCTGCACGGTGGCGGGCGCGCAATTCGAGGTAGCGCGCACCGAGCAGGAAACTG
>Ga0209591_10009877_pt1 | contig 10283 bp, 13 predicted proteins | sample MAT01_FD_187207 | JGI IMG/M metagenome (GOLD analysis project Ga0209591, IMG submission 187207) | Freshwater microbial communities from Lake Fryxell liftoff mats and glacier meltwater in Antarctica - MAT-01 (SPAdes) (version 2) | ecosystem: Environmental > Aquatic > Freshwater > Ice > Liftoff...
CGAGGTCGTCACCGAGCTGGGTGGCGACGTAGAGGCCAGCTGAATTCCATCCGACGAAAAACCCACCCCTCCATCAGGAACCACGAGGACACCATGACCAAAGACCAGGCCAGGAAATTCTTCAAGCAGCACGGCATCAAGTTCATCCTGGCGCAGTTCGTCGACATCCATGGCGCGGCCAAGAGCAAGGCGGTGCCGGTCGAGCATCTGGACATGGTGCTCACCGACGGCGCCGGGTTCGCCGGTTTTGCCATGTGGGGCTTCGGCATGGAGCCCAACAGCCAGGACTACATGGCAGTGGGCGACCTGTCGACCCTGGCGCCCATGAGCTGGATGCCGGGCTTCGCGCGCATGGCCTGTGACGGCCATGTGAAAGGCCAACCCTACGAGTACTGTTCGCGCGTGATGCTCAAACGCAACCTGGACGCATTGGCCAAGAAGGGGATGACGCTGTACACCGGCATCGAGCCCGAGTTCTTCCTGCTCAAACGCGACGGTGCCGGCAAGCTGGTGCCAGTGGATGCGACCGACAACCTCGACAAGCCGTGTTACGACTACAAGGGCCTGTCGCGTCAGTCCGAGTTCCTGCAGCGTGTGGTGGAGGGCGGGCGCAATGGCGGGCTGGACATCTACCAGATCGACCATGAAGACGGCAACGGCCAGTTCGAGGTCAACTTCACCTATGCCGACGCGCTCAAGTCGGCCGACAACCTGACCTTCTTCAAGATGGCCGCGAGCGAGGTTGCGCACCAGATGGGCATGATCGCGACCTTCATGCCCAAGCCGTTCTCCGACCGAGCCGGCACCGGTGCGCATTTCCACCTCTCGCTGGGCGACCGCAAGACGAAGAACCTGTTCTTCGACAAGAGCGACAAGCACGGCCTGGGCCTGTCGCAGATGGGCTACTGGTTCACCGGCGGCATCCTGGCGCACGCGCGCGCACTGGCAGCCATCTGCGCGCCAACGGTCAACTCGTACAAGCGGCTGGTCGTGGGGCGCGCGCTCTCGGGTGCCACCTGGGCACCCGCCTATGTAAGTTACGGCGACAACAACCGTACTGCCTGCGTGCGCATACCCCATGGCCGGCTCGAGTTCCGGCTGCCCGACGGCGGCTGCAACCCCTATCTCGCCACCGCCGCGCTGCTGGCGGCCGGCATGGACGGCATCGCGCGCAAACTCGACCCCGGCGCGCCCAACAACGAGAATCTGTACGACTGGTCGCCCGAGAAGCTCAAGAAAAGCGGCATCGCACTGCTGCCGCAAAACCTGGGCGAGGCGATCGTGGCGCTGGAGGGCGACACGGTGATCCGCGATGCGCTCGGCGCCAACCTGTTCAACGAGTACCTCAAGCTCAAGCGCATGGAGTGGGTGGAGTACTCGCGCCATGTGTCGGTGTGGGAGCAGACCCGCTACCTCGAATTTTTCTGAAGCTCGGGAGACACCATCATGTGTGGAATCGTGGGTTTGTTGCTGAAGAAGCCAGCGTGGCGGCCGCGGCTCGGGCAGTTGATGCTGCCGATGCTGGTGGGCATGACCGGGCGTGGCAAGGATTCGGCCGGCATGGCCGTGTTCACCGAGCCGGTGCAGGATGATCGCCACAAGCTGTCGCTGTATTCCGGTGCGGGCGCGCTGGGCGCGGCGTACGACTGGGATGGCATGCTGGCCCAGGTGCGCGCCGGCTGCGATACACAGGCGGCAATCGCGGTCAAGGGCAATCATGCGGTGCTCACCATTGCCGCGCCGGTTGCAGGCGTTCGTGCCTGGCTCAAGAAGAACCTGTCCGCAGTGCAGGTGCTCTCCAGCGGCAGCGCCATCGACCTGTACAAGGATGTCGGCACGCCAGCCGACATCGCCGCGCGTTACCGCTTCAGCGCGCTGGAAGGAACGCACCTGGTGGGCCACACCCGCATGGCGACCGAATCGGCGGTCACGGTGGAGAACGCCCACCCTTACACCGCCGGGCAGGACTGGTGCCTTGTGCACAACGGCTCGCTCTCCAACCCCCACCAACTGCGCCGCCAGCTGGAGCCGCTGGGCATCGAGTTCGACGGCGATTGCGACACCGAGGCGGCCTGCCGTTACCTGGAGTGGCGCATGCGCGAGGGCGACGAACTGGAGGACGCGCTGCAAAAGGGTTTCGAGGTGTTCGACGGCTTCTACACCTTCCTCATGGGCACGCGCGACAAGCTGGCGCTGGTGCGCGACCCGTTCGCCTGCAAGCCGGCCATCGTGGCCGAAACCGACGACTATGTGGCCATCGCATCGGAGTTCCGCTCGCTGGCGCACCTGCCCGACATCAAGCACGCGCACCTGTTCGAGCCCAAGCCCGAGCACATCTATTCCTGGAGCATCTGACATGAATCAGCCCCCAGCCCACTCCGTTCGAAGCCACCGGGGCGGCGCGTCAGTGCCTTCGGGCGGCCGGGCGTCACTGACATGAAATCAGAAACCCCGGATTGCGTTGTGTTCGACATCGCCGATGGCAGCGTGCGCGCGCTCAACCAGTTCCTGCACGGCCCGCTGGGGCCGACCCGGCGCGTGGTGGTGGAGAACCCGGACGGCGCGCACTCCATCGCGGTGGGCGTCAACGCGCCGGTGGAGATCGACATTCGCGGCCACGCCGGGTATTACGCCGCTGGCATGAACAAACATGCGACGGTGAACATCGCTGGCAATGCCGGTCCCGGCGTGGCCGAGAACATGATGTCGGGCCGTGTCACGGTGCGCGGCTTTGCCAGTGTTTCGGCCGGCGCATCCGCGCATGGCGGCCTGCTGGTGGTTGAAGGTGATGCGGGCCTGCGCTGCGGCATCTCGCTCAAGGGGGCGGACATTGTGGTCGGTGGCGACGTCGGCGCGTTCTCGGCCTTCATGGCGCAGGCCGGGCGCATCGTGGTCTGCGGCGACGCAGCGGAGAACCTTGGGGACTCCCTGTACGAGGCCGTGCTGTACGTGCGCGGCGAGGTCAAGTCGCTCGGCGCGGACGCGCAGTTCGAGCCCATGACCGACGCCGACCGTGCCGCCGTCGCCAGCCTGCTCCAGGCGGCCGGCTTTGCGCACGACCCGGCCAGCTTCCGGCGCGTGGCGTCGGCCAAGCAGCTCTACCACTGGAACGCGGATGCAAATCAGGAATACTAGGAGGCAGTCGGGCTTTGGGTTGGGTCCGCGTTGGGTCTGCAAGGGGGTGCAGGCAAGGCGCAAAGTGCACCGGAAAAGCGCATCCGGCGAGCCCTTGCAACGCCGCATGGGCCCCTTTGCAGACCCAACCCGAAGGGCCGGGACGATTCGCAACGCCATGCGTCGTTGTCGGCTCGCTGTGTGGACTCGCCGCACGGCCTCACCGATGCCTGGCCTGTCGCCGCGACTCGCCCCGGCGCGGACCCAACCCAAAGTACTACACCCTCCTGGAGCGCGCGCCCTCCACCTCCAACAGCGTTAACAGGCCCCAGACATGACCACCAGCAACACGGCACCCGCATCGATCGCGCTTGAGGAAAGCGCCACCTTCGACCGCAAGACGATCGACTACATCCAGCGCGCGGCCGCCAGCGGGCTGTACGAGATCCGCGGCCTGGGTGCCAAGCGGAAGGTGCCGCATTTCGATGATCTGCTGTTCCTTGGCGCGTCGCTGTCGCGCTACCCGCTGGAAGGCTACCGCGAGAAATGCAGCAGCAAGACGGTGCTGGGCACGCGCTTCGCCAAGAAGCCGGTGGAACTGGAGATGCCCATCACCATCGCCGGCATGAGCTTCGGTGCCCTCTCGGCCAATGTGAAGGAGGCGCTGGGGCGCGCCGCCACCGAAGTTGGCACCTCCACCACCACCGGCGACGGTGGTATGACGCGCGAAGAGCGCGATTCGTCCAAGGTGCTGGTCTACCAGTGCCTGCCGTCGCGCTACGGCTTCAACCCGGACGACGTGCGCCGTGCCGACGCGATCGAGATCGTCATCGGCCAGGGCGCCAAACCCGGCGGCGGCGGCATGCTGCTGGGCCAAAAGGTCAACCCGCGCGTGGCCGCCATGCGGGTTTTGCCGCAGGGCGTGGACCAGCGCTCGGCGGCGCGCCACCCGGACTGGACCGGCCCGGACGATCTGGTCATCAAGATTCTGGAACTGCGCGAGATCACCGACTGGCAGGTACCGATCTACGTAAAAATCGGCGCAACGCGGGTTTTCAACGACGTCAAGCTTGCCGTACATGCTGGCGCCGACGTGGTGGTGGTGGACGGCATGCAGGGTGGCACGGCCGCCACCCAGACCACCTTTATCGAGAACGTCGGTATCCCCACGCTGGCCGCGCTGCGCCAGGCCGTCGATGCGCTGGACGACTTGAATATGAAGGGGCAGGTGCAGCTCATCGTATCGGGCGGCATCCGCAGCGGGGCCGACGCCGCCAAGGCGTTGGCCATGGGCGCGGACGCGGTGTCGATCGGCCAGGGTGTGTTGGTTGCGCTGGGCTGTAACTCCGAGACTTATGTGCAGGGCGGCCAGCACATCAGCGCCGTGCAGGACTACGCCGCGCTGGGCACTGCGCCGGGCTTTTGCCACCACTGCCACACCGGCCGCTGCCCGGTGGGTGTGACCACGCAGGACCCCGTGTTGGAGACCCGGCTTGAGCCAGCGGTGGGCGCCCGGCGTCTGCGCAACTACCTCAAGACCATGAACATGGAACTCACCACGATCGCGCGCGCCTGCGGCAAGCAGAACGTGCACCACCTCGAGCGCGAGGACCTGGTGGCGCTGACGGTGGAGGCCGCGGCGATGGCCGGTGTGCCGCTGGCCGGGACGGACTGGATTCCGGGGCGGGGGTGAGTATTTTTTTACCGCGCGGCTAAAAGCGAATCGAGAGGCGAAGCGGTTCCCCCTGCCGCCACTTTGAGCACGTGGGTGTAGATCATGGTGGTGCTCACATCCGAGTGGCCGGGCAGCTCCTGCACGGTGCGGATGTCGGTGCCGGACTGCAAAAAGTGCGTGGCGAAGGAATGGCGTAGGGTGTACACAGAGACCGGCTTTGGGATGCCCGCGAGCAGCGTGGCTTTCTTTAATGCCCGCTGTACCCGGTCTTCATAAACATGATGGCGGCGCTCGATGCCGCTGCGCGGATCCATCGTTAACGTTGGTGACGCAAACACCCAATGCCACGGCCATGTCTGGCCGGCACGGGGGTACTTGGCGTCCAGTGCAAATGGCATGGAAACGCCAGGCCGTTCGGCCGCGCGGTCGGCGGCCCACAATGCGCGCGAACGCGCCAGTTGCTCGCGCAGCGCGGGGACAAGACTGTGCGGCAGCATCACCACCCGGTCTTTGGCACCCTTGCCTTCGCGCACGATGATGGCGTGCCGGCCGAAGCCCGGTCCTTGACCCGCAGGCTCAACGCTTCATTGCGTCGCATGCCGGTGCCATAAAGCAAGCGGATCTGCAGGCCGGCTTCACTGGCCACAAGCGCCAGGACCGCCTGTGCCTGTTCGCGCGTCAGCACAGTCGGTATGCGCTTTGTCGTATGGGGCCGACCGATTTGCTGGAGCCAGGGGAGCTCTTGTCCCAACACCTCTTTGCACCGGTATAGCAACGCGCTGAGCGCTTGGCGGTGAGTGGAGGAGGAGACATGGCGTTCAGTGGCCAGCATCGTCAGAAACGCTTCCACCTCAATTTGTCCCATCTCGCGCGGGTGCCGCATCGTGCCGCTGCGCCCATGCCAGCGACTGAAAAACTTGATCCAATGCACATAACTCTTCTCCGTCTGCAGGCTGTAATGCAGGTAGCGCAAGCGTTCGCGGACCTGCCCCAGCAGCCTGCTTGAAGCCAAGGGAGGAGGAAGACCAGGAGGCGCCGTGGGTTGTTTGGCGGGATTGATATGGCTGTACATATAACCAATATCACGTTTGCCGCCAATAAAATCGACGGCTGTGAGGGTAAGCCCATCACTGAACCACCGCGCAGGGTTCCGGCAAAGCCGCGAATTCGCCGTGTATCAGGGTAGGCGCTACGAGACCGATCCCCCCAGCGGCCTGAAAATCGCATATAAATCAGTACGATGCGAACCCTCCCAATCGTCAGCGCTCGGACTGGTCCCAGGCAGCGTCACCCGCGTCATTACCGCCCGACTTGCAACCCGAAAGGAGAAGAAGATATATGAAGAAGGCTAATACTGAAGGCGATGAAATGCGTGCCGAGTATCGGCGCGAAGACCTCGGGCCGCTTGTTCGAGGTAAGTATGCCGCGCGTTATGCAAAGTCCACCAATGTTGTCGTAATCGACCCTAGCTTAACTCGTGTTTTCCCCAACGGCGAGGCCGTTAACGAAGCTCTGCGCAGCTTACTGACGGTTGCTACTGCGGCCGCAGGCACAACAGGCCGCTCAAATCGGACGCCCCGCAAGCGGGCCACCGTCTAGCAGCGACGTTAGGCCGCTCGGAGACTCCACATGCACAGTGAACCGATGATTGCAGTCAGTGACGTGCCAGCCAGTGCAGCTTGGTATCAAGAACTGCTCGGCTGCACGAATGATCACGGGCGCCCAGACTTTGATCGCCTCGTGACTGATGGTCGAGTCCTACTCATGCTTCACCAGACAGCGGCGGAAGAACATGGATTGAATAAGCCGGTCGCGGGTGCTATCGGCAGTGGCTTTCTCTTATGGATCTACGTTAGCGACTTGGACTCAGTCTTTCGGCGCGCCAAGAATTTGAAGGCACCCATCGTCGTCGAACCGCATGCAAATCCTCGGGCGGGCTGGCGCGAGTTTACGTTGCGCGATCCCGATGGATACCATGTCGCAATCGCAGAAGCGTGAAAGTGGAGGCGCGTTTGCAGCGGCCTAACAATTCATGCAAGCCGAACCCGCTTCGCGGGTCGGCTTAATTCAGGCGTGTGTGCCGTGCATGGCACAAATCCAGCCGGGTGAAAGTCCCGGTACCAGGCATGTAGAGCCGAAGGTTATCCAAAGGACGAGTGCGTCGCCGCGAGGTGGGGTGCTTCGGCCCTCCAATGCGAAATCGCGGGACGATGAACAAAAACCGGATATGAGGCTGAGCCCGTATACAAGCAGTCCTGAGGAGCTTGTGACTGGCGAAGTGTAGGCGCGTCTCGCGCCGGGGCGGCCTGCAAGGCTAGTGCATTCGGGACCAGCGGGCACGTGACCGCGAAGTCCCCTATCTACAGCGCCGGTGGCGACACCGGCAAGAGTGCATGTTGTAAATCTGGCGTCTATGCGAGGAAGGATTTGTGTCTTACCACGGGAGCTCTCCATGGTGTTTCGGGCAACCGGAACTGGGCAGAACACCCCATCATCGAAAAACTCGACCCTGATGACAGAGGTTCTGGACCAAGAGAACCTCAAACGGGCCTTGGCACAGGTCAAGCGCAACAAAGGAGCGCCGGGCATCGACGGCATGACTGTCGATCAACTCGGGGTGTACCTCAAAGCGCATTGGCCGAACATCCGCGCGCAATTGGTGACGGGCACTTACCGGCCCCAACCAGTCAAGCGCGTGGAGATTCCCAAGCCAGACGGAAGGAAACCACTACTGGGCATTCCCACGGTGATAGACCGCTTTATCCAGCAGCCGCTGGCGCAAGTGGTGAAGGGCACTTACCGGCCCCAACCAGTCAAGCGCGTGGAGATTCCCAAGCCAGACGGAAGGAAACCACTACTGGGCATTCCCACGGTGATAGACCGCTTTATCCAGCAGCCGCTGGCGCAAGTGGTCCAACGCCAATGGGAACCTCACTTCCACCCGCACAGCAACGGCTTCAGGCCTGGCCGCAACGCCCATCAGGCAATGCGCTACGTCCAAGCCACGATCCGACAAGGGTATGGCTGGGTGGTGGATATTGATCTGGAATCGTTCTTCGACCGCGTCAACCACGACCGCCTGATGGTTCGCGTGCGCAAGCATGTGGACGCACCCGATGTGCTCAATCTCATCAACCGCTTCCTCAAAGGCGGGGTGCAGGTGGCGGGTCAAACTCAAGCGACAACCCAAGGGGTGCCGCAAGGCTGAGCCCGTACACAAACAGTCCTGAGGACTGTTTGTGACTGGCGAAGAGTAGGTGCCTGTGGCACCGGAGCGCCCTGCAAGGGGCCCCTTGTCGCCAGTGTTGGCCAACGTGGTGCTGGACGAACTGGACTGGGAGCTGCAGCGCCAAGGTCACCGCTTTGCCCGCTACGCCGATGACTGCAACATCTTGGTCAAAAGCCAACGCGCGGGCGAGCGGCTCATGCAAAACGCAACGCGCTACCTGCGCGATTCACTGCGGCTCACAGTGAACGCCCAAAAGAGCGCCGTGGATCGCCCAAGGAACCGCAAGTTTCTGGGCTTCACCGTCAGCCGCGATGGTGCGAGGATCAAAGTGGCGGACTCCGCCATCGGGAAACTCAAGGCCAAAATCCGGGAGCTGACCCGACGCACACGAGGTCATCGTTTGAGCGACATCGTGCAAGAGTTGAAGACCGCCCTGACGGGGTGGAAAACTTACTTCGGAATTGCCGAAGTGTTGAGCCCTCTGCGTGAAATCGACAAATGGGTGCGACGGCGGTTACGATGCTACGCATGGAAACAATGGGGCAGCGCGGGGTACCGCGAACTAAAGAAACGTGGGGTCAGCGTGCGTGAGGCCTGGAACACAAGCAAGAGCGCACATGGTCCGTGGCGCTTAAGCCAAACGCCCGCGTTATCGCTGGCGCTGCCTGCAAGAATGTTTCGTCAGCGACGCAGAAATCATGAGCGGCGCGCTTTGCTTCTCAGGCACACGTGTACCGGTGAAGAACCTCTTTGACTATCTGGAAGGTTCATCGTCGCTGGAAGAGTTCCTGGAGGACTTCCCCTCGGTGTCACGGCAACGTGCGGTAGCAGTGCTCGAAGCCGCTCGCGAACGCCTGGCAGCCGATGCGCCTGCTGCTTGACGAGTGCGTCCCGGCGCGTCTGCGCCGCGCGCTCCCGTCGTTCGAGGTCTCAACATTAGTCGTCGAAGGCTGGTCGGGCATCAAGAATGGCAAGCTACTTGCCCTTGCCGCGCAACGCTTCGACGCCTTCATCACCGTCGACAAGAATCTACCGTACCAGCAGAACACTGCAGCGCTGCCCGTAGCCGTGGTCGTTCTGGACGCGGTGTCCAACGAACTGTCATACCTTCTGCCGCTGCTGCCCGCGTTGGAAGACGAATCGAGCAAGCTCGTCAAAGGCAGCTACGCCGTCATCGCCGCTGACGCCTAACGAAAAAGCAACTGTCTTGAAAGTCGAGCATTTTCGACCTCCCGGGTGTGCAAATTTTCGTTCCATGGCGTGTCGGCTTTGCCGAATGCGCGCGCGGGGTGGCCGACTATTGCAGTATCTCCACGACACGCCCTGGCGCGATCATCAAGTCCCCAAGCTCCATGTCCTTGACCCAAGGGGCGAACAGCCATGCGTAGTTGGTGAGGGTGGTGTCGCCTTTGATGGGAAACGGGTGAGGCGGGGACATCGGGATTGCCATGGGTACCTCCTTTGTCTGACCCCGGCATGGCGCGCCCGCACACGCCACAGTCGCAATTAAAGCTTCGCCACCGTCCCCCTGCATACACTTTGTGCGATTTCCTGCCGGCTGCTTCGCCTGCATGGGCATTAGTCATCTGCGCAGGAAAGTTCCAGAAAATCATGAAAACTCAGGCACGGGTAGTGGTCATCGGTGGTGGCGTGGTCGGGGTCAGCACGCTGTACCACCGGGTCAAGAAAGGTTGGTCAGACGTGGTGCTGGTCGAGCGCACCGAACTCACCACCGGCTCCACCTGGCATGCGGCGGGCCTGCTGCCGCTGTTCAACATGAGCTACACGGTCGGGGAGCTGCACAAGTACTCGGTGGATCTGTACAAGCGCCTGCCCGAAGAAACCGGGCAGGACGTGAGTTTTCACCTCACCGACACCCTGCGCCTGGCCACCAACCGCGACCGCATGGACGAGTAGCACAAGCACCGCGGTGTGGCAGACACCATCGGCGTGTCGTTTCGCATCATTACGCCCAAAGAGACCAAGGCGCTGTGGCCGCTGATCGACCTGACGCCCGGCTCGCCCAGACCAGCCCGGTGTACGCAGAATGAAGCAGAAGGCGGCCGTATTCGTCCAGCGCTATGGCTGCAAGCGAACCAACTTGTTCCTGGGGCCGCGCTGACGTAAATGAAGAAGCCACAGTCGCAATTGGAGAGCCACCCCTTCAGGGGCTGAATACACTTTGCCCCGTTGCCGATGATCGGGGTGGGTGTGTGCATTTTTTTTGGCACGCTCCCCAGGTGTCACCCAATTTCCCCAGGAGCA
>Ga0209591_10009884_pt1 | contig 10280 bp, 6 predicted proteins | sample MAT01_FD_187207 | JGI IMG/M metagenome (GOLD analysis project Ga0209591, IMG submission 187207) | Freshwater microbial communities from Lake Fryxell liftoff mats and glacier meltwater in Antarctica - MAT-01 (SPAdes) (version 2) | ecosystem: Environmental > Aquatic > Freshwater > Ice > Liftoff...
TCTCATCGCCGAAGCCGTGCTGGCGGCGTTCGGTGACGCGGCCGTCGACACGGTGGACGCCGTCTGGGTCGGGACTGTCTTCGGTGCGACGGGCGTCGCCCAGCGTGCGCTGCACCGCATTGGCGTGAGCGACGTTCCGGTGATCACCGTCGAGAACGCATGCGCGAGCGGGACGACGGCCCTGCACGAAGCCCGGGCGGCGGTCCTGGCCGGTCGCTACGAGCGGGTGCTCGTCGTCGGAGTGGAGACGATGACCGCGGCATTCGACGGCGCGATTCATCCTGAGGAGACGGACGCCGAGGGCCGGCAGGGCCTGGCTTTCCCCGGCCTTTACGCGCTGGCTGCCGCGCGCTACCTGCATGAGGGGTACGTGACACCCGAGCAGCTGGCGCAGGTAGCGGTCAAGAATCACCGCCACGGACTCGAAAACCCGCGGGCACAGTACGGCGGGGAGATCACCGTCCAGGAAGTCCTCGGATCCCGCCTCATCGCCGACCCGCTCACGCTGCTCCAGTGCTGCCCTATCTCCGACGCCGCCGCGGCCGCGATCCTCGGGCCGGAGCGCGGGCAGGCGCGGGACGTGGCGATCCGGGCGAGCGCGATGCGCTCGGGCGGGCTCTGGGATCACCGCAGTGCGTCCGTGTGGGGTTTTGATCTGGTGCGCGAGACTGCGCTGCAGGCCTTCGCCGAAGCGGGCGCGGGCCCCGAAGACGTTGACGTGTTCGAGGTCCACGACGCGTTCACAATCGGGGAGATCGTCACGACCGAAGCCCTCGGGCTCGCGGAAGTCGGCGGGGGCGGCGCGCTCGTGGCGTCCGGCGCCACGAGCATCGGCGGTGCCACGCCGGTGAATCCGTCAGGTGGTCTGCTCGCCCGCGGGCACCCGCTCGGTTGTACAGGCGTCGCCCAGGCAGCCGAGATCGTCTGGCAGCTTCGGGGTGAGGCAGGTGGGCGGCAGGTGGCGGACGCCCGGCTCGGCGTGGTGGAGACGATGGGCGGTGGCGTATCCGGGATCGATGGAAACGCCTGCGTTGTCGCCGTGCTCGGCGGGTAAGGACGACCGTAAAAGACCGAGGCCGAGTCTTACGAGATGTGCGAGGTTATGACGGCTGGGTCCCCGCTATGTCCTTCGGGACCACCGTCAGACCTCCTCTCGCCAGGGGGCCTTTGGTGTTAAAGGACTCGGCGACGGCCCCGTAGACGGTTGCCGGGATTTCCGCGCGGTCCTCCCGCTTGTTGAAGGCGATTCAGGAGTGAACCGCTCCGATCCCCAAACCGGTGGGTTGTGATTGAAAAGGAGTAATGGGCGAGGTTTGCTCGCTGGTAATGAGTGTAGTGAAAGGGAACCATCGAAATCTGTCGCAGTCTCATCTCCCGCTCGGGACTTCTGGCCGTGCTCGTCCTCCTGGCCGCATCCGCGATTTCGGCCCAGAACGCTTCCGCGGCGCCGCTGTTCGGTGCCAAGACCGACTTCACCACCGGCGCGACCCCCCTCTCGGTGACCAGCAACGACTTCAACGGTGATGGCAAGCCCGACCTCGCGGTCGCTAACGGAAGCTCCAACAGCGTCTCGGTCCTGCTCGGAAACGGCAGCGGAGGCTTTGGCGCAAAGACCGACTTCACCACCGGCGCGAGCCCCCTCTCGGTGACCAGCAACGACTTCAACGGTGATGGCAAGCCCGACCTCGCGGTCGCTAACGGAAACTCCGACAGCGTCTCGGTCCTGCTCGGAGACGGCAGCGGAGGCTTTGGCGCAAAGACCGACTTCACCACCGGCGCGACCCCCCTCTCGGTGACCAGCAACGACTTCAACGGTGATGGCAAGCCCGACCTGGCGGTCGCCAACCAAAGCTCCAACAGCGTCTCGGTCCTGCTTGGAAACGGCAGCGGAGGCTTTGGCGCAAAGACCGACTTCACCACCGGCGCGGACCCCCGCTCGGTGACCAGCAACGACTTCAACGGTGATGGCAAGCCCGACCTGGCGGTCGCCAACCAAAGCTCCAACAGCGTCTCGGTCCTGCTTGGCGACGGTAGCCCGGAGCCGGTCGCTGCTCCGGCCAACCTCACCTTCTCCACCCAGGCCCTCGGCACCCTCAGCCCCGCCCAGACAGTGACTGTCACCAACTCGACCCCGGGTTACCCCCTGCTCGTCAACCGGGTCCGCACAACCGGGGCCGACCGGACCGACTTCATCGTGGCCGTCGACGACTGCGGGGGCGAAAGCGTTCCGTCGGCGGGTAGCTGTGAGGTCAGCGTGCGGTTTGCCCCGTCGGCCGCCGGTGCCAGGAGTGCAACACTGGAGATCCGCTTCAACGGAGATTCCTCGCCGCTGAGTGTGCCGCTCTGGGGAACCGGGGGGGACCTGCCGACCGGCCCGACTGGTGCGACCGGAGAAACCGGTCCGACCGGTCCGACCGGTCCGACCGGACCGACCGGAGTAGCCGGCTTCGGCAAGGTCAGCGTGAGCGGCCCGGCCAAGGTCAAGAAGGGCAAGGCAGCCACCTACACGGTCAAGATCTCCAATTCCGGCAACGCCGAAGCGACCGGGGTAAAGCTCAGGGTCAGCGGACGGGGTCTCAGCTTCAGCACCTCGGTCGGAAAGCTCTCAGCTGCCACCACCAGGACGGTCAAGATCAAACTCAAGCCGAAGAAGCCCGGCAAAGTCAAGGCGTCTTTCAAGGTGACTTCAGACAACGCCGGTGGCAAGACGGTCAGGAAGACGATCACCGTCAAGAAATAGGTCTGCCATCACCGGATCTGCAAGGCGCGGACCCGGATTCAGACGGATACCCGCTCCAGTATCCGAGCGTCCCCCTGAGAAACGAAGCGGGTCCCCGCTATGTCCTTCGGGACGACACACCGCCCCTCTCGCCAGGGGGTTTTCGCTCAGGTCGGGACGGCCGCGCCGAGGTGGTCGCCGAAGTCGAACTCGACCCCGGTGAGCTTCACCGACTCGTCCCAGAGTTGCTCGGCAACCTCGTGGTTGTGGGCGACCTTGCGCGGGGCGACTATGGTCGGGGAGCCTCGATGCTCTCCGATACCGTCGGGGCCGATGTAGCTGCCGCCCGGGAGGGCGACGGTCGCGGCGAAGAGCGTCGGAAGCGCGCCGTGTTCGGCGTCCTGGGCGAAGGCGATGTGGGAGAACTTCAGGATCGGAGTGGTCAGCAGGTTGACGAGGCCGTTACCGGTGCCGGTTCCGGCCGAGCCGAGGTTGGTCGAAGACAGACCCGGGTGGGCGGCCATGCTCTTCATCTTCAGGCCGGCTTCGTCGATCCGCTTCTGGAGGTCGAGCGCGAAGATCAGGTTGGCCAGCTTGGACTGGCCGTAGGCGCTCCACCGCCGGTAGCCGTCCTCGGACTGAAGGTCTTCGAAGTTCATCTTGCCCATCTTGTGGGCGTTGGAGCTGATCGTGACCACGCGCGAGTCATCCTTCTTCTTCAGCTGTTCGAACAGCAGACCGGTCAGGGCGAAGTGGCCGAGGTGGTTAGTGCCGAACTGGAGTTCGAAGCCGTCGGCGGTCTCTTTGCGCGGCGGGGCCATCACGCCGGCGTTGTTGATCAGAAGGTCGATCCCATCGGGAAAGGCGGCGATCACGCCGGCGGCGAACTCGCGGACCGAGCCGAGGTCGGCCAGGTCAAGCGCGCGAACCTCGAACTCGGCGTCGTTACCGTTCGGGGCAAGATCGATCCGCATACTGTCAACGGCGGCCTCGCCCTTGGAGGTATCGCGGCAGGCGACGACCACTGTGGCGCCGTGGCCGGCGAGTTCACGGGCGGCGACCAGGCCGATGCCGCTGTTTGCCCCGGTGACGACGGCGACGCGGCCGCTCTGGTCGGGAATGTCCTCTGAACTCCAGCCTTTGCTCATCGGCCGAGGCTACCTCTTTACCCTGTGGGAGTGACTTTGCTGCTCGAGCAATACCTGGCTGACGCATCCCGCTGCGAACCGGCGCCGGAAGGATCCTTCACCGGTGCCGCTGGTGGCTTCGCCTGCGGTGACCTCGCCCGGATCTCGCTGCTCCCGGAAGGCGGACGGATCGGCCGGGTTACCTTCGACGCTGAGGGCTGCGCAGCGACCCGAGCCGCCTGCGCCTGCGTGGCCGAGATGGTCGAGGGCGCGAGCATTCTCGACGCAGCCCGGATCTCGACCGAGAACGTCGACGGTGAGCTCGGCGGGCTGGCCTTCGCTGCCCGACACGCGGCTGTGCTTGCCGCAGACGCTCTGGCGCGGGCGCTCTCGGCACTCGCCTCGAGCGGACTGCAACTCGCCGAGCCGGCGAAAGATCGCGTGCTCGTTGCTGTTTCCGGTGGGGTCGACAGCGCTGTCGCGGCACTCCGGGAACGCGAGGACGGGGCGGACGTTGCCGCGGTGACAGTCAAGCTCTGGGCTGATCCCGAAACCGACGGGACCAAGGCCTGCTGCTCGCCCGAGGCGGTGCTGGGTGCGAGGGCGTTGGCCCACTCGCTCGGCATGCCTCACTTCACGCTCGACCTCGAGGACCGTTTCCGCGCGACCGTTGTCGACGGCTTCCTGACCGGCTACGCCGAAGGCCGCACGCCCAACCCCTGCGTGCTCTGCAATGGCGAGGTCCGAATCGAGGCGATGGTCGACCTGGCCGACCGGCTCGGGGCGACCCATCTGGTCACCGGGCACTACGCCCGCATCGTCGAGGACGAGAGCGGCGCTCTGCTGGCCGAAGGCGCAGACGCGAACAAGGACCAGAGCTACATGCTGGCGGCGCTGCCGCCGGAAGTGATCAGCCGGCTGCGCTTCCCACTGGCCGAGATCAGCAAGCCGGAGGTGCGAGAGATCGCCGCTCGGAACGGTCTCGAAGTGGCGAAGAAGCCCGAGAGCCAGGACCTCTGCTTCCTCGCTGGCCAAAACAAGCGGGACTTTCTGCGCCGGCACGGCGGACTGGTCGAGCGGCCCGGGGCGGTGCTCGACAGCGCCGGTCGGGAACTCGGTCGCCACGACGGCCACTACAACTTCACGGTCGGCCAGCGTCGCGGACTCGGGGTCGCGGCCGGCACGCCGCTGTACGTGACCGCGACCGACGCGCGCACCAACTCCGTGACGGTCGGCCCGGCCGATGAGCTTGCGGCAGAGCGGATCGAAGTACGCGACGCCGTGCTCCACCGCGACGGACAGCGGGTCGACCGGGTCCGCCTGCGCTACCACTCACCGGCCGTTTCGGCTCGGGTCGTTGCCGGTGCGGGGCACCACGCCACTCTGGAGATCGATCTGGACGAGCCGTTCGAAGGCCCGGCCCCGGGCCAGGCGGCGGTGCTGATGGACGGCGATACCGTGGTCGGCCACGGCACGATCAAATAGGCTCCCGCGTTCATGAAGTCGGCCGAGATCCGTGAAACATTCCTGAGCTTCTTCGAGCAGCGCGCACACCGCCGCATGCCCTCGGCGTCGCTGATCCCGCCGCCCGACGACACTTCGACCCTGCTGACCGTTGCCGGCATGCAGCCGTTCAAGGCCTACTTCCTTGGACGGGAGCAGCCACCGGCCGGTCGGCTGACCTCATCTCAGACCTGCTTCCGCACCCCGGATATCGAGGAGGTCGGCAAAACGCTGCGCCACCTGACCTTCTTCGAGATGCTCGGCAACTTCAGTTTCGGTGACTACTTCAAGGACGAGGCCGTGCCGTTTGGCTGGGAGCTTTCGGTCGACGGCCTCGGGCTCGATCCGGAGCTGATCTGGATCACCGTCTTCGGTGGCGACGACGAGCTCGGACTCGGGCCTGACGAAGAAGCGATCGCGCTCTGGAAATCGATCGGGGTGCCCGACGAGCGCATCGTCAGGCTGCCGCGCTCGGAGAACTTCTGGCAGGCCGGGCCGACCGGCCCCTGCGGTCCGTGTTCGGAGATGTACCTCGACCGCGGCCTTGATTTCGGCGCCGAAGACGAGCGCCCCGGCGACGACACCGACCGCTTCCTCGAGTACTGGAACCACGTGTTCATGACTTACGACCTTGCCGAGGACGGCTCGCTGACCCCTCTGCCTTCGAAGAACATCGACACCGGCATGGGCCTCGAGCGCATGGCGGCGATCCTCCAGGACGTGCCTTCGGTCTACCAGACCGACCTCTTCAGCCCGCTGATCGAGCTGGCCGAGGAGATGAGCGGCTTGAAGTACGACTCGACCCCCGAGGCGACCCGGGCGATGCGCATAATCGCCGACCACTCGCGCGGCATGAGCTTCCTGATCGCCGCCGGAGTGGTGCCCTCCAACGAGGACCGCGGCTACATCCTGCGCCGGGTGATGCGCCGGGCGATCCAGCAGGGCCGCAACCTCGGCTTCGAGGGCTCCTGGCTCGGCCGCTTCACCGAGCGCACGATCGAGATCATGGGCGATGCCCACCCGCGTGTCGCCGACGAGCGTGAGCAGATCGCCCGCTGGGTCAAGGCCGAGGAAGAGAGCTTCGGACGCACTCTCGAACGCGGAATGGCGCTGCTCGAGCAGATCGTCGAGCGCTCGCTGGCCGACAGCAACGCCTGGATCAGCGCCGGCGACGCTTTTCAGCTCCACGACACCTACGGCTTTCCGTACGACCTGACCCGGGAGATCGTCGCCCAGCGCGGACTCCAGGTGGACGACCAGGGCTTCGAGGAGCTGATGGAGGCCCAGCGGCGACGAGCCCGGAGCGGCGCCTCGGGCGGCAGCCGGGGCCGCGAGCACGAGCGTGTGCTCGAGTTCGCCGGCAACGGTTCCCCCAGCGAGTTTGTCGGCTACGACTACCTGAGGTCCGAGACCGGCGTCAGCGCCCTTGAGCGCGTCAACGGCCGCTCGCTGATCAAGCTTGACCAGAGCCCCTTCTACGCCGAAGGAGGCGGCCAGGTGGCTGACTCCGGGCGCATCGTCTGGCCCGGAGGCGAAGCGAAGGTCACCGACGTCGTCAGGGTGGGTGACGACCAGGTGGTTGAGATCGAGTCTTCCGGCGTCGGCAGTGAAGACGCACCCCCGGTCGGCGCGACCGTCGAGGCCGAGGTTGACCGCCGCCTGCGTTTCCGCATCATGTGCAACCACACCGCCACCCACCTGCTCCACGCCGCCCTGCGCGAGCGGCTCGGGGACCACGTTCACCAGGCCGGCTCGGCGGTGCGCCCCGACAAGCTTCGTTTCGACTTCAACCACGGGGATTCGCTCCCCCCGGAAGAGATCGCCTGGATCGAGGACCGGGTCAACGCCTGGATCAAGGACGCCGAGCCGGTCCGCTGGATCAACATGGAGAAGGCCGAGGCCGAGAAGCTCGGCGCCATGGCTCTGTTCGGGGAGAAGTACGGCGACTGGGTCCGGGTGGTCGAGGTCGAGTCGGTCTCCCGCGAGCTCTGCGGCGGAACCCATGTATCCAATACGGCCGAGATCGGGATCTTCAGGATCGTCGGCGAAAGCTCGAGCTCGGCCAACGTGAGGCGGATCGAGGCGATCACCGGTCCGGACGCGATCGACTGGCACCGCGAGCGGGCCGGCGAGCTGGCTGAGGTCGGGCGCATGCTCGGCGACGTGCGGGATCCGGTGGGGGCGGCAAGGCGCGCCGCCGAGAGGATCGAGGAAGCCGGCCGTGGTGCCAAACAGGAAGAGCAGAAGAAGCTCGGCGGACTTGCGCTTGAGCTGGCCGCAGAGGTCGCGCCGATCGGCCCGGTCGAAGCCGTGATCGCCGAGGTGCCGATTTCGAACCCGAAGCAGATTCTCCAGTTGGCCAAGGCGGTGCAGGCCGAGCGTCCCGGGGCCGGCGTCATTCTGGCCGGGGCGGATGCAGAGTCGGGCAAGGTCGGGGTCGTCGCGCTGTTTGGCAGCGACGACGCCGGCGAGAAGGTCTCGGCAGCCGGGCTGATCCGCGAAATCGGCCCCCTGGTGGGCGGTGGCGGCGGTGGCAGCGATGAGATGGCCCAGGCCGGCGGCAAGAACCCGGACGGCCTCGAAAACGCGATGAGTGCCGCCCGGACCTGGCTGGAAGGACGCTGATCGTGCGTGTGCTCGCGCTCGATTACGGAAGCGCACGGATCGGATGTGCGGTTTCGGACGCCACCGGCACGCTGGCGACGCCGATCCCGGCGATCGAGCCGCCTGACATCAGCCGGATCGCGGCCGTGGCAGACGAGCGGGAGGTCGAGCGGATCGTCGTCGGCATGCCTGTTTCGCTCTCCGGTGAGGAAGGCCCGCAGGCCGCAGTGACCCGGTCTTTCTGCGAGGAGCTCGATCTTGCGGTGGAAGTGCCGGTCGAGACCTGGGACGAGCGCTTCACCACGAGGATGGCGGCGCAGACCCGCCGCGAGACGGGCGCCGGGGCGGCCGAGGATTCGATCGCCGCAGCCCACCTGCTCGAGACCTACCTTCTCGCCCTGGATGGCCGCAGCGCCAAGGCGGCCCGCGAAAGCGCTGCGCAGAGTACAGCGGAAGCAGCAGGGGACTGATGGCCGAGCGCTGGTTCGACGACCCGCCCGAGCACGATCCCGACGATCCGGAAGCGGTCGAGCGGGCACTCAGGAGGCAGGAGCGACAGGCGCGGCGCGCCGGCGATCCGGGTCCGGCGGGCGCAACCCCGCCCGGCCCCGATTCACCCCGGGCACCGGAAGCGCCGGGCGAGAGTGTGCTTGCCAGCCGGCCTGTCGGGCGGGCGCGTGGGCCGCGTCCTCTGCGGTCCGGCTCGGGATCTGGCCACGGTGGCCGCCGCCGGCTCCTGCTGCTCGGTGCCCTCGGCCTGGTGGCGCTGTTGGGCATCGGGTTCCTGGCGGCCCTGTTTCAGCCTTTTGCCGGTGAGGCCGACGGGCAGACCGTGGCGATCGAGGTTCCCGCGGGGGCCGGGGTCGGGGGGATCGGCGACCTGCTGGCCGAGAAGGGAGTCATCTCCAGCTCGCTGATGTTCCAGATCCGGGCGACTGTCTCGGGCAAGCGCTCGGAGCTCTACCACGGCGACCATGTATTCCGGGAGGGAATGAGTTACGCCGCCGCGCTGGATGAGCTGGGAAACCAGCCGCAGAAAGCAGTGCTCACGGTGGTCATTCCCGAGGGCCTGAGCCGTTCGGAGGCTGCCGACACGGTCGAGGCGGCCGGACTCCCCGGCAACTACATGGAAGCAACGGTCAGCTCGAAGCTGCTCGACCCCGACGATTACGGGGCCCAGGGCAAGGCGGAGAACCTCGAGGGCTTCCTGTTCCCGGCGACCTACGAACTCGAACCCGGCTCGGATGTAAGCGACCTGGTTGACCAGCAGCTCGAGGCCTTCAAGGACAACATCGCAGGGGTGAACATGAAGAACGCCAAGTCAAAGAACCTGACCACTTACGACGTGCTGACGATAGCCTCGATGGTCGAGCGTGAGGTCTCGGTGGCCAGCGAACGCGCGACTGTCGCCGCGGTCGTCTACAACCGCCTCAGCCTGGGTGAACCCCTGTTCATCGACGCGACCACTCGCTTCGCGCTCGACAACTGGACCGAGCCGCTGACCGAGAGCGACCTCGCGGTCGACTCGCCCTACAACACCCGCACCAACGCGGGCCTGCCCCCGGGGCCGATCGGCAGCCCCGGCCTCGCTTCGATCGAGGCCGCTGCCAGGCCGGCCGATACGGATGTGTGGCTCTACGTGGTCAAGCCCGGCACCTGCGGCGAGCATGTCTTCTCCAACTCGCTCGACGAACACAATGCGAACGTCGCCAGGTATCAAGCGGCCCAGGAAGCGGCCGGCGGATCGCCGACCGACTGCCCGTGACCGGGCCGCCGGCAGCCACCCGCCTCGCGGTGGTCGGCCACCCGGTGTCGCATTCCCGCTCACCGGCGATGCAGAACGCCGCTCTCGCCGATCTTGGACTCGCCCCGGAGTGGAGCTACGAAGCGATCGACATCGAGCCCGCCGATCTCGAGGCCAGGGTCCGGGAGTTGCCGGGACTCGGTTTCGCCGGAGTCAACGTGACAGTGCCCCACAAGGAAGCCGCTCTCGCGCTGGCCGACAGGGCCGGAGAAGGCGCGGCGGCGATCGGTGCCGCGAACACGCTGGTCTTCGAAGACGGCTTGATCCGGGCCGAGAACACCGACGCCCCCGGCCTGATCGACGCGGTCGGGCAACTGCCGCCGGGAACCCGTGCGCTGGTGCTTGGTGCCGGTGGCGCCGCCCGGGCCGTGCTCTGGGCCCTTGTCGGCAAAGGCGCGGACGTTGCCGTCTGGAACCGCACCCCCGCCCGGGCCGAAGCGATGGTTGCCGATCTGGGCGGCAGGGTGGACTCCGATCCGCAGACCGACTCCTTCGACCTGATCGTGAACGCCAGCGCTGCCGG
>Ga0209591_10009885_pt1 | contig 10280 bp, 11 predicted proteins | sample MAT01_FD_187207 | JGI IMG/M metagenome (GOLD analysis project Ga0209591, IMG submission 187207) | Freshwater microbial communities from Lake Fryxell liftoff mats and glacier meltwater in Antarctica - MAT-01 (SPAdes) (version 2) | ecosystem: Environmental > Aquatic > Freshwater > Ice > Liftoff...
GTGTGCGCGGGCACACCTGGAGCCGCAGCGCTCGCCTTGCAGGCCGCAGTCAAGCCAGAGGCTTGCCTTCTTCGCGCTGTCCAGGTGTGCGCGGGCACACCTGGAGCCGCAGCGCTCAGCCCTGCCAGCGCATTCCATCGCAGTCCACTCGGGCGCGTCCAACTGCGGTTCCCAGAATGATGCAAGCCACCCAGTACGTCCGGGCCACAGCAGCCCAGCGGTACACGCAGGCGGCGGCGATTTGTACTGGTTCCTGTGAGCAGCATTTGCAGCAAGGAGAGACGGCATGAAACCCGAAATACCTGAACATATCCCTCCTGAGCGGGTGGTCGCGTTTGACCGTTTCACCGGCCCGGAACTGCAGCAGTGCCCGCACCGCGCGGTCACTGACCTGTTCAAGCGCAGCCCGGATATTTTCTACACCACGGGCGACCGCGGACATTGGGTGGTGGGCCGGGCCGATATTGCGCGCGACATGTTGCGCCAGCCCGACAAGTTCTCCAGCGATCCGCGCCACAACGAAGCGAACCGGCGCAAGCCGCCGACCCTGCCCAACCAGTGCGATCCCCCGCTGCATACCGAGTTGCGGCGCATCATCAACCCGTTTTTTTCTCCCGCCGGTGTGCAGAAGCTCGAAGCGCAGATCCGCCAGCTTGCGACCGAACTGATTGATGGCGTGCTCGGGCGCGGCGAGTGCGAGTTTTTGGGCGAAATTGCACAACGCTTTCCGGTTGAGCTGTTCCTGCGCATGGCCAATGCGCCGCTGGAGCAGCGTGAGCTGCTAGTCGACAAGGTGGACCGCTTCACCCGCGCGCCACAGGTGCAGGAGCGGCTGGCGGGGCTGGAAGAACTGGGCAACTATCTCAAGGTACTGATCACCGAACGGGAACAGTCGCCCGGCGACGACCTGGTGAGCCTGGCCGTACATGGGAAGGTGCACGGTCGGGCTTTGAGCGACGACGAAAAGCTCGGGCTGGTCACGCTGTTGTTCCTGGGTGGACTCGATACCGTCGCTGCAATGCTGTCTTTCATCGTTGCCTATCTGGGTCGCAACCCCGACCAGTACCAGCGCCTGGTGGACGATCCCAGCCGGATCGACAACGCGCTGGAGGAGTTGATGCGGGTGCACGGCGTCGCCGGTACCGAGCGCGGTGTGACAGCCGACATGGTGTACGCCGGAGTCGAGTTCAAGGCGGGCGACCGCCTGGTGTTCTTCCCGCATGTCTACGGTCTGGACGAGCAGATGGTCGACGATCCGTTTCGGGTTGACTTTGACCGGCCGGTGAGCAGCCACCTGGTGTTTGGCTCGGGTCCGCACCGCTGCGTCGGTTCACATCTGGCGCGCCTGGAGATGCGGGTTTTTCTCGAAGAGTGGGTGCGCCGGGTGCCGAAGTTTTCGGTGCAGGCGGACGGCGAACTGGCCACCCGCGGTGGCCTGGTGTGGTCGCCGGTGCGGGTCCCGCTGGCCTGGCCACAACAGCCGCCCCCCGCCCAAACATCTGAAATTGCGCCATGATCCGGATTGTGGTGGACCGCCAGGTTTGCGCCGGCCACGCCCTGTGCGCGGCCAAGGCGCCCGCGGTGTACCAGCTGGACGACGAGGGTTATTGCAGTTCGAACGGCGCGCTGGTGCCGCCGCACCTGGAGGAACAGGCCCGCCTGGGCGCGCGCCATTGCCCCGAGGCCGCGATCCTGCTGGTGGATGAGGACCCGCCTGGCGCGGCCAATGGCTGACGATGCAGACGATCACATTTGTGGCTGCAGACGGCAGCGCCCAGGTGCTGCAGGTGGAGCCGGGCCAGTCGGTGATGGAGGTGGCGGTCGCGAACAATGTACGCGGCATCCTGGCCGACTGTGGCGGCACCTGCTCCTGCGCCACCTGCCATTGCTACCTGGATAACGCTTGGGCCGACCGATTTCCTCCCGCGTCGGTGGAGGAGGCCGAGCTGGTGTCTTACGCCTTCGACCCGCTGCCCACGAGCCGGCTGTCGTGTCAGTTGGTGCTGCGACCGGAACACGACGGGATCAGGATCGGGCTGCCGAAGCGGCAAATCTGAGGCCGGGCCCCTCAGGGTTGCGCCAGCGGGCGGAACCGGGGCAGCGCTACCGCGCCACCGGGCAGGTCGTCCCACACCAGTTGCACTGGCAGGCCAACGCGGATGGTGCCGACTTCGGTATCCACCACATTGCTGATCAGGCGCACGCCACCACCGCCTTCGAGTGTGATCACGGCGGGCACATAGGGCAGGTGTGCTTCCATGTCCGGCAGGATGGCTCGCTCCACGACGGTGTACGAGTAGACCTCGCCGCGGCCGCTCACGGGCTTCCAGTTGATCGCCTGGGATTGGCAGACCGGGCAGAAAGGCGTGGGTGGCATGCGGCAATGGCCGCACCCGGCGCAGCGTGCCACCAGCAGGACGTGGCGCGCCGTGGCGTCCCAGAAGGGCTGGGTCCAGGCGTTGCTGGACAGTTTGAACAAGCCAGGTGGTGGGCGTTTGGCTATGGCCATGGGTTTTAGTTGGCCAGGATCAGCCCACTGACCGGTACGATGGACGGGCCGCCAGTGACCAGGGCCAGTTGTGCCCCGGGCACCTGGTTCACGGCGGTGCCGCGCAGTTGTTCGACGGCCTCGCGCACATGCGTCATGCCCCACACATACGCGCAGGAGAGTTGCCCGCCGTCGGTGTTCACCGGCAGGCTGCCGCCCTTTAGCCGGATCGCACCACTGCGCACAAAGGCACCGCCTTCCCCCTTTTCGCAGAACCCATAGTCCTCTAGCTGCATGATGACCTGGGACGTGAAGTGGTCGTAGATCTGCGCCGTGTCGATGTCTTCCGGCTGCACATCGGCGGCGGCAAACAGCCGCTTGGCCACCGCAGCATGGCCGGACGAGGCGAAGCTGGCGTCAGGCATGTTCATCCAGTAAATCGAGCGCCCCCAATCCTGTCCACCGCCATGGTTGCCGGCCAGCACACGCACCGGCTTGTGGCGCAGGTCTCGGGCACGCTCCAGCGAGGTCACGATCACCGCCACCGCACCATCGTTCTCCAGGCAGAAGTCGAACAGACAGTGCGGGTCGGCCAGCATCGGGGCATTGAAGTAGTCCTCGCGCGTCATCGGCCGGCGCAGCGTCGCGTTCGGGTTGGTCACGGCATTCGCCCGGGTCGACATGGCCACTTCGGCAAAGTCATCGCGCGTCGTCCCATACAAATGCATGTGGCGGCGCGCGAGCAGCGCAAACATGTGTCCGGGTCCGACCAGGCCGCTGGCCGAGAAAAACGCGTTCTCAGGCGTCGCCGGATAGGCCGCAGTGATCGAGCCATAACGCTGTCCGCCCTGCTGGTTCGCGCCCACGCATACCACCACTTCGGCCTGGCCGCTCACAATGGCCGCCGCCGCCAGCCCGATGGCGCCAGCGGACCCGCCACCGGTTCCGGTCAGGGTGGCGGTGAAGCGGATTTCCGGGATGCCCAGCGTCTCGATCAGCATCGAAGTGTCGAAGCCGCCGGCGAAATAGGCAAAGCCGTCGATTTCGCGCACGTGCAGACCCGCATCATCCACGGCGCCAAGGATGGACTTGCCAACCAGCTCTTCCAGCGTCTGCGGTGCCGAAGCGCCACGGCGGTAATAGGGCGTGGCGCCCAGCCCGACAATGGCCGTCCTGTCGCGCATCAGGCGGTGTGGTTGCGCATCAGGCGCGGCAGGCTGCGCGCAGCGTCATGCGTAAAAGCCGCCGTCCTTGATCAGGCTGCGCGCGATCACCAGTTTCTGGATTTCGGAGGCACCTTCGTAAATGCGCATTGGGCGGGCTTCGCGGTACAACTGCTCGATGATGTTGCCGCGTGTCACGCCCTGTCCGCCGAGCAGTTGCACGGCGCGGTCCACCACACGGCCCGCCGCTTCACTGCCCGCGAGTTTGGCCATGCAGGCCTGGTAGGCGCCGCGTTCGCCGCTGACATCGTGCGACCAGGCGGCACGGTAGACCAGCAGGGCTGCGCCCTCGATGTCGGTCGCCATGTCGGCCAAGGCCATTTGCACACCATCAAGCGCCGTCATGGGCTTGCCGAACAACTGGCGCTGTCCGGTATGGCGCAGGGTTTCTGTCAGCGCGCGCCGCGCGAGTCCGATCGCAGCACCGCCGACCGAGGGCCGGAATATGTCGAACGCCGCCATCGCCGCCTTGAATCCCTGTCCTGGTTCGCCCACGATATTGGTGGCCGACACGCGACAGTCCTGGAAAGAGATGGCGGCACCCTGGTGCGGCGCGATGTATTCGATGGCCTCACCGATCTGCAGTCCCGGTGTGGTGGCGTCGACCATGAACATGGTCAGGCCGCGTGCGCCTGGCGCCTCTCCGGTACGGGCGACCACCATGTAATGGTCAGCGATGCCCGCGTTGGTGATGTGGGTCTTGGCGCCGTTGAGGATGAAGTAGTCTCCATCGCGCACGGCCTGTGTGGTCATCGACGCCACGTCCGATCCGGTGGCCGGCTCGGTCAGGGCGAAGGCAGCGATCCGCTCACCGCGGCGGCACGGCTCCAGGTACCGCGCGCACAGTTCCGGGCTGCCGAAACGGCGCAGGGCCAAAGTGCCTATACCTTGCATGGCAAACACGGCGTCGGCCAGTGCATGCTGGTAGGTCAAGCCTTCGCGGATCAGGCACACCGAGCGCACATCGAACGGCGTGTCACCCGCGGGCACCACGTAGTCCAGCAAACCCGCTGCACCGAAACTTTGCACCATCGCCCGGCATTCGTCCTGCATGCTGGCGTAGGTCTTGCCGTGGTTGTCGGCGTTCCATGCAGCCACCCGCTGTGCCAGGTCGCGGTGGCTTGCATCAAAGAAAGGCCAGGGCCACAGGGCCCATTGGGGTGTTTGCATGGTTTCAGTTGCTCGGCGGGCGTGGCGCGCCCTGGAAGCTCGGGTCGTAGCGCGTGCCGGCGGCAGCACCAATTGGCAACAGGGCCTCCAGCGCCGCCCGCTCCCCGGTCGAAAGGGTGATCGCGGCAGCGCCGACGTTCTCTTCCAGGTATTTGATGCGTTTGGTGCCGGGGATGGGAATGATCTGTTGTTCGCGGCCCATGATCCAGGCCAGGGCGATCTGACCCCGCGTACAGCGCTTGGCGGCGCACAGGCTGTCGAGTTGCTCGAGCAATACACGGTTGCGCTCGAAGTTCTCGCTGTGAAAGCGCGGCGAGGTCAACCGGAAGTCGTCTGCCGCGAGCGCACTGGAGCTGGCGATGGCGCCGGTCAGAAACCCCCGGCCGAGTGGGCTGTAGGCAATGAAGCTGATGCCGAGTTCGCGACAGGTTGGCAACACATCGAGTTCCGGCTCACGCGTCCACAGGGAGTATTCCGACTGGATTGCCGTGACCGGGTGCACGGCATGGGCACGGCGCAATTGCGTGGCATTGACTTCGGAGAGTCCGATGGCCCGGATCTTTCCTTCTGCCACCAGCTTTGCCAAAGCGGCCATGGTGTCTTCGATCGGGACGTTCGGGTCGGTGCGGTGCACGTAGTACAGGTCGATTCGGTCGGTGCCGAGCCTGGTCAGCGACTCCTCGCAACACTGGCGCATGTACTGCTCGCTGTTGTTGATGTCGCGGTCGTAGGTGCTGCCCTGTGGGCCATTGGGGTCGCGCAGGATGCCAAACTTGCTCGCCAGCATGATGCGGTCGCGCCGCCCCTTGAGAAAGCCGCCAAGCAGTTGTTCGTTGTGGCCGCGGCCATAAATGTTGGAGGTGTCGAAGTGGGTGACGCCGAGCTCGAAGGCACGCTCCAGCGTGCGCAGCGACTGTGCGTCGTCGCGTTCGCCATAGAACTCGGACATTCCCATGCAGCCCAGGCCGATGGCGCTGCTGTGCAGTGCCGACCGTCCCAGTTGCACGCTCGGCAGAAGTGTGGTGCTCATTGGAATACCTTCGTGCTGCGCACTGCGGTGCGAGCTAGCTCGGGGCGGCCCGGCGCGGCGCTCATTGGAATACCTTCGTGCAGCGCACTGCGGTGCGAGCTAATCTGGGGCGGCCCGGCGCGGCGCTCATTGGAATACCTTCGTGCTGCGCACTGCGGTGCGAGCTTGCTCGGGGCGGCCCGGCGCGGCGCTCATGGCAGGCGCTCAATAATGGTGGCCGTGCCCAGGCCGCCCGCACAGCAGATCGTCTGCAGGCCGTAACGCAGCTGGCGGCGCTCAAGCTCGTGCAGCAGGGTTGTCATGATGCGGGCGCCGCTGGCCCCCAGCGGATGGCCCAGCGCAATGGCACCGCCGTTGACATTGAGCCGCTCGTGGCCGACACCCATCTCCTGCATCCACACCATCGGCACCGGGGCGAACGCCTCGTTGACCTCGAACAGATCGATGTCGTCTACCGTCAGACCGGCGCGTGTCAGCACTTTGCGCGTCGCAGCGATCGGGCCGGTAAGCATCAGCACCGGATCGGAGCCGACCGTGGTAACCGCGCGGATGCGAGCCCGGGGCTTCAGGCCCAGCAAGCGTGCATGTCCTTCTTCCATCAACAGCAACGCGGCTGCGCCATCCGATATCTGGGAGGCGTTGCCGGCGGTGACGCGGCCGCCATCCGGCCGGAAGCTGGTCTTGAGTGAAGCCAGGCGTTCGCGGCTGGTGTCGCGGCGGATGGTTTCGTCCGCGCGCACGACCACATCGGCGGCGTCCGCGTCGCGCTCACACCAGTCGGCCAGTGGCAGGGGAACGATCTCACGGTCAAAATAGCCGGCGTCGGCTGCGCGGGCAGCACGGGTGTGGCTTTCGATGGCGTAGTCGTCCAGCGCGGCCCGGTCCAGATTCCACAGGTCGCACAGCCGCTCGGCTGCCTCCCCCTGAGACGTCAGGGCAAAACGCTCGGCCACGCGCCAGCCAAACGGAACACCGTGCACATCACGGTTGCCACCCATGGGCACCCGCGTCATGCTCTCGGCGCCACCTGCCACCACCACGTCCGCGCTGCCAGCCAGGATGGATCCGAACGCCACATGCACTGCCGCTTCCGCCGAGCCGCATTTGCGGTCCACCGTCATGCCGGGAATGGACTCCGGCCAGCCGGCCGACAGCAGCGCTGTGCGCGCAATATTGGCGCACTGCTCGCCGACCTGCGACACGCAACCGAAAACCACGTCGTCCACTTGCGCTGGCGTGATGCCGGCACGGGCTACCAGCGCACCCAGCACGGCGGCACCCAAGTGATCGGCGCGCACGGTCTTGAGACCACCACGGAACTTGCCAACCGGCGTGCGGGCCGCCTCGACTATGACTACTTGACGCATCAGAACACCTTTATTGCAGAATTCGGGACTTTCCCGCCCTGGTCATCGTACTCGTAGACGCCGCGGCCAACCTTACGCCCGTAGCGACCGGCCTTGACCAGTTTGTGGATCAGCGGGCAGGGACGGAACTTCTCCCCCAGCGTCTGGTGCAGGTACTGCAAAACGGTGAGCCGGGTGTCCCAGCCGGTCAGGTCGCCCAGTTCCAGCGGTCCCATCGGATGGTTGAACGCCATGCGCATCGCGGTATCGATGTCCTCCGCGCTCGCCACTCCCTCGGCCAGCATGCACATCGCCTCGTTGCCGAGTAGTGCCGAAATGCGGCTGGTGGTGAAGCCGGGGGCTTCGTTGACCTCGATCGAGGTCTTGCCGATCGCCGCCGACCACGCCCGTACCCGCGCCACGGTGCCATCGCTGGTTTCCAGGCCGCGCACGATTTCCACCAGTTTCATTTTGTGCACCGGGTTGAAAAAGTGCATGCCAATCACCCGCGACGGGATTTTCGCCGCCGAGGCGATTTCGGTGATGCTCAGCGCCGAGGTGTTGGTGGCGATCACCGCCGTGACGGCAAAACGCGCCTCGGCCTCGCGGACCAGAGTCTGCTTGATGGGCAGGTTCTCGGTCGCGGTCTCCACCACCAGCATGGTGTCGGTCGGGGCCAGAGCCAGTGACGCCACATAGTGCAGCCGTTGCCCGGCGGCGGCCGCATCGGCCGCGCTGAGTTTTCCCAGCCGGACACCGTCGGACAGGATTTTGGCGATGCTGTGGTGTGCCTTGTCCAGTGCCGCTGCCTGGCTGTCAATCAGGGTTACGGTATGTCCGCTGCTGACAAAAGCATGCGCGATGCCGGTACCCATCAGACCGGCGCCGACTACCGCAACCTGTTCGTTCTGTCCCATCTGTTGCTCCTGTTCAGATCCTGGCGAAGCGCGGCGCGTGCTTTTCACGGAAGGCCAGCGCCGCCTCCGCCCGCTCCTGCGCATTCATCGATAGCGAAAAAAGTGACTTCTCCAGTTGCGGGCCAGCCGTCAGCTCGAGTTCAAGCGCGCTGCGCATTGCCTCTTTGGCGTACGCGCTGGCCGCAGCGGACCGGGTGGCGATGCGCTGCGCAAGAGCCAGCGCCTCGTCGATCACGGTGGCGCGGATGGCGCCGATCCGGCTGACGGGGCCGATGCGCAGCGCCTTTGCGCCATGGCGTTGCAGTGGTACCGGGTCGGTGCTGTGGTCCATGGTAGGCGCGACTCAGTTGCTGGCCTTGCTGCGGTCCCAGGTGGAGGGGGAGACGCCGCGCTCGCGCAGTTCCTTCTTGCGGACTTTTTCCGTCGGAGTGCGTGGCAGTTCTGCGAGTGTTTCGAAGTAGCGCGGAATCATGAACGCCGGCATGCGGCTGTCGCACCACGCGGCCAGGCTGGAAAAGTCCACCGGCGCCCCCGGGCGCGGCACGATGAAAGCCATCACCTCGTCTTCGCCAGCCTGCTGGTCTGCGGCCACGCCGACGACGGCACAGTCGGCCACGCTGGCGTGGCTGCGCAGGACCGACTCGACTTCGAAGGATGAGATGTTCTCCCCGCGGCGGCGCAGGGCATCCTTCACCCGGTCGACAAAGTAGTACCAGCCCTGGGCGTCGCATTTGAGAGCGTCACCGGTGTGGAACCACAGGTCGCGCCGCGATTCGATGGTTTTGTCCGGCATGCCGACGTACCCTGTCGAGATGATGCCGGGGTGCTTGTGGCGCACAAGCAGTTCGCCGGCCTGACCCGGCGGTACTTCGTCGCCAGACTCCGGGTCGACCAGCTTGATCTCGAACCACTGGTCGACCAGCACGCCGCTGGCGCCTGCCGGGCGCGGCGCGTCGGGCGGCGTCATGAATACGTTGGAGATTTCGGTCTGACCAAAACCGTCGACGTACTCCCGAACGCCGAAGCGCTCGGAAAACGGTCCGGCGAGGTCGGGCGCGAGGGGTGCTGCGTAAATGCAGCGTACCCGGTGCGCACGGTCGTCGGCCGACGGCGGTTGGGCACAAATAAAGGCCAGCGTCGCGCCGAGCAGATTGGTAACCGTAGCGCCGCTGCGCCGTGCCCTGCCTGCCCAGTCCGAGGCGCTGAAGCGGGAATACAGGACGCAGTGCGCTCCCGCGATCAGGCACGGATACACGGTGAGGAATTGGGCATTGCCATGAAACAGTGGAAAACCTGTCATGTACACATCGTCTGCGCACAAGCGGGTCAGTTGCACGTCTTCTTCGGCGAAGAAATAGAACTGCGAGTGCGGCATTTCCACTCCCTTGGAGGGGCCGGTCGTGCCAGACGTCATTAACACGGCTGCCGTATCCTGCGGGCCGACGCCACCGGGTGGGTTGCTGCTGTTCGCGCTCAGCAGGTCCTTGTAGTGGTGCACGGTGATGCGGCGAAACTCTGGTGCGGTCTGCCCGGGCGCACCGGGATCGTCGACCAGGATCAGGTTTTGTAGCGGGATCTCGTCCTCGATATCGAGCAGCCGCGCGGCGAGGGTTGCCGTCGTGACGATGGTGCGGGTTTGCGCCAGCTGCAGCGGATGCGCCAGGAAGCTGCCTTTATAGGCATCACTTACCGCGACTTCTACGGCGCCCAGTTTGTTGAGCGCAAACCAGATGAATACGAACTCCAGACAGTTGGGTAGCAGGATGGCGACTTTTTCCTGCCTGCGCACGCCGAATTCGGCCAGACCATGGGCCAGCCGGTTCACAATCGTGTTGACTTCGGCGAACGTATGCGCCCGGCCGGCGTCGGTCCAGGAAAGAAACGGGCGCTGCGCCCGGTTACGCGCCTGATGCTCCAGCACATACGGCAGAGACCAGTGTTCGCGCGCAAAGTGGGGCTTGAAATGAGGGAAGGTCAACATGCCGGGTGGGTGTTGCAAAGAAGCTGCCGAATTGATTTTTGCGCCATCTTAGGGCAGAATTGTATAAAATGAAATACCTTTCAATATATTGGAGTTCGCTAGATGCTTTCCGAATTGCCTGAAGT
>Ga0209591_10009895_pt1 | contig 10275 bp, 8 predicted proteins | sample MAT01_FD_187207 | JGI IMG/M metagenome (GOLD analysis project Ga0209591, IMG submission 187207) | Freshwater microbial communities from Lake Fryxell liftoff mats and glacier meltwater in Antarctica - MAT-01 (SPAdes) (version 2) | ecosystem: Environmental > Aquatic > Freshwater > Ice > Liftoff...
TGGATGAATTGCAAATTTTTTATAGCGGTGTGAATTTCCAAGGCGGGCTGTCCGTCGATCGAGTGTCGCCAGATTAATACCGATACGCCATTAATACGAGCCGGAGCCGCGCACCCATTCGGTAATTGCAGACGGTGAGGCGGTTGGGGAATGGCAATATTCAGCAGTGAGTCGATCGCGTCGGGCAGGACGATCGCCCCCAGCCAATCAAACTGCCTCAGCCAAACTTGCAGCCCGATCGCGCTTTGCTGCAACCGCTGTGAAAGGTAGGGATAATCACTGTACCAAACGACGCGAAAGTTGGTTTCACCTAGACGCAGAACCGAGCAGGGGCAGTTTTCTAGATTGGTTTCGAGCGATTGGAAAACGGCGATGCGATCGATCGAGCTGCCAAACAGCGATTTTGCCATTTGCAAGCCGTCGATTCCAGCAAAATCCCAAAGCTGCGGGGTCATGATTTGACTCGGCTCTTGGTCGGATCGTAAGCCGCCAATGTGCCAACGATCGCCCGGATACGTCGCTTCATGCCGTCCATTAAGCCTACTTCAAGCACGGTTCCCGGTGACGCAAATTCTGGGACAACCTGCGCGAGGGCAATGCTGCGGTTGAGAATTGGGGAGAATGTGCCGCTGGTGACTGCGCCAACTCGCCACCGATCGCTTCGCGCTCCCGGAACGGTATCGCCGCTCGGATGCAGGCACTCGCCGCCGCTGACCACTTCGTTGCCCTCAAGGACAAGTCCAACGGCAACTTTGGGCGGACGCAGTTTAATTTGCTCTAGTGCAGCTTTACCAATGAAGTTGGGCTTTTTGAGTGCGACTGCCCAGCCGATTCCAGCCTGATAGGGCGAGGTCAGGTCGTCAAATTCGCGTCCGGCTGCCAGCAATCCGGCTTCGATACGAGCGCGATCGAGTGCCAGCATTCCCAGCGGGGCAATTCCTGCCGATCGACCTGCCTGCATGATTGCGTCCCACAGTTCTGCCCCACGACTTGGCTCAACAAATAGCTCATAACCGAGTTCGCCTGTGTATCCGGTGCGCGAAACGAGGACGGGAATCTTGGCGACATGACCTGTGGCGAAGCGGAAGTAGGTGAGAGCATCCACGTCAAATTCAGCGATCGACCGCAAAATTTCTCGTGACAGTGGACCCTGAAGCGCGAGATTGTGCAGATCGATCGGGCGAACTGTGACCTGGAACTCGTGCTGTTGGGCAACTTTTTCTAGCCAATCGCGATCGCTGTCGCAGTTTCCCACATACCGAAACTGCTGCTCATCCAGTCGAAACACAATGCCATCGTCGATCATGCCGCCGTGCGGATTGAGCAGACAGCCATAGACGGATTGACCGATCGCCAGTTTTGCCACGTCCCGCGAAAACGCCAGTTGCAGCAGATTCAAAGCATCTGCACCTGTAATCTGGAATTTGCGGAGGGCTGACAGATCCATCAAAGCCGCTCGTTCTCGCAGTGCCCAATATTCTGCGTGAACGCCCAAATGGGCAAAGCAATTGGGAACCCAAAAGCCGTTGTATTCTGTGATGTCGTCGGTGAGCGATCGAATCTGTCCAGTAAATGCGCTCTCCTGCGTCAGCCGAACGGGAGCATCTGCGGCTGTTCTCCGTCCGATCGCCCTTGCAAACGTTTCGGTTGCGTCGTAAATGCGGACGTGAATTGGCGTGGGATTCCAGCCGTTCGCCGCGTCAATATCGTCAGGACAGGCGGAACTGGCGCAGAGCAAATCCTGACTGGCTCTCAGCAGCACGTAATCGCCCGGACGCGACCAAGCTTCGCCGGATGCGATCGACCCCGTTTCATCTACTTCGGTATTAAAGAAAAAGTTAATCGCTGCCCAACCGGGGCGATCGGGAATTCCATAAGGCTGAAGGATAGAGTTGAAATTATCGCTACAGCTTGGATGTCCTGGATAACCTGCATCTTCGTAGTATTTCGCAGTGCAGGCGAGCATAAAGCTGTCGTGCCGTCCGCAGGTGTCTTGCATGACCTCAAATAGCGGCTGCATCGTTTGCGAAAAATATTTGCCCAGCAGTCCGGCTTGCGGCAAGGCTAAGCCATTGAGCGTCCGCGTCACCGTACCGTCAATTTCTTCACCCCAGTCGGCTCCGGCAAAAGCGAGGAAATCAGAACATTGGGAGCCTTCTACGTCGATAATTTGGACGTACTGTCCGGCGGTAACAGAGTAGGCGATCGCCGTTCCTGCTGCAATCCGGTGCTCGGTTACAATGCGACCGAGCGGCTTCGGCAAATCTAAAAATGGTTTAACGTCGAGGAGCATATATAATCACCAAACGCCGTGTAGACCCGCCTAAAGCTAGCTGCTTGCAAGGTGGGAATAGATCCGTAGAAAAACAAGAATAATTCCGCCGAGCAGTCCTAGCCAAGGGCTTTTGCCGTCCCGTAACCAAAGCAGGTCATCGCCGCTAATTTCACAGAATTCGGCTAGGAGAAGGTAAAACAGCGATCGCAGCAGCATTAGACGATCGCCACCCGATCGCCGCGCCGAATTGTGCCGCCCTGCACAACGCTGGCATAGATGCCGACGTGCCCCTGATTGTGCTTGACAACAGTTCGCAGAATGTCCACATCACTGGGCAATTCAGCCTGCGGCATTGTAGTCATGACGCAGCGTGGACAGGGTTCGTTGATGCTCAGTCGGACTTCGTCACCGATCGCCAAAGTCTGACCCACCCAGTCATTTTCAACAAATCCAGTTGCGCCATTGGCAGGCGAAATCACAAAGTTGGGGCGAAAGCGTCGCGTTTCAAACCTTGATGTTGGTTTGAGAGACTGAAACTGATTCAGTGTGGCAGTCGTGAGCAGATGCACTGTGGCAGCATCAAAGAACGTATTGGGGCGAATCGCGGCATTCGTCTCGGCATCCGCATCTGGGATGCCTTCAATGTCAGGTGTATACATTTCGATGCTTGGCGTTTCAGGAGCAACGGTAGATAGCGTCACCTTGCGCCCAAACGCTTTGGACAAAATTTCATCTACGTCACTCGCATCACCCATGACAATCGACCCGTCCGGCAGGGTGATCTTCACCTGCGTTGGCGAATCGAGGGCAGCGCGGCACTCAAACAAAATGCCCCATTTGCGCGGCAGCTTGGCACTGATAATTGCCCCTGTTTCGGCATCGACCAGGGCATAGGCACGATCGCCCATCAGCCCGCGCTCCATTACCTCGGTCGCGTTGAGTTCTTCGCCCAGCATCGACTTGACTGGATAACGCCACATCGAAACGATCGAACCGACTACTGAATCCGTCATAATTGCCTCCTAAGCTGCACCGCTTGCTAAAGTTTTCTCAGGCACTTCTGCTGCTGCCGCCTGTGCCAATAATTGCTCTGCTAGTTTGCGTTTGCCTGCGGCATCAAGCTTTTTGACTTCGTTGTGCAAAACGCGATCGTTCACCTGCTGATTCCAGTAGTCCAACGACTCAAAGCCCAGCAGTGCCAGCTTGCCAATAAACTGCCGCAGCACTTCGTTGGTTGGGCCCATTACCCATCCGGCTTTGCCATCGCGCAAATATCGCTCGATCTCCATATCTTTTTTAAAGCCCGATCCGCCGCAAGAATGCAGCATTTTGTCGCAGACTTGAGCGACATTTTTGGCAGCAGAAAATTTGATTTGCCAGTACCAGGGCAGATAGGTCGATCGCGGCAGAGCGGTCAAATCTTGATGAATTGACCAGTCACAATTCTGTGTTAAATCATCCATTAATTTACCCATCGAGAAGGTGAATGAACGACAGGCATTAGTGTCGATAATTGCCTCACCAAAGTAATCTTGAATCGTTGGATAGTCCGCCACGCGCATTCCGACATCGGCGTGTTTTTTGCGCGTTACGTGACGTTTAGCAATGTCGATCGCGCCCATCGCAATTCCGTTCCAGCAGGCAGACGAGCAGAGCAGAAAAAATGGATCAACAATTTCATCGTTAGAGGCGATGCCGTCACTTTTAGGTCCAATCATGCGATCGAGCGGCACAGTCACACCATCGACATGCAGCGTTCCAGATTGATTGCCTCGTAGCCCCATTGCGTCCCACTTGTGTGGCTCTGCCTGCACTTCATCGGCATAAATTAAGAAGCACGACAAATCCGAATAGTTGCCGTCAAATTCGGGGCTGGTGGTTTGCACAATGTACCAGTCTGCGAAGCCTGCCGAAGTTGTCCAGGAAGCTTTTTTAGAAACCTGCCAGCCGTGCAGCGTTCGCTCCGCCTTTGAAGAAACTGGATACCAAAAGTGCGATCCGGTTTCAGGATCAGAGTAGGACAAAGTTCCAATTAAAACGTCGCGATCGAGTCGTTTCAAAAGCTGCTGCAACTCTGGGCTGTCGTGTGCCCGAAACAAAGCCGCCGCCGTTGCGCCCAAGTGCATCGTGTAACACATCGCCGTGCTGGGACAGCCATAGCGGGCGATCGTCTCCACCACCATTGCCGCGCAGACGTGATTTTCACCCAGCCCACCCCACGCCTTGGGCACAAATAAGCCCAGTAATCCTAGCGACGCTAGCGCCTCGAAATTACGGCGAGGATAGATCAGATGGCGATCGGATTCGATCGCATTAGGACGCAAAACGGAGGCGCAGATCTCAATCAAATTAGACTGTAATTTCTGCTGAGCTGGAGTTAACAACCATTGAGGATCAAAATCGTACCCCAGCCCCCAATATTCCGATCCGCTCCAAGATTTTGTGGCAGTCATAGGCTTGAATTTAACAGCACGAATGTGGGCAATATGCAGAGATTAACAAATTGTGAAGAACGCAGATCGATCGCTTTGCGAGTGACAAAAGTAACGCAGAATTTAAGGCTGGAAGGGTGAACCCGACCTGAGCCGAGATTGTGAGTGTCAAGCTCTATAGGGAAAGATAAACCGCTTGCATCTTGCAAATCGTCGTTTTAAATACATTTGTTATAACAAGTTAGCCTATAGAATTTGCCTGGTAATTTGTATTAAGCTTCACAGTTTTACATCGATCGCATCTGTCATTGGTATGGCTTTCTGAAGTGCGATCGCAATTGATCGAATTCACATGACTTGTTCTACCCCTAAATAATCTATGTCTCCTGAAGCACAAGAATTTCTAGGAACATTTGTCGCAGAGTCCTTTTACTATTGGGCTTCTGTGTTTATGTTGTTGATCCATGCAGGCTTTTTAGCCTACGAGGGCGGTGCATCCCGAACCAAAAATGTCCTCGCGACGATGGTGAAGAACCTGCTGACCTTAGCGAGTGTCGGTCTATCATTCTTCTTTTTTGGCTGGTGGGTCTACAATGCCTTTCCGTTTTTTCCGATCACAGGCGGCATCTTAGGTCCTTGGACAAATCCAGAACAAAGTAAAGCGATCGCTACGGCTATGCCTTATGTAGATGCCTCCTATCCCTGGTCGCCTGCTCTGGCTCCCAACACAGGCGATCACATTACTGGCGTTTTCTTCTTCGCCTTTGCCCTGTTTGCCATGACGACGGCTTCGATCTTGTCGGGCGCACTGATTGAGCGCGTCAAAATTGGCGCGTATCTGGTGATGTCGATCGTCCTCGGTTCATTTGCCTGGGTGGTCGCGGCGGCTTGGGGTTGGAGTCCTTTCGGCTGGATGTTTACCCAATTGGGCTATCACGATTTTGGCTGCGCTGGAGTTGTCCACGGCGTTTCTGGCTTTTTTACGCTGGGCGTGCTGATGAATCTTGGTCCCCGGATTGGCAAGTACGACGCTGATGGCAGACCCCGTCCGATTTTGCCGCACAACCTGCCGCTGACAATGGTGGGACTGATGCTGATCTTTGTCGGCTTCTACGCCTTCCTCGCCGCCTGCTTGATATTTCTACCGGGATACACTGGGGAAACGACAATCTACGGAACGCCGATGACCTTAGCTTCGATCGGCGTTAGCACCACGCTGGCACTCGCCGCCGGACTGGTCGGCGCATATATTTCCTCTAAGGGAGACCCGTTCTTCACGATTTCAGGCGGACTGGCAGGCATCATTACCACTGCTGGCGGCATGGATCTATATCACCCCTCGATCGTGATTATCCTCGCGTTCATTGGCGCGTTTTTGATGCCCAAGGTAGCGATCGCGCTTGAGAAAAGAGGCATTGATGATCCGGTTGGAGCCTGCGGAGTTCACGCTTTTTGTGGCTTTCTTGGCTCTGCCGTCGTGGGCATTGTGGCAGCGGGCTATCCGCAGGGTGAAGGCATTGCCTCGATCAATCCGATCGGGCAAATTGTTGGCACGTTAATCTGCACGGTTCTGCTCGGCTTTATTCCTGGCTACGCAACAAGCTGGCTGCTAAAGAAATTCAACCTGCTACGCGTCTCTCCCCAAGAAGAGCTAGATGGGCTGGATCTGTCTGATTTGGGAGCTGAAGGCTATCCCGAATACGCCACGCTTGCTTTTGTTGACGATGCCACAGCGCAGAGAGGCACATCTGTTCCTCGGACTTCTATAGATCTAGCACCAGAATAGGAAAGTTGTAATGAGCAGTCCATTTTCAAGTTTTAAAGAATTTTCGGACGCAAAAGGTCCGATCTATACCTTTGCTAACAACCCCACAATGATTGGGTTTTTGCTGGTCGTCTGTCTGGCAATTACGGTGTACTTTTTCTACGCTTCCTACACGATAAAGCAAAAGACTCCGGCAAAAACTCCTGCCGCGATCGGTCTCTTGCTTGTGGCAGGAGCCGCTTCGATTCTGGGCATGGAGTTTGCCCCGCAGTCGCACAAGCAAACTGAAACTAGCCGCCATCAGCAATCTCAGCGCAGCACCGCTCGTAACTGGCAACCGCTGGCACTGTTGGGCATGGTTGGCATTGGGGGAACGCAACTGGGACACAAGCGGCGATCGCCGCGTCGTAAACCGCTGCGTCGTCCTCGTTAAAAGATCGATCGGTCAGAGTTGCAATCGTAACTCTGACCGATCAATCAAGAAATTGCGGGCTGGGCACTTTGAGACAGCAAACCGTCTTCGCAATATGTCGAAAGGAAAGGCGATCGATCGCCGTCTTGCGTCCACAAAACTGGAAAGAAGCTTTCCGACATTTCCAGGTCATCAACCTGCTTGTAGCGTCCGTAGATATAACCCGCTTTGTTCGTTGGATGAAACTGTGTTGTCGCAGGAATCGTGTGCAGCCCAATACTGTGAAACGTGCCTTCGGTTCGCGTCGTCTGGCAAAGCCCGTGCCAGGTTCTTCCGTGATGAAAAGCGCAGCCGCCAGCAGGAACTTCTACCAGAACGAGTTCCGGTTCCGGTACGCCCGCTTGCTCTGCGGCTTGCAGCATTGCCCAGCGGTAATCTTTGGTCGGCGCGTGAAATTCGCCCTCCACGTTGATCAGGTTCCACTTGTGCGAACCTTTGGCATAGACTAACGTGCCATCGGCAGCAGCAGCATCGTTGAGCGCGATCCAGCAGGTCATCATCTGCGGCGGATCGAGATAGTTGATGTATGCCCCGTCCTGGTGCATGGCGATCGCCTTAGCTTGGGGCGGCTTCATCCACATACTGTCTTGCCCAATTCGCGCTCCGCTCCATCCGGCTAGCTGAGCCGTGAGACGACCAATCTCAGCAGAAAGCACAAGGCTGGCGATCGTCAAATCACATTTCCAGGCATTACAAATCTCTCGCGTTACGTCTGGCAAGCTCAGTCCAGGTCGCCAGTGCCACTCGTCGGGAAAAATTCCAGTTTCAAACTGACCGTGAAACAGCGGTTCCATTCGATCAATTAGTGCTTCGGTGAAATCAAGCGGTAAAAAGCGATCGAGAATTAAAAACCCGTCTTCGTGAAACTGTTGAATCTGCGCGTCTGTAAGCTGAATCGGCTGATAGTTCATAAAGCACCTTTTGACTCAGATGCACTTGTTATAATAAGTTGCTCGATTGAATGCTGTATCTTCAGCTACGTTCGAGCGATTCTTCTCGATAAGGAATTGCAACAATGGAACTGCCCACGATCGCCTCCGGTTTTCTCCACATTATCGCTAGCGATTTTGATGCCAGCCCAATGACCTGTGTAGAGGACGGGAAGCGAATCGGCTACGAACCTGCCGTTGCTAGGATCGTTTGTCAAAAGTTGGGACTTGAACCCGTCTGGCATAATTTGCCAATGCAAGATTTCTACACCAGCCTGCAAATGGGACAGTATGACGTGATCTGGTTTAATCAGGCGATTACGCCAGAACGTCAGCAGTGGGTAGATTTCACCAGACCTTACGGGTTGTTTGACGAGGCGGTTCTGGTTCGCGCTGCCAGTCCGGCTCACTCTGCCGCCGACCTTGCCGGACAGCGCGTGGGCGGACTGGCAGACAGCACGAATATTGCCCTTGCAGAAACCTTTACCGATGTAGAAACCGTGCCGTTTCCCGGCAGCGATCGAGTATTGCCAGAAATGCTAGAAGCCTTACGAGTTGGCGAAATCGACGCACTGATCGACGATGAACTGGTGCTAATTGTCTCTGCCGAAATGGATTCTAGCTTGCGACTTGCTTTTAGCATTCCGACTCAAGTGCCATTTGCGATCGGCGTTCGTAAAGATCAGATCGTTTTACTTAATGCTTTAAATGAAACGCTCGACGCGCTAATTGCAGACGGAACGCTGGCGCAACTGTGGGCAGAATGGATTCCTCAAAAGCCGTTTCCGTTCGCCTGATGAGGGGAGCGATCGTAACAAATTGACTAATCTGCTGCTTTCGTAGTGTCAAATACAAAGTTGTCATAACAAGTTCGGTTTACTAGACCCAGTACCACAGCCAACTGGAGGTCTAGCGGTGACTGGAACGCTGATACGAACCGAACAAACTGACCTGGAAGCGTATATTGCCGCTCCGGGTCGTGATGAATTAGTCAAGCAAGTCCGCGCCAAGATTGATGAACTGGGGATTCAATACATTTACTACCAGTTCATTTCAGTAACGGGGCGAATTGTTGGTAAAGGCGTACCTGCCGACCATTGGGAAACCATGTCCGATCGCGGCATTCAGCTTGTTTACGGCGCGACCGCAAATTTGTTTGTCGATCGCCATCGCAACTACATCGGCTATGGCCCCGAAGCCTCCGAACTCGTTGCCATTCCTGACCCCGAAACCTTTTGTCAGTTGCCCTGGGATAAGCGGGTTGCTCGTGTCTACTGCACCTGCTTTCGCAACCGCGAAGAAGAAATCAATCCTGGAGGTTTCCTCACGTCTGACAGTCGCGGCAATCTCAAACGCATTCACGCCGACTTTCAGCAAGAACATGGGCTGCATCTGCGGCACGGCTGCGAGCCGGAAATGATGTGGCTCAAAAAGGATGCAGACGGCAAGCCCAACGGCGGCGTAACCAAGCCAAACTGCTATCAGATCGACCAGTTTGAAGAACTGCGCCCGGTCTTCTTGCGCGTGATCGAATATAGTCGAGCAATGGGGCTGGACATGATCCAGGGCGACCACGAAGACGCGCCCGGACAGCTAGAGCTAAACTTCCAGTTCGATGACGCTTTGCGGACTGCCGATCGCCTGACCACATACCGCCAAATCTGCGCCCAAGTTGCCCGCGAATTTAACCTGATTGCCTGCTTCATGACCAAGCCGTTTATGGGTGTCTCTGCATCGGGCTGTCATCATAACCTTTCGCTGTGGCGCAACGGCGACGAGCAGGTAAAAACCTTTGGCATGGCAACCTTACCTGGACTTGAAGGCTGCTTCACCTACCGCAAAGGCGGCGAAAATACCTTTCTACCGCAGCCCGACCTTGACAAGCGACTACCGGGCACGATCGGCTTGAACTGCATCGGTGGCGTAATCGAACATTTGGGCGCGTTGACGGCGATCGGCTGCTCGACGGTCAACTCCTACCGCCGCCTATGGGATACAGGACTGTGGGCACCCGTGTATGCCGACTGGGGCTATCAAAACCGTACCTGCGGTCTGCGCGTTTCGGCTCCCGGTCGCTTCGAGTATCGCGCTGTCGATTCAATGGTAAATCCGTATCTGATGGCAGGTGCAATCCTCAAAGCATTTGATGATGGCATCAAACGCAATCTTGATCCGGGCAAGCCAGAATCTCGCAACCTGTATGAAGCAATGGAAGCTGGCAAGCAGGTGAAAAAATTGCCGATGTCGCTAGGGGAAGCGATCGATCGGCTCTCCGAAGATCCGGTAATTCAGTCTGCCCTTCCCGGCGAAATGTACAATCTCTACACCTGGTATAAGCGCGACGAGTGGGAGAAGTTTTTGGCAACGACCACAAGTTGGGATATCGAAACCTATCTTGATTG
>Ga0209591_10009900_pt1 | contig 10273 bp, 4 predicted proteins | sample MAT01_FD_187207 | JGI IMG/M metagenome (GOLD analysis project Ga0209591, IMG submission 187207) | Freshwater microbial communities from Lake Fryxell liftoff mats and glacier meltwater in Antarctica - MAT-01 (SPAdes) (version 2) | ecosystem: Environmental > Aquatic > Freshwater > Ice > Liftoff...
TTTGCGCCCCCCCGGCCACTCCGCTTTAACGCGCGCCGTGATCGGGTCCTTTTTCTTCTGCGTTTTCGGGGCGAGATGCCGCTGGGTTTCCCGGTAGCGGTCGGCCAATTCCGCCACCGTGAGGCGACCGGCAGTGGGGTCAGTTTTGTCGAGCGAGCGGCGAAAATCCGCGCGGCGGCGCTTTGCGAGCGGGCGTTCGGGCGTTGCGAGAGACTCCTGCGAATCAACTTGCCCCGATGTCGCAGCACGGCGTAGTAGGTGCCCGCCGATGAGTATCGGTAAAAACATTCTCCAACCTTCTCAAAGCTGCCCCTCCGGTGCTGGTGTCGTCTTCCCGTATTTCCTCCTTACGGTATACAACGGCAGTATCCAACGGACATTTGGAGGGGCTGGGAATTATCGTTAGATATCTGAAGAACAGCATAAAAGGGCAGTTAGCTCAGCGGTAGAGCGGCTCGTTTACACCGAGTTGGTCGGGGGTTCGATCCCCTCACTGCCCACGCTGGCGAAGCGGGAACGCCCTTTTGCCGGGGCGCAGATAGTGCCCATCGGCGGGCGTGATTACGACTTGTGCAGACTTGCGTTTGGGCCAAGGGTGCGCGCCCCATTTCTCCTTTCCTGTGACCAGTTTGACGCCAGAACAACTCGACGCCCTTCAGCAATATCTCGACTCGCTGGACAAAGGTGCGCGGCACAGGGGTCTGAGGTATTTCGAGGAGGCGCGGGTGAATTGGCTTGAGGGCTACAGGCGCGGGGTGGGTTTCCGCGCGGAGGTGGAGGGCACGATCTTGTATTGGGTGAGGCTGCGCTTCGCGGAAGGCGACTGGGACGGGGAGTGCTCGTGTCCGGTGGGCTTTGATTGCAAGCATTGCTGCGCGGTCGCTTTGCAGGTCCTCGGGAATGCCTTCGAGCCCGCCGAAGTCGCTGAGGACGGACCGCGAGCTGTCTCGCCCGCCGTGATGCCAGGCGCGACAATCGAGCGCGCTCCGGATGCGAAAGTCGCGCTTCTATTCGCCCACCGGCTGGGCCGGAAACTGACGGCCGAGGAAAAGCGGGCGGCGGACGCGGTGGACCATCTCTTTGAATCGGACCGCGAGGCGGATCGCCTCGCCGAGTCAGTGCTGGAGCCGATCACGCGCTCGGGGGCGGCTCGGAGCTATCACCCCGTGCAGCTCTGGCCGAGGGAGCCGCGCACGCCGTGGGAGGCGTGGCTCTATATCGCGTCGTATCTGCGGCGGAATCACAAGAGCTGCCCGCCCGCTTTGCTCGAAGCGACGGAGTGGGCGGAGGTGGAGGCGTTGACCGAGTCGTGGGAAAGGGAGCAGCGCGTGGAGGAGTGGCGCGCCTGGCTGCAAAATGTCGCCGACCGCACCGAGACCGAGCAGGGGGAGATGGGGCAATTGCGGGTGCGGCTGACGGAGACAGGGGCGCAGCTCGATTGGCGCAAGGCGGGCGCGGCGGATTTCTCGGCGATCAAAGCGAGCGCGTTTGCGCTCCTGACCGGTGCCGCGCATCAGGGTCAGCTTCCGCTCGATGAGCCGTCGCTCGCGGTCTGGCGCGTGTTTTACACCGGGTTCGATTCCCAGCCGTTTCGCGACTACACGGAGCCGGACACCGCGCGGGTGCTAAACCAACTGCTGCGGCTCCCCGGTTTCGAGGAGCGGGTTGCCGGACCGGATGGGGCTCCGCTGGCGCGCGCGGCCGGGCGGCTGCAGTGGCGCATCGAGAGCGGCGGCGGAGAAAAGGTTGATTACCGGCTCGCGCTCGTGCTGCCGGATGGCAGCGCGCCACCACCGGCTCTGACGGTGATCGATGGGGCGCCGTCCCTTTACGTCGCGCGCGATACAATTTACGAAGGCCCGCCGCTGGGCCGGCTCACGCTGAAGGAAGGCGGGATCAGGATTCCCGCCGAAGCGCTCGAAACGAGCGACGGTCTCACGCTCCTCGACCGCCTCGGCGTGGAGCCGCCAGCGCGGATCGCCGGGCGCGTGCGGACTGCGCGGGTCGGCTTGGTTTTCCGCTGCGCGGTGAAAAAGGACATCTTCGGGGGCGGCGAGCGCCTGCTCATGGAAGTTCATGCCGAGGATGCCGACGGGGCGGTCTTCGCGAAATTTCTCCGCGACGAATGGACGCCCATGGCCCTCCCGCCGGACGAACCGGACGTGCTGACGCGCTACGACCGGCGCGGCCTCCACCTCGCGCCGGGGCTGGTGGAAACGCTCCGCGTGACTTGGGACCCTCGCGACCGGAAATGGCATCGTCCGGTCGGGAAGACTTTTGCGATGCACTTTGCCGACTGGCTCGCGAGCGTGCCGGAGGGCGCGAAGGTGGTGCTCGATCCACTCCTCGACTCGCTCCGCCACGCGCCTGTCGAGGCATCGGTGAAGCTCGAAGTCGAGGAGGCGGGCATCGACTGGTTTGACCTGCGCGTGGCGCTCGATGTCGTGGATACCACGCTCACACCGCAGGAGATCAAGGTGCTGCTCGATGCGCGCGGCGGCTTCGTGCGACTGGGCGAGAAAGGCTGGCGCCGACTGCATTTCCAGCTCAGTGAGGAGGACGAAAAGCAGCTCGCCGATCTCGGCCTGAGTGCGCGCGAATTTTCCAGCGAACCGCAGCGCCTTCACGCTCTGCAACTCGCGGGAAAAAAGGCCGCGCGTCGGCTGCTGCCCGAGCCGCAGGCCCTGGCGATCGAGCGCCGTGCCAGCGACATCCAGACGCGCGTCGCGCCGGAATTGCCCGCCGGTCTGCGCGCCGATCTCCGCCCGTATCAGCGCGAGGGATTCCACTTTCTCGCGTACCTCTCGACGAACCATTTCGGCGGCATCCTGGCCGATGACATGGGTCTCGGCAAAACCGTCCAGGCCCTCGCGTGGCTGCTCTGGCTCCGCGAGCAGCCCGACTTTGCCGGCGGGGCGAGCCTCGTGGTCTGCCCGAAAAGCGTGACCGACAACTGGCTGGCGGAAGGCGCGAAATTCGCACCTGGCCTGCGCGTGCAGGTGCTCGCGAAAGGGCCGCTGGCCGAGGCCGCACTGAAGTCCGCGCGCACCGAGGCGGATCTCGTGGTCATCAATTACGCGCAGCTTCGCGGGCTGGAGAAAACGCTCGCCTCCGCGCCATGGCACGTCGCGATCCTCGACGAGGCGCAATACATCAAGAACCCCGATTCGCAGACCGCGAAAGCAGCCTGGGCGCTGCGCACCGAACACCGGCTGGCCCTGAGCGGCACGCCGATCGAGAATCGCCTGCTCGACCTCTGGAGTATCATGGGCTTCGCCATGCCTGGCGTGCTCGGCAAGCGTTCGGCCTTCGCCAAATCCTTCGATCAGCGCAGCGATCCCTTTGCCCGCACGCGGCTGGCGGCGCGGGTGCGCCCGTTTGTCCTCCGCCGGACGAAAGGCGAGGTCGCCAAAGACCTGCCGGAGCGCAGCGAGGAGGATCTGTTTTGCGAACTCGAAGGCGAACAGGCGACGCTCTATCGCGCGGAATTGAAGCGGGCGCGCGCCGCTTTGCTGAATATCCAGACGACCAGGGAGCTGGACAAAAAACGCTTTAACATCCTCACCTCGCTCCTGCGCCTGCGCCAGATTTGCTGCCACCCGGCGCTGGTCAGCGAGAAGGCCGCGAATGCGGAAAGCGCCAAGCTCACCGCGCTCTTCGACCTGCTCGAACCGATCATCGAGGAGGGCCACAAGGTGCTCGTCTTCTCGCAGTTCATCCAGATGCTCGACATCATTCGCGCCGAGATCGAGCGCCGCAAGTGGCAGCATTTCATTCTCACCGGAGCCACCGAGGACCGCGGGGCGCTCGTCCAGAATTTCCAGTCGAGCGAAGGCGCGGCGGTGTTCCTCATTTCGCTGCGCGCCGGCGGCTTCGGCCTGAACCTCACCGCGGCGAGCTACGTCGTGCTTTACGATCCGTGGTGGAATCCCGCGGTCGAAAACCAGGCGATTGATCGCACCCACCGCATCGGCCAGACGAGCCACGTTATCGCGTATCGGCTGTTGGTGAAGGAGAGCATCGAGGAGAAAATCCGGAAGTTGCAGCGGAGCAAGAGCGCGCTGGCCGCGGACATCCTCGGCGAGGAGAGCTTCACCCGCGCGCTGACGCTGGACGACTTCCGGTTTCTCCTCGGGGAGTAGCGGGTGGCGCGGGTGCTGGGGACTTCAGCCTAAAAGCGGCGATGGGAATAAAACGCAGAGGCGCGGAGGCGCGGAGGGACAAGCATTCCGAATTCGTCATTCGACATCTGCTCGAGCCACATGTCGCGCACGTTCACGATGGGTTATAACTCCACCACACGAGCATCGGTTGGATCGTAGCGGAAATTGCCAATCGAGCCCGCCCGCAGCATTTCGATTGCTTCCTCAATCACAGGAAGCGGCACCAGAAACCACTCCCTCGGCTCGACCTGCTCACCGAAGCGATCCTTCAATTCCAAATCCAATCGCGCACTGCGAAAAAACTTGTGCAGTAACGCCTCGAGCCGCTTCCGATTGATGTTCGCCAGCTTGAAGGTCGCGACGATTTCCACGTCCGCCAGCAGGTAGGTCGGATCTTTCCTCGCGTTGCCAACCCGGCTTTTCACGTCTCCTCCGGTCACCCCGATCTTGTGCATGACCGACCTGTTCTGCGCGACGAAGGGGTGCTCCGATTTGCTCCTAAGCACGTAAATGTATCCGGTCGGCAAGTCGTCCTCTTCTTCGTCATCCGAAAAGAGCGGTCCTAAATCTGGATCGGTAATACGGCGGCTGGCCTTGTCTTTGTTCAAGGCCCGCTGGAGCGAACGAACGAGGAGGTCACTTTCGGTCCCGTTGTCATAGACCACCCTGAGCCTGCGGTCTGGACGGCCATAGTCGCTGACAAACGGCTCGCCCATATCGGCAACCGTCACCTTCTGCCCGTCGAGAATGAACAGGTCACCTTTCTTTACCCCCGCATTGTCCTGGTATTTCAAAGTCTGCCGTTCACCGGCCTCCAGCTCGCGCTGCACGCTTTCAAAGATGGGTTGGAACTGGTCGAAATCCTTGCAGGGATTCCGCTGGGCGACTTCCTCCGCGGCTTTGATCTCTTCGCGCGGCCGGACATGGACGAGCCGCGTGACATCCTCTGTCGGGTCCGCCTCCACCCCGAGGGAGGCGAGCAGTTCCACATCGCTGGGTTCTTCTTTGACACGGCTTGAGTCCGCATCCCATTCCACGCGCAGGAGACCGCGGGAATCGAGCTCTCTCAAGACCTCTCGACACTCCGCAGACTCGCGCAACCGATCCAGCCGCACGGCGTAGAGGCGTTCGAAAATGTCGCGGCTTGCTCCGTGCTCGGGAGGCCTGCCGTGTTCTTCCACGAACCGTTCAATCTCTTCGAAGCCGGCGATGATTCGCTGTTCCGTCGCGGAGCGTCCGCCGGATTGTTCGAGCGCAGTGTCTACGCCTAGCTGATCGAGCAACTCATGGTCTTCGTCTGTAGTTTGCTCAGGCATCGGCACCCTCCTTGATTTTCTTTTGCAGGAAGGCAATCCCCTCCGCCATGCGTTTCTCCCACGGGTCCACGGCGGTCAAAGAGGGGAGCCTGCCCTTCTCCTGTTTGAAGCGCAGGGCCCGTTTTGCGAGGTCGCGGGCTTCCTCCAGAGTGAGGTTCACCCGCCGGGCGGCGATTACTTCCGCGACCTGCTTCAGCCGCTCCTGGGTCATCGCTTTGGAGAGAATGGCGTAGGCTTCGCCGAAAGGATTGATGCGATCGATCAAATCAATGTCCAGTTCCGTCACCGACAACGCGAACCGCCGCACCCCATCGATCAGCGCGGTGTTTTTCGCCTCCTCACCACCGCCTTCATTCGACGTCTGCTTGGCTTGCTGGACCAGATTCAATGCGGCAACCGCGTGCTGACGGACGGCCTCCTGATCCTCCTCGTCCAGATTCGGGAACTTCTCTTTCACGATCTTGCCCATCCGAACCTGCGTCAGTTCCTCCGGCACCAACTCCTCATCGAAGAGCCCGCGCTCGATGGTCTGCTTGTCTTGGACAAACGCGGTCACCAATTCGGTCAAGTCCTCGCGGCAGATGCGTTCCGCCTCGGGGCTCTTTGGTTCGGCCAGGCCTTTGATCTCCAGTTGGATCGCACCGGTCGTTGGATTGACGCCGATGTTTGTCTTCTCCGGGTCGTAACCTCCCGGCCCGTAGTCGAAGCCCGGCGTTGCTTCACTATTTGGATACTTGGGTTTGAACTCAAAACGCGGGGCCAACACCTGCTCCATGAGCAGACTTGCGGCGATGGCCTTGAGGGTGTCGTTCACCGCCTCGGCGACTGCGGACTCGGTGGCATCTGGCTCGGCGATGAGGTTGGTAAAGCGCGACCGCGTCTTGCCCGGCGCATCGCGGGTGGCGCGGCCGATGATCTGCACGATCTCCGTGAGGCTGGAGCGATAGCCGACCGTCAGCGCGTGCTCGCACCAGATCCAGTCGAAGCCCTCCTTCGCCATGCCGAGGGCGATGATGATGTCCACATGGTCGCGGTTTTCCTTCTGGGACGAGTCTCGCAGCGCAGCAGAAACCTTCTCCCGCTTGGCCGGATCGTCGTCCACGAGATCGGCGATTTTGAGGATCGTGCCGTCGGCCAGCTTCACGAGCTGGAACCCCGTCTTTGGGTCGGTGCCCTGCCAGTCGCCGAGTTCCTCGAGGATGTGTTCCACTTCCTTGATTTTGTCGCCGAGGCTCTCGCGTGCGTTGACGTTTGGAATGTGAACGATCGTCTTCTGGGCAGGATCCAGCACCTCAAGAATTTGGCCGGTGTAGGGGCCGGCATAGAAGTAATAGCCGATGTCGAGCTGCTTCAGGTATTGGTAGCCGTTGAGCTGCTCGTAGTAGGTGTAAGTAACGGTGTCGAATCTCGACTCATCATCCGGGTGCAACACCGCCTCAGCATCGCCACGGAAGTAGGAGCCAGTCATCGCCACGAGGTGCGTCTTGTCGCGGGCCATGAGTTGGCGCACATGATCGCCGAGCCGGTTGTCCGGGTTGGCGGAGATATGGTGAAACTCATCCACGGCGATCAACCGGTCGTCGAAGACTTCCACGCCGAACTTCTCCACCGCAAAGCGAAAGGTGGCGTGGGTGCAGACCAGCGTTTTGGCGTCGCTTGCCAGAAAGGCCTTCACCGACTCGACCTTGCCGCCATTGTCCGAGCCCGGCGCGTCGCAGAGATTCCACCGCGGCTCCACTTTCCAATCCGCCCAAAAGCCAAACTCGCTCAGCGGCTCATCGTGAAAGCTGGCGCCGATGGAGCGCTCCGGCACGACAACGATGGCCTGCTTGAGCTTCTGGTTTTGCAGCTTGTCCAGCGCGATGAACATCAGCGCCCGGCTCTTACCGGAAGCTGGCGGCGATTTGATGAGCAGATACTGCTCGCCGCGCTTTTGGTAACAACGCTCCTGCATGGGCCGCATCCCCAGCGCGTTCGCGCGCGTGGAACTGCCATCCTGCGCGTAGCGGACGGAGACGGACGGGATGGAAATGGGATTACTCATGAGAAAAAAAGTCATCCCCGGAGGGATGCCAGTAGCCGGTGGTTGAGCGAGGAACGAGCGACACCACCGGACACACGATATTCCTACGCCATGCATCCCGGAGAGATGCCAGCAAGCCGGGCCGGTTCAATCGAGATACTGTGGATCGTAGGCCACCCCAGATTTTTCGAGAAACTCGATGAGTTCCTCCCTGAAGGAACGGACCCGATGATGCTCCTCCTGATTCGCGATGTATTGCTGGGCGGATTCGATCGCGGACGCGCTGACGGTAAAGGCCGCATAACCCTCCTGCCATTGGAAGGCCCGGCAGTGGTTTTCCCCGGCCCACACGGAGGACGATTTTTTCAGCTCCCGCATGAAGTCGGACAAGCAGACTGTGGGCTTGAGAGAAACCAGGAGGTGGACATGATCTGCCACGCCGCCGACGCCCTCGGGATGGGCACCGAGACCTTTCACGATGCCGCCCAGGTAGGAGTGCAATTCGTCGCGCCATGTTTTTTCGATGATCGGTTCTCTCTGTTTGGTCGAAAAGACGAGGTGATAATGGAGACTCGTGTGGGTGGATGGCATGGTATGAGGAGGCTGGCACCCCTGCCGGGGTGCTGGGTTTCTCGGCGTTGTTATCCGGTGGTATCGCTGCGCTCAACCACCGGCTACAAGCTGGGAAGCCTCCGGCTTCGGGAGAGCCGGTTTCATCCCCGAACTCCCGGAGGGAGTTTAGCTTGTAGCCGGTGGTCGAGGAGCGGAGCGACGATACCACCGGAAAAGGTGTGTTTCCATATTCCGCATCCCGGAGGGATGCCAGGTGGTAGCCGGTGGTTGAGCGAGGAACGAGCGACACCACCGGACAGATGACGTTTCCATTCATCGCCTCCCGACAGGGATGCCAGCGCGGCGATCGCACCCGCTGTTTCAGCTCGGGCCTGCCCTCGGTTTGAACTGTCAAGGATTCCTTGACAGTTGCCTCCGGGGTCAGCTCGCCCTCGGCAAAGATGTTCTGCGCGTGTAGGGAGACGTTCTGTTTTGTGGTCTGGAACAGCTCCGCGATTTCGAGCTGCGTGAGCCAGATGGTGCCCGCTTCGACACGGAGGTCGAGCCGCGTTTGGCCGTCTTCGGTCGTGTAAAGAATGAGATCGCTCATGGGCGTTATTCCAGAAAATCGCTATTTTTTGGAATAACAGACTTCCTTATTCCAGAAACTGGCTTCTTCGGCGCAGGCGGCCGGGCGGTCATCTGGGTGTAGAGTTCGAAGAGTTTTTCCAGCCGCTCGGTGTCGTTCTTGAAGCGGCGGCCGAGGTAGATGCGCTCCAGCGTCTCGTCGTTGCGCTCGTGGGCGGCGCGCAGGTTGGCGGGCATCGTCTCGGGATCGTAGAGATCGGCAATCGTCGCCGGGAAATGCGCCTCGCGCGCCAGCAGGATGTCCTCCGCGCAACGGGTCAGGTCGCCTTTGTTTTGCTCGGTCAGCGTGGGCACGGGAAAGGTGTTCCAGCCGAGGGTGTTGGAGTAGCGGTAATCGGTTTTCAGTTTGCCGCAAACTGTAGCGATCCAAACGAGGTGTAGCTTCGATGCAATGAGCGCCATGTTCCAAAGCGGCGCGTTGTAGATAACAGACGCGAGATTCGAGATGACGGTAGAATAATCGGTTAGATCGCAAGGAAGGTATTCACGCCACTCTGATGAAACGTTCGGAACTGCTAGCGCCGGTCCTTGGACGTGTGGAGCAAATACAAATCGGTGTGGAGTATCGGTGTTTTCGTTGGCTTGAGCGCCGCGGCTTTCGGCGCGGACCTTTGCGACCTCATCGAGGCGCTTTTTTAGAGCGGGGATGCCACTGGCCGCCGCCAGCGTGGAGTGTTCAATCCAAATACACCAACGACCGCTTCCGTTGATAATTTCCTTCGAGCCAACATAACGCTTCACAAAACGCAGTGCCTCGGGGAATTCGGCTAAGACCTGCACTCGTTCGTCGTGTGTGAGGATCAAATTGCCACCATCAGTGGGCTTATTCCCCGACTGCATCATTCCCACGTCAGAGAGCGCACAAGTTCTCTTAGTAACGATCACCGATTCCGTAGCGACCAAGTAGGGGCTAATGTTGGAAACGGCACGCACAGCTTCCCCGGAAAATAGTTTTCGGGCACCTGAAGCGCACGCTGAAAGGCCGATGATCACACACATAACCGCTGCGCGATGGCTGGCTAGGTTGCTCCAAAGAAAGGACGTGTGGGCGAACGTGATGTGATTGCCCAAGTCAAAGACCAAGGGCCACAACATGCCGACTTGTTCGCCCTGAGTGATTGAATTGGTCGCAACAAAAGCGCTGGATGACGCAACGGCTTGATTGTATCTCGCTGCCTTAAGAAGGAATGCCGCCACATAGTCCAAATCTTTGTATTTCTTGAGGACCGACGAGAAAACATCAGCCATATCCCGTTTCTGTTCGGACGTTTGGTTGACGCTTCCTTGATACGGCGGATTCCCGCAGATATACGTCTCCCCGCCTTCATTCTCGAAATCGATCTCCGCCTGATCCATCGGCGTTGCGAACAAATCCTCGGCGCGGTTTTTCACGCCTTTGCCGGTGGGCGGGCAGATGCTCAGCCAGTCGAGCCGCAGGGCATTGCCGCAGGTGATCCAGTTTGTCCTTTCTAAAGGAAGGAACTCGGCGAGGGCGAGCTGCTGGCCGCGATAGAGCACGTCGCACTGATACTCGGCGATGATGAGGGCGAGGCGGGCGACTTCAGCGGAGA
>Ga0209591_10009904_pt1 | contig 10270 bp, 11 predicted proteins | sample MAT01_FD_187207 | JGI IMG/M metagenome (GOLD analysis project Ga0209591, IMG submission 187207) | Freshwater microbial communities from Lake Fryxell liftoff mats and glacier meltwater in Antarctica - MAT-01 (SPAdes) (version 2) | ecosystem: Environmental > Aquatic > Freshwater > Ice > Liftoff...
GGCCCTTGTCCATTGCATCCAGGGCATCCGGCGAAGCATCTACGCCACCGACGAGGATCTGGCCCAACTTGCCGGCTGCCTCGATGGCGGCTAACGCACCAATCGCCATTTCGTCGTTATTGGAAGCGACGGCATCGATCTGATCACCGGTGGCCAACCAGTTTTCCATCAACGCCAAACCCTGATCACGGCTCCAGTTGGCCGTATCCTCTTTGATGATCTTGATATCTGGGAACTTGGCTGCTACTTCTTTGACGCCGGCGGTGCGTTGTTGCGCGGCTTCTTGGCTCAGGTTGCCGTTCATGATCACGACATTGCCCTTACCTTCCAATTGCTCGGCAATCCATTCCATCTGCAAGGTGCCGGCGACGATCGAGTCGGAACCCGCGTAGGCCACACCTTCTGGCAGATTAGCCGGCTTGCGGTTTACGTAAACAAGGGGAATGCCGGCATCAACGGCGGCTTTGGTCATGGGATCGGTTGCATCGGTGTTGGCGGGGATGAGAATGATCGCATCCACACCTTGCGCAACAAAGTTCTCCACCTGACCAAGCTGGGTGGCCACATCTTCCTTGGAATCGACCATGATCAGTTCCACGCCCGGTTGGGATTCGGCGTAGGCAGTCATGGCATCGCGCAGGATGGTGAGCCACAAGTCATCGAACAACATGCTGACGCCGATCTTGATCGGTGCGTCGGCGGCTGGTGCGTCGGCGGCTGGTGCATCGGCGGCTGGCGCCGCGGCGGGTGCTGCTGGGGCAACACAAGCGCCGAGCATGATCGCCAGCAACATGACAACCGAGAGTACTGCCGCGAATTTGCGGTGTCTAAACATCTTCTTTCCTCCTTAGGGAAATTGTGAAAATAAAGTAAAAGCCCAAATTGGCTTTTTACACGTATGGAATCTTAGGTAGATAGGGAAACAGGTACATAGGTAAACAAGTGGCGTTGCCTATCCACCTGTCCACAATGGATGTATAAGGTATGTATAAGCCCGTTGGTAGGCCGGATTGATCAAAATTGGAAAGAGAAATCAGGTGGGAGCTGGTATTCTAATCGATTAGAATGATATCGTGTTTGAAAAAAGTAGTCAAATTAGCAAAGAATAAAATATTAAAATCATATGCAACTGGTCAACCCCACGAAATGTTACGCCCATAATCATTTGCCCAATGGTATGATAAAATGTTGAGAGGCATCTGATATTGGACAAGGGTCGTTAAATGTTTTGCTGTGACCTACCATGCAAAACATCTGATAACTCATGTTACGCAGTCTCACCTGGGAACGCCGGCATCCTGCCGGCAGCCGCCAGAGATGGCGGCGTTCCCAGGTGCGTAACATGAGTGATAATTTACTTTACAGTCTATTTATGAGGAATGGGCATGACAAATCGAGCACAATCGAATCCCTGGCTGGCGACGCGTTCGCGTACCGGCCGCGAGTATGATGCACCCTACGAAGCACGCGCCGCGGCTGGGATCGATATCCACGGGGAAGCCAACTTTATCCGGCAACTTCTGGCGGAGAAGTTCAAGCAACTGGCGCCAACTGCACTGCGTGTGCTTGATGCAGGTTGTGGCACCGGGCGGACCGGCATCGAACTAGCGCGGCATGGTTGCCAAGTTGTTGGCGTCGATCTAGATGAGGAGATGCTTAAACAAGCGCGCAAAAAAGCCCCCTTGCTGGATTGGCGGCAGGCAGATTTATCCACCGTTGAATTGGGTACGACTTTTGACTGTATTGTCATGGCCGGCAACGTGATGATCTTCGTCACGCCCGGCACCGAAGCGGCGGTGCTAAGTAACATGGCCCGCCATTTAGCGCCGGGCGGGCTGCTGGTGGCCGCCTTTGAACTCAACCCACCAGCCTGGAGCGAACTAACGCTCGCCAGCTATGATCAACTGGCGCACGCGGCTGGTTTGACGCTGGTCGAAAGCTGGGCCAGCTGGGATCGCGAGCCGTGGTATCCGCACAGCCATTATGCGGTTTCGGTGCATGTGAAAACATAGCGGTTCAACGCACCTTGCCGCATGAATTTACTTAAGCGGTCTTACAGCAACGATATACAAGCTTTTTTCAGTTACGATTCTGCGTAACATAACAACATGATCGAGAACCAGCCACAAATACAAACTTGGCTCGTCTGGGTCGTCCATCGCTGTCAGCCCTTGCGGTGGCATTGCGTCAACATCAAGTTTTAATTCTTCAATCCTGACCAGCAAGTCAAAACAGTAAGGCTCGTTATCGACAAAATAGGACTTCACTTCTTCACTATATTGTAGCGTCCACATTGGCCGCTTGCTCCCTCGCTAGTCGTTCGTTGCGCTTGGCAAGCACAGACTGCACGACTTCATCGCTGCTGACCCATTTTGATTCCCCGCGCTTGATCTTGGCAAGAATTTGTTTCGCTTCAGTGAATGCATCCGCAACTTTGAGCGCTTTCCACAATTCGTAAGGGACTACCACGGCAACCGGCTTATCATAGCGCTGAATGACAACCTCGCGGCCAGCCACTGCTTCATCCAGGATATCTCGCATACGGATGCGCGCCTCGTCACTCTTAACTGTCATTGTACTCATTATTTTCTCCTTGTTCCCTATAAGTCATATGACTCATAGGAGGATAAGTTGCCGCTCTTCATTTGTCAAATATCTACTCCACTGGATAACTCCTACGCGCCGCAATGAAAGCACGGTTGGCAAAGCGAGGCGTTGATGTGGGAAGTTCATAGTAGATGTGATAAACTGTAAACAGCGCTTCACAGATATGTGATTTAAGGTGAGGAGAAGTGATATGCCGATTGCTATTCTAGTTGATGAGAATTTGTTGGCCGAAAAAGGGCTGGTTGAACTTACGGTCAACCGCACATTTCAGATCAACATGACTGCCGACGAGGCGCGCCGCCATGTCCACAGTTGGCTGATTGACGAAATTAGCAGCAATATTGGTGCAGAAATGCCTACGCTTGTGCTGGCTGATCGACCAGTCTGGCGCGTACCGGCATGGCTCAGTTTCCCCCATTATGGACGTGTCGGCGCGGTGGGCTCGGTTGATGTTGATGTTGAAACTGGAAAAATATATAAGATTGCCCAGTGTAAAGCTGAGATTGAGCGTGCTGCCGACGCACTAGCCCAACGCCTGTCGTCTTACCCAACAAAACAGGTGATGGCGACGGAACATTTGCACGCGAACATCTCTGCTGCACCCAAACTCATATTGGCCGCAGAGGAGTTACTGCCAGAAGGTGAATTTGCTGAGGATTTGATGTTGGAAGCGGTGAGTTAAAGCTAGATGCCCTATCCCTACGCGCCTGTTCTTTTGTCCGTCCCTCATCTACAACAGCCGCGTGATGGTGATTGTCTCCCTGTTTGTGCCTACATGGTCCTCGCTTATATCTACCTCAACGATCCAGACCTTCCCGACGCGCCGATCCCAGTAATGCAGGGTGACTTTGATCTTGCTTGGCTAGCGCAGGATGAACGATATGCTGTTCTATTACCATAGAATTGCCCTCGTGGCAGTATTGACTTGTAGGACAAAGCCCAATCGAAGGCTATCAAGCGGTCCTTTGCAATTGCTATAAAGCATATCCATGCGGCTAGATCGGCGACATCTGACAGGTGCGCGGCGTCAGTTTTTCGCCGTCATAAAGAAAAGTGCAGGAAAAGTGCGGAATAAAGAAACTCACATCATCGTTGATTTCAAGCAACTTCTCCGCCTCACCCACCGAGATGCCGGCCATGCTGGCCACCTGCGGCCGCGCTTCTAACGAGCAGAGCGTGCAATCGCCCGGTTTGAGACGGATCCGCACAACCTGCGGATCGATATTGAGCGCGCGCGCAAACTGATCGGCCGCCTTGGGGACTGTGGATGTTGTAGCTAGTTGCGCAAAGACGTTTTCTGGCTTCAGCGAAGCGGCTAAGGTGGCTGGATCAGCGAAAGATTTACTACAACCGGCGAGCAGGCTGAGTGCAATCAAAGCTGAATATAATCGCACGCCAAGCCGCAAAGAGCGCAAAGAAAAGCCAGCGCCATTGGACACCCTTTGCGTTCTTTGCGGCTTGGCGTGCGTCAATCTATTCGTTAAAAAACTCTGCATAGCATTTCAGGAATCGTTTTAGCCAGCCTTGGCGTAGACCGGGGCGACACGCTGGCCGTTGACGACCACTGGCACGGCCTGTGCCCACACGCCGGAGCCATCTTTCTTCATGATCGGCTCAGCCGAGTATTGCGCCAGGTAACTGCGCCGCATCTGATTGGTGGTGTTGGGGCCGCTGCGATGAAAGACACGGCTAGAAAAGACCACGACGCTGCCGGCTGGCACCAGACAGGGGGTGCCAGGGTTTGTGCCATGATAGCCAACCTTGTCGTTGGTGCCTGCTTCGACCACATGCTCTAATAGATCATCCGGCTGCATATCCGCTTCGGCGTAGGAAAGTACGTAGATTGTGCCATTCTCCACGCTCATATCATCCAGCGCGCACCAGCACGAGAGATAGGGGCGGTGGTAGTGGCCGATATAGCCGGAATCTTGATGCCAGGCGAACTTGGTGCCTTTGTCCGCCGCTTTGACCACATACTGCTCATTAAAAAGGTAAGTGTCTTCGCCAAGCGTAGCGCGGGTGACTGCGGCCATTAATTCGCTAAAGAGAAAACTGGTGATGATGGGACTTTCATTGCCCCGGTTGGAGATAAAGTAGCGGGTTTTGTAGTGATTAATGCCCTGCGTGGTTACCCCTTTGGCTTCCATCTCGCGCTCAAATTTATCCACATAGCGTTGACATTCGGCGCGCAAGCCCGCCAACTGTTCGGCCGTCAGCGCCCGTTCGAGGATGAAGTAACCTTTTTCATGAAATTGTTGAATCTGTTCTGGTGTAATGTTCATTTGAATCTTTCTAAAATTAGAGTGAATTGACGGGGTAGGGAGGATGACAAGATGAGAGGATGACAAGATGACATTGAGAGTCCCTATGTCATCCTCTCATCTTGTCATCGCCCGACCGCAGGTCGGCGTCATCCTTTAACCCCCGACACGACAATCCCTTGCACAAAATAGCGTTGGGCGAAGAAGAAGACGATCAAGGTGGGCAGGACGGCGATCAGTGATGCCGCCATCAGATCCTGCATATTGTTGGACATGCGCCCCTGGAAGAGGCGTAATCCCAGCGCAACCGTGAATTGCGGTTCCTTGTGCAGGTAGATCAGCGGATTGATAAAGTCGTTCCAGATAAAGGTCAACTGGAAGATGTTGACAACGCCCAGCGCCGGCAAACTGAGCGGCAAATGGATGCGCCAAAAAAGCGTTGGTGGATTGCAGCCATCAATATAGGCGGCGTCATCATAATCGCGCGGAATGGTCAGAAAGAATTGGCGCAGCAAAAAGACAAAAAAGGCGGGCGCAAACCAATTGGGTACGATCAAAGGTAGAAAGGTATCCACCCAGCCTAGCCTAGTATACAGCAGATAGTTGGGGATAAGCCGGATATGTTCGGGCAGAATCATGGTGGCGAGCACGACGACAAAGAGAAAGTCGCGCAACGGAAAGCGTAAACGGGCAAAGCTAAACCCTGTCACCGCGGCCGAAAGTGTCGTGCCCACCATGCTGGTGACGGCAATGATGACGGTGTTGAGAAACCAGCGCTCGAAGTGGTAGACCTTGAATGGATTTAGGAAATTGGACCAAACAATTTCCGACGGAAACCAGAGCGGCGGAAAGAGATAGACCTCAAACTTCGGCATTACAGCCGTGCGGATCATCCAAAAGAAGGGCATGGCAAAGATCACTGCCCCAATCAAGATGGCGAGGTAAAGCAGAATGCGCAACCCGATTTCCTGCAAATTACCACTGCGATATTTTGGAACGCGCTCCACATGAGCCGATGCTGCCATAATCTGATTCTCCAATCCCTTACTTACCCAATCATACGCCTGGGAACGCCGCCATCCCTGGCGGCGTTCCCAGGCGTATGTCCTAAACTTGATCCACCGTGAGAAAGTTTGTCATTCTGTAAGAATCTGCTGTTTACCCCGTGGTCATGCCAATCCCAGATGCTTACAGCATGACAAACTCTCCTGTCGTATGGAAAGATTGATCCTTCGTTTTTAAGCTTCAACCGCTGAATCAGTAGGCATTTTGCGTCAAATAGTAAATTCTGAATATTTTGTAAGATAGACCAACGGTATCATCCTGTCATCGTCCGACGCAGTCGGCGTCATCTTGTCATCCTGTCATCTTTTTACCGATCATAATTTACCCAACTTGTGGCGCTACGCAGGGCGAAAAGCACAAAGACGAGCACCACCACAAAGAGCAGCCAGCCTTGCGCCGAGGCATAACCAAACTCCGCTTTCTGAAAACCAGTACGATAGATGTGGAGGACAGCGGTCAACGTGGCATTATTCGGGCCGCCATTCGACATCAGCAAGACCTGGGTGAAGACTTGCCATGAGCCGATAATATTGAGCACCACATTAAACAGAATTGTCGGCGTCAGTAAGGGTAACGTGATCGCCCAAAAGCGCCGCCACGAACTGGCACCATCAATTTGCGCTGCTTCATACAGCGCCGTTGGAATCCCACGCAACCCGGCCAAATAGGTGAGCATGGCCCCGCCAGCACCCCATAGCGCAATCAAAATCACCGACGGCATGGCCCACTCTTGGTCCAAAATCCAGCGTGGACCCTGGATGCCAAACGCCTTGAGGATGGTATTAAAGAGGCCAATGTTGGGTTCATAGAGCCACTTCCACAACAAGGCGACAGCCACGCCAGAAACCACCGAGGGCAAATAGTAGACGGTGCGCCAGAAGCTTTGGAAACGAACCCCCTGATTGAGCATAACGGCAATAATCAGCGCCAGAGTCGAGGAAAGTGGCACCGATACAAAGCTGAAATAGGCTGTGTTGAGCAATGCTTTGTGGACCAACGCATCACTGAACGCGGCCTCAAACCAGTGCAGCCCCACCCACTTCCAACTGTTGAGAAAATTCGTGCTGTAGAGGCCAATTACAAAGGAGGCGATCAGTGGATAGAGGGTAAAAAAGAGAAAACCAAAAATCCAGGGTGAGGCCATCAAGTAGCCATAAAGCGCCTCGCGCGTCTTCTGTTTCATGACGCGACCTGCCGGTGGCGCCACCGTTCCTGCTTGGGGTTGGCTGATGCTTGTCATGCGTCATCCTTATTTGCAATTTACGATTTTTGATTTTTGATTGACGAAGCTAGGGGTAGACGACGTTTTTTCGTAAATCGTCAATCAAAAATCGTAAATCGTCAATCCTACTTAAGCTTTTTCATCTCGGCGCCAATGTCTTCCATTTTCACTTCGTCGCGGTTGAAGCGCGTCACCAGTTCGGCGTGGCGCGCAATCAGGTCGACACCGGCATCACCGATGATCATCACGCGGTCGAAGGCGGGTTTGAGAATCTCATTTTTGCTCGCGAAATCCTTGGCAAACATTTCTTCGGGTCCGCCAATGTCATTTTTAATCGATGTGGTAAAGATTTCGAGATTGATGTCGTTGTATTTCTCGTTGTAGTTGCGCAATGCTTTGGGGAATTCGTCGAGAATGCTCTTGCGCGAAGGTTGTTTGTTCACATAGGTGGCATAGAGCAGACCATATTCAGGGCTGGTTGTGCCTTTGAGCACCGCCCAAGCCTCTTCCGTGTGTTTCGAGCCGTTCCAGATCAGGGTGCCATCCACCGACTGATGGGTCGTCATGCCGGCTGGACCATTGGGCATTGGGGCGACATCCCACTTGAATTGGACGCCATCGACCACAACGCCCAAGTTCCAGGGGCCCATTTCCATCATTGGAATCTTCTCGCTCATAAACAAGGCATCTGGCCCGACGCCGCCCGACATTTCCGAGAACGAGGGCACATAGGCCTTTTTGTCCCACGTCATGGCGCGGATCCATTCCAAACATTCTTGCGCTTCTGGACCGGCCAACAGACACTCGGTCGAATCGTCGGGGTTGACCATGTGCGTGCCCCAGCCACGCAGCCAATACTGCGTCAACCAGTTGGCGCCGTTGCCATAATTGGAAGTCCCCCAGGTCTGTTGAGGCTCGGTGGCGACAAACTGCTCGGCGATTTCGGCGTACTTCTGCCAATCCCACGCGCCCCATTCGGCGGGCAGTGCTTCAATCCCTGCCCGCTCGAACCAATCTTTGTTGTAATAGATCAACATCGAGCCGGTGAAACGCGGCATCATGTGGATGTTGCCATCCTTTTTCCACGGGTCGAACTGATGAGCATAATAGTCGTCGATATTGACCTCGGCGGCATCGCGGTCGATCAGTGGTTGCAGATCCAACGACTGATCTTGCTGGATGAAGAAGGTGCTATTCTCGCAGCAAAATTCCATCAGATCAGCGGCGGTGCCGGCGACCATACTGGCCAACGCGACATCTTTTTCGTTGCCGCCTGGGTCGGGCAAAAATTCGATGTCGAGGTTGGGATTGGCGTCTTTAAACTTGGGCAGCCATTCGTCCCACAACTGTTGCAAACCGGCGGGGATTTCCGGCTCGCGCGATTGATACTGAAGTTTGATCACTTCACCCGTTGGTGCGGCGGCTTCGCTGCCGGCCGGCTGGCCAGCGGGTGCGGCAGGCGCACAAGCGGCCAACAGGAGCGCGACACTGGCGCCCGAAGATAGACTTAGAAACTGGCGGCGGTTCAACCTCTGATTGATTACCATGCAAACTCCTCCTTTGATTCAACCTCGTGTGATTCAACAATGTGTAAAAAATTAACAGTGTATGAAAATATGTAACCTGTCAGGATCAACCCCAGTTAGCCGCGGAGCTGATCCTGAAAAGGGATACCAATAGAAGTTGAAGAAGCGATGCCGCAACTATCGCCCAGCACAAGTTGGGGTGTGACCAAACATTGTTTGACATCCGTACCGTTACTTTCTAAGTGTGCGAGGAGAAAACGGGTGGCGGTCACCGCCAATGTCTCGGCGCGAATGTCGATCCAACTTAGCCGTAGCGTTCCCTGCTGAATATACATCGGATTACTCGCACTGCCCATACCAATCAGGGAGAGATCAGTCGGAATCTGCAAGCCATGTTTGGCGGCTGAACGGCCAATGCCTTCGGCAATCGTTTCACTGCGCACGAGTAATGCGCTGGGACGTTCCTTTTCGCAGAGCAAGTCGTCGAATGCCGCTTCTGCTCCGGCGCGCGTGGCGCTGCATTGTTTGATCACAGGAGTGATGCCATATTGCAAACAGTGGGTGTGAAAGCTGGTGCGCACACGCACAGCAAAGCCAAAATCACCTTCGTCGATGAATGGTAGATAAGCAACCTTGCGGTGGCCCAATTGCGCCAAATGAGCTACCGCATCCGCTACCCCCGCCTCAATGTCAACATCGACAAACGACAGGCCATCGTTGTTGGCGCAGCGACCCAGTAAAATAAATGGAATCCGCTCACGGCGCATCAATTCGACGCGCGGATCGTGCATGTGGACCTTCATCAGGATAAAACCGTCGACCAACTTACTTTCAACAATCCGTTCAAACTGCGTCGTGTTGCCTTCAAGATGGGTTAAAAGTAAAAACGTGTAATCAGCCGCGTTCGCTGCATTAGCGGCATTGACAATAAACTCGGTCTCAGTGCCGGCAATCAGCAAGGTGGAAAGGGGAAAGACCAGGCCGATATTGCGCGCGTGACCCCCACCCGCCAACCGCTGTGCCATCATATTCGGACGATAGCCCACCTCATCGATCACCGCGTGGATACGGCTTTGGGTGGCCAAAGAGATCGTTCGCTTGCCGCTGAGCGCATGCGAAACTGTACTTTTGCTAACGCCGGCGCGGGCGGCAATATCGGCAATTGTGACACGTTTCACGGGAAAACGGTTACTCAATTCGTGTATAAACAAGAATGGAAAACAGGCTTGGGAGCTTTCAAAACCAGTTTGCGAGGGATTCGTTGATCAAACCGGTTTGATAGAGACTATAGCAGAGTTGTGATCATTTGTCAACCGGCAAAAAAGCGGGGGGGGTGAGGCTCACTGCCATTAAGTTAAGAAAAAACCGTTGCATGTAGGTGCGGTTTTTAACCGCACGTTCTCGGTTAGACTACCAACGTGCGGTTTTTAACCGCACCTACAATTCCTTAACTTAATGGCAGTGAGGGTTAGGGTGGGATTAGCTGTTACTTTTGATTTACGATTTACGATGGATCTCGTCTACGAAGTAGCTTCGTAAATCGTAAATCAAAAATCGTAAATTCTTACTCCAAAACTCCGTTTTCGCGC
>Ga0209591_10009909_pt1 | contig 10268 bp, 8 predicted proteins | sample MAT01_FD_187207 | JGI IMG/M metagenome (GOLD analysis project Ga0209591, IMG submission 187207) | Freshwater microbial communities from Lake Fryxell liftoff mats and glacier meltwater in Antarctica - MAT-01 (SPAdes) (version 2) | ecosystem: Environmental > Aquatic > Freshwater > Ice > Liftoff...
ACCCCGCCCCTCGCCCCGCACCTCGCCCCGCACCTCTAGAGATGCCCTGTGATTTCTCCCCGCCTCTTCCTCCGCTGCTCACTCCTCACCTGCGTGGTCGCCGTCTTCTGCTACGCCGCCGCCGATAGCAAGCCCCTCCTCGCCATCGGCGCTGTCTTCAGCGCCGCCGGCTCGCTCTGGCTCATGCGCGGCAGCATCCTCCGCACACTCCCGCGCTTCGCCATCAACTTGATGGTCCTCGCCGCCACCGCCAACGTCTTCCTCCAGGTCACCGCCGTCCGCGGGCCCGACACCGCCATCATCTCAGACCTCACCGACTTCCTCGTCTTCATCCTCCTCACCAAAATGTTCGACCGCGGCCGCACCCGCGATGAAGCCCAGCTCCTCGGCCTCTCCATCTTCGTCATCATCGGCTCCGTCCTCACTTCCAACACCCTGCTCACCGGTTTCTTCCTCATCATTTATACCCCGCTCGCCGTCCTCAGCGTCGTGCTCTTCCAGATCTATCAAGGCGTTCAGCGCACTTCTGAGCGCCGCTTCGACTCCACCGCCCAGGCCGTGCCCGCCCCCACCGGCACCATCCCCCTCGCCAGCACGCTCCTCCCCTCGGCCCGCGCCAAGCGCCAGCTCATCCTCACCACCGCCATCGCGCTCTTCGCCTCACTCACCCTCGCCGTCATTGGTTTCGTCTTCACCCCGCGCACCATGGCCGATCAAGTCGGCGGCCTCGGCCTTGCCCGCGGCACCGAAGTCGGCTTCCGCGACAACATCACCCTCGGCCAGGCCGGTGGCATCTCCGAGTCCAGCGAACCCGTGATGGACATCGCCCTCTCCGACGCCTCCGGCCAGATCATCACCGACCGCCGCGAACCACTCTATCTCCGCGGTGCCGTCCTCGATCTCTACAACCCCGACACCGGCGCCTGGAGTTCACACCTGCCTTCCGCCAGTCGGCGCGACCGACAGCCCCACGAAGACAGCGGCAAAGACCGTCCAGTCACCCTCCCCGGCGCTTCAGCCGCCCGCCAACGCCTCATCCAGCACATCTCACTCCGCGAGAACCGGTCCGACGCCAAAGTCCCCCTCTTCGCCGCCTGGCGACCCATCCGCGTAACCCTCGATGCGCCCGGCCAGGTCTACTACTCACCCAGCGACGATGTCACCCTTCAGCGCCGCGGCGATCGCGGGAAGTTCGAATACACCGTCGAATCCTCCCCTGACGCCGTCGAAGATGTTCCCTCCCCAAGCCTCGAACCCTTCGACATGCCCCGCGTCCGCGAGTTCGCCATCTCGCTCTTCACGACCGCCGGCATCTCGCTCGACCCTGCCAAGCGCGAAGCCTCCGACAATCGCCGCGCCGCCACTTTCATCGAGAACCACCTCCGCAACAACTACACCTACACCCTCGAAATGGTCGCCCCCGCCCCCGGTCAAGACCCCATCGAGATGTTCCTTTTCGACACCAAACGCGGCCACTGCGAGTACTTCGCCAGCGCCATGACCGCGCTCCTCCGCTCCGTTGATCTCGACGCCCGAATCATCACCGGCTACGCCGGCGGTGAGTTCAATCCCGTCACCGGCCAGTTCGTCATCCGCCGCTCCGATGCCCACGCCTGGGTTGAAGTCCGCCTCCGCCCCGAGCGCTGGGACACCTTCGATCCCACGCCTCCAAGCGCCCTCGGCATGGCCAAGCGCAGCGCCTACTTCGGTGCCTCCGTCGTCGCCAAACTCCGCCACTTCTACGAAGCCCTCGAACTCCAATGGGTCGACTCGGTCGTGAGTTTCAGCCGCGCCCCCAAAATCGATCTCACCGAAGCCGCCAGCGCCCACCGCCAGCGCCTCGAAGATGCCGAAAAATGGTTAAGTGACACGAGCTCGCGCATCGCCAAGGCCTTGTCCATTTCACACGAACTCGGGGGCCAGCTCGTCCTCGGTGCAATTATTATCGTCATTCTCTTTCTCTTCGTCTCCGGTGCGCGCTCAGTCTTCATCCGCGTTCAGCGCCGCCTCGATGCCGGATCGCGCTACCCAACTCGCCGCTCCGAAGGCCCCCGCATCCGCTACTACGAGTCCATGCTCAAAACGCTTCGCAAAGCAGGGCACCAGAAGCCCCTCACACTCCCGCCACTCCTGCACGCCCGCAACATCGCCGCCTACAACCCCGCCGCCGCCGAAGTCATCGCGGCCCTCACAGAGCGATACTACCGCCAGCGCTTCGGCGACGGCGCCGACGCCCCTGATCATCAAAGTCTCACGCAGCAGCTCCGCGCCGCCCTGTCCAATAACCCCTGACGCGCACGACCTGCGCCCCCGCCGCGTTATCCCGCACCCCGCGCTGGTCGATATCTCCACAGTTCAGATGCCCGGCCCGACCCCCACGCCTCCCGCGTGCCGCCGCAACTTTTACGGCCCAACTTTCACCGGCCAGACAATCGGAGATTCCCGTGCCAGCCAGCAGATCACGCACCGAGCGTTGGAAAGACATGCTTGACCAGGTCGCTCAGCGCGCAGGCGCCATCGAACTGGCCGTCTACAACTCATCCTCTGCGCCCCAAGCCGCGCGCTCCAGCGCACCGAACGATGCTCCGCACGACGAGCCCCCCGCCGAGCCCGCCGACGCCGCGCACCCCGCCTTCCAGCCCGGCGATGTCGTCTGGCGCTGCAAGCTCCTCCTCAGTGGCGACAACGAGATCGTTGTCGAAATGCCCACCGCCATCGGCAAACCTCTGCACGTCGGCATCGGCACCAGCTTCGTCGCCGCCTTCACCGTCGGTCAGAACCGCTGGATGTTCCACACCTCCGTTGCCGGCTACAAAGTCTTCTCTCACCACGGCCGCGAGCACGCCGCCCTGGTCCTCTCACTTCCTGAAAAAGTCGAGCGCTGCTCTCGCCGCGAGCACTTCCGCATCTCCACCGCCCGCCTCAACCTCCCCCGCGTCCAGTGCTGGCCCTTGCTCGACCCCTCCTCCGTCATCGCCGCCGAAGCCGCCAACCGCGCCTGCATCCGCGAACTCATGGCCAAAGACGCCGGACTCGGCGCGCTCCCCGCGCTCAGCACCGACGCCCCCGACAGCATTCTCCTCCCCGAAGTCGGCCCCATGTTCGAGGCCCGCCTTCTCAACATGTCCGGCGGCGGCCTCGGCCTGCTTGTCGCCACCAGCGAAACCGCCGCCCTCGACCGCAGCCGCCACCTCTGGCTCCGGCTCGATCTCCGCCCCACCGTCCCCCTCCCCATCGCCATCACCGCCAAGCGCGCCCACACTCACCTCGACTCCACCGGCAACACCCAGGCCGGCCTCTCCTTCGACTTCGCCTTCAACCCCGAGCACCAGAAGTTCGTCCAGGACCTGCTCATCCAGTACCTCGAGCAGATCCAGCGCGCCTCCGTCAACGGTGCGCGCAAGGCCGGCTAAGGCCGAATCGATCGCTCCCATCCCATCGCTCCTCCGCGCCCTCCCCGGCCACGCCTTCCCGCGCACGTCCATCGCGAGTACCCTCTCCACATGGCCACCGCCTCGCCCGCCCCCGCCGCGCAACCCGCCCCCATCTCCGCCCCCTCGCCCTCATCAGCCACCGTCGCCATCGCCCTCGATGTCGCCGACCTGAAAGCCAGCACCACCTTCTACACGCGTGTCCTCGGCTTCGAGCGCACCCCAACCACCGAACGCGACGGCCTCATCTACGAGACTCGTTCCTTCCGCTCCCCACGCTTCCCCGGCCTCGAACTCCGCCTCCGCGCCGCCTTCGGCAAGCGCCCCATCGGCTCCGGTGCCGGCACCGTCCTCTACATCCGCCTCACCACCCCCGACCTCCCCGCCCTCGTCTCCCATATTCGCGACTCCGTCCGCTGGGTCGGCCCACCACCCGCCGAGCCCCTCACCGCCACCGAGGTCGAGTTCCTCGACCCCGATGGGTACGCATTCCGTTTGGGATGTTGACAAAACCTTGACCTTTGGTCGCAAACATGCTCTAATGGAACCTCACTGGCGCGTGCTGGTGATTTTCCCGGCTCGGGCGATCATCTGATCCTCCGGTCGTTCATGGGCCACAAGGCGTGCGGTGCCGCACCTCGCCCTTGTGTCCCCGCCGCCCTCAGGCATCGGCCTCAGGTTCCGGCGCATAGATCGAGCAAGCAAGAGAAGTTGGCCGTCGAATCAGTTTCGTTTCCCCCGTCCCGCCCCGTTGGAGCTCCGCCCTATCGACGTGTCCGCATCCCATCATGATCGACCCCGTTTCGCGGGTTTTCGCCGGTTGTTCCACCGGCTTTGTCGATCTTTCCCCTGATGGCTCGCTCGAGCTAAGTTGACCGATCGGTCCCGCATTGCGCCGCGCGCTCTTCCGCGCCCGGCGCCATGCACCCTCAGATCAATCGTCGGGCCTTGTGCAGTGGCCGAGCGGCAGGACGCCGCCCGCCGTTTTCAAAGGGCTCGCCGATGATGATCATCACGCTGGCCGCAATTGACCTCGACTTCGTCTCCCTCGGCATCGGTGCCGCGGCAGGGCTGCTCGTCGGCATTGTCGTCGCCCTCCTCGTCGTTCGCTCCATGTCTTCCGGCGCCATCAAGCGCGCCAGCGATGAAGCCAAACGCATCGTCACCCGCGCCGAGGAAGACGCCCGCACTCTCGTCCAGCGTGCCGAGCTCGACGCCGACAAACGCAACGCCGAACGCAAAGCCAAGTTCGAATCCGAGTTCGACGGCACCCGCAACGAACTCCGCGAGGCCGAAAAACGCATGACCAAGCGCGAGGACCTCCTCGACAAAAAACTCGAATCCCTCACCACCAAAGAAGACGCCCTCACCAAAGCCACCGACGCCGCCAAAGCCCGCGAAGAGCGCGTCAAACTCCGCGAGGCCGAGGTTGACCAAACCCTCCTCGAGCAAAAAGAACGCCTCCTCGCCATCAGCGGCATGAGCCTCGAGTCCGCCCGCGACCTCCTCATGCAGCGCGTCGAGCAGGACTCCCGCCAGGACATGGCCAAGGTCACCCGCAAGGTCATCGAAGAGGCCGAGGCACACGCCAAAGACAAGGCCCGCGAAATCACCCTCATGGCCGTCCAGCGCTACGCCACCGAGCACTCCGCCGAGGGCACCGTCCGCACCGTCGCCATCCCCTCCGACGATATGAAGGGCCGCATCATCGGCCGCGAAGGCCGCAACATCCGCGCCATCGAAAAAGCCACCGGCGTCGATATCATCGTTGACGATACCCCCGGCGTCATCGTCGTCTCCTGCTTCGACAAAATCCGCCAAGCCGTCGCCGTCGAGTCCCTCCAGCGCCTCATCGCCGACGGCCGAATGCACCCCTCCCGCATCGAAGAGGTTGTCGAAAAAGTCCGCTCCGAGATCGACGAAAAAGTCATCAAGGCCGGCAAAGACGCCGTCCTCGAAGTCAACCTCCGCGGCATCCATCCCAAAATCTCCGAGGCCATGGGCAAGCTCACGTACCGCACGTCCTACGGCCAGAACGTGCTCCGTCACTCGGTCGAAGTCGCCTTCATCGCGCAGCTTATCGCCGACCAACTCGGCTTCGACGGTGCCCTGGCCCGCCGCTGCGGCTTCCTGCACGATATCGGCAAGTCGATGGATCAGGATCAAGAAGGCACCCACCCCAAGATCGGCTACGACTTCGCCAAGCAGTACGGCGAAAAAGATATCGTCCTCAACGCCATCGCCGGCCACCACGGCGACATCCCCTCCACCTCCTTCTACACACCCATCGTCATGGCCGCCGATGCCGTCTCCTCCGCCCGCCCCGGCGCCCGCCGCGAGTCGCTCGAAAAATACATCCAGCGTCTCGAGCAACTCCAGGATATCGCCATGGCCCAGCAGGGCGTCACCGAGGCCTACGCCATCCAGGCCGGCCGCGAAGTCCGCGTCATGGTCGATGCCAAGCGCGTCAGCGACGACGAGGCCTACGTCATCGCCCAGACCATCGCCAAAAAGGTCAGCGACGAAATGACCTTCCCCGGCGAAATCCGCGTCACCGTCCTCCGCGAAACCCGCGCCATCGAGTTCGCCCGCTAACCCCCTCCACCACCGCTGCCTCCACTGCCCCGCCAAGGCATCGCCAATGTTCACCGGCCTCATCCAAGCTCTCGGCGAGGTTCGCGCGGCCCAAACCTCCCCCGCTGGCATTCGCCTCTCAATCGCGCCCATCAACTGGCCCCACCTCCCCGCCCGCGGCGATTCCATCGCCGTCAGCGGCTGCTGCCTCACCGTCGCCAATGACCCCGCCCCCGGCGACCCTTGGCACTTCGATGCCATCCCCGAAACCCTCGCCAAGACCACCCTCGTCTCGCTCCGCGCCGGTGATCGCGTCAACCTCGAGCACGCCGTCCGCGCCGATTCGCTCATGGGCGGCCACTACGTCCTCGGCCATATCGACGGCGTCGCCACCGTCGAGCACATCCAAACCATCGGCGAATGGCGCATCCGCTTCCGCCTCCCCCGGCCCCTCCTCCTCGGCACCGTCCCCAAGGGCTCGATCGCCATCGACGGCGTCTCCCTCACCATCGCCGCCCTCACCACCGATCCCCTCTCGGGCGACGGCCTCCTCGAACTCGCCCTCATCCCCGTCACCCTCGAAAAAACCACCCTCGGCGCCCTCGCCATCGGCTCGCGTGTAAACATCGAGACCGACACGCTCGTCAAAAAAGCCGCACAGTCTCTCTCCACTATGTCCGACGAAGAAATCACCTGGCTCCTCACCCAGCGCGCCGCCTCCCGAGCGCCCTGATTCACCTCTGCCCTCTGCCTTCTGCGCGCTGCCCGCCGCCCCTCTCACCGCCCCACTCGCACCCCCGCCTCTCCCCATGCGAATCCTCGGCATCGATCCCGGTCTCCGCCTCACCGGCTACGGCTGCCTCCAGTCCCCCGCCCCCAAAGGCTCACCCTGCGAAGCCCTCGTCATCGAAGCCGGCGTCTTCCGCCTCGATATCAAACGCTCCGTCGCCGACCGCCTCGTCGAACTCGATACCGACTTCCGCGAACTCCTCACCCGCACCCGCCCCGATATCGTCGCCGTCGAGATGCTCTTCTCCCATTACAAACACCCCGTCACCGCCATCGTCATGGGCCACGCCCGCGGCGTGCTCCTCCTCGCCGCCCGCCAGGCCCGCATCCCCATCGTCGAGCTCCGCCCCACCGAAGTGAAGAAGTCCCTCACCGGCCACGGCCATGCCGAAAAAGGCCAGATGCAGCGCGCCATCAAACACGAACTCCGCCTCGCTACTGAGCCTGAACCACCCGACGTCGCCGACGCCCTCGCCATCGCCCTCTGCGCCGCCCGCCGCCGCGAAGTCGACGACCTGCCCACCGACATCGCCACCGCCCGCGCCCGCACCCGCACGCCCCGCTGATCGTGCCGACATCGCGCTCTCACACGCATCAGCCACCCGCGACCTCGCCGATCGCTCGCCGCACCGACCGAACTTCAGCAACCAGCGAAGAACGCGCCGATGAAGTCCGCCAAGTCGTCGGGATCAGTCACCCCGTCATCGTTGAAGTCGCTGCCGATGCCCGGTGGCTGCGAGAAAAACGCCCCGATGTAATCCGCAAGGTCATCAGGATCGAGCACACCATCAGTATTAAAGTCCGCCGCGCACGTCGGCCCGACTGTCAGCCCGTTGACCTGCGCCTCAGACTGCAGATTCGTACTATAACTGAATCCACCCAGCGCCGGCGCCCCCTCCAGCGGCACCGGGGCCGCAGCCACAATCAGCGTTTGCGGCGCATCGTCATTGATCTTGAGCACCAGAATCGTGTAGGTATCAGGGGCGACGGTCATATCCGGCGTCCATTGCGTATCAGTGAGCGCCAGGCCGGGCGAGCCGTAGTAATGCTGCACTCCGATCAGCGCGGCAAACGCCTGGGTGTATTGTGCATCCGCCAGCCCGCTCCCCGCCTGCGTGAACGCAAAGGTCGGATTGGGCGAGATCACATCCCCCGGATTGGCGGCAATGGTAATCGGCCGCAGATACTCGTCGCTGATCCCCGGCGTCGATATCTCCACGGTGTAGCGGCTGACGCGGTTGGTTAAACCGTCGGTCACCGTCAGGGTCCAGGGGGATTGATCGTTGATGAGCGTCGAGAGGTCGGCCGCCGATGCAGCGCCGGCCGACCCGGCAGTGCCACTCCCCGTGCCGCGGGCCGGGTAAAAGTCACCGCTGAACGAGTTGGTCCGTGAATGGATTTCGATAAAGTTATTCGTGTTGGATTCGTCAACAAAGCCGGTCGCATTAACCCCCACGCCCAAGATGAACACCGGGGGATCAAGCGGCGAGAACGAAATCACATCGGGCAAGAACCGCGCCGACACAACGATCTCCGGCAACTCACCCACCCGCAGCCCGCTCGCCTGCGCTGAACTAATCGCACTCACCATCGTGCTAAACCCGCCGAGCGCCGGTGCGCCGTCCAGCGGTTCGGGCTCGCCCGCCGTCACCATCGACTGATCCGGCGCGTTGTTCCGCTTAAGCACCACGAACGTGTACGTATCGTCGCTGAGCGGTCCGATCGGGGTCCAACTCGTGTCCAGCACGCCGATCGGCGGATCGATATAAAAATTCCCCGGCACGGCGCCGATCAGGAACGCAAACGCCGACGAATACTCGGCCTCAGGGCTCATCGCCGCATCCTGCGAAAAGGTGAAACTGGCATCCGGCTCGATCACCGTGTCGGCCACCACGTCCAGCGTGATCGGCCGCACCACATCATCAGGAATGCCACTACTGGAAACCGCCACCGAGTAGGTGTGCGTGATGCCCGTGACCCCGTCGGTAAGCGCGAGCGTCCGCACCCGCGCAAAGTTGATCGAATCGCTCAGTTCAAGAGTTGACGCATACCCAAACGAACCCGCGGTGCCGCTGCCCGTCCCCCGCGCCGGATAAAAATCGCCCGTAAACGCGCCGTTGCTCGATTGCAACCGAACGAAGTTGTCAACGTGACTGTCGTCAGTGAATCCCGTCGCGTTCAGCCCGATGCCCATGATGTAGACCGGCACCGAGGGCGAAAACACCAGCACACTCGGTGAGAAATCGACCGACACGCTCACCTGCGCCCCGGCCACCGTCGCCGCCGTCCCCGCAACCAATCCAGCAAGCAGAGCACACAGACCGCGGCACGACAATTGATGGTTTCGCATAATGATCCCAGAGAGCCCAAAAGATGACCCCGCCACTTCCGAATATACCGACTCAACCAGATGTAGCGGCACCAATCCCGCCCTCTGACACAATCGTGAAAACAAAGCGCCCCCCGTGTCGAAGAATCGCCGTGGCAAAGGTTCGCCGAGGTGAGCCCGACCACGCCGTCGTTTACACACGCTCACCCCATCAAAACCCGACCATGAGACGAACTCGCCCCGCGCAGCCGTAAATCGGGAGCCGCAGCGCGCACGCCACAGCTCGCAAGCTCGTCAGTACTCCGACAGGCCCGCCACACCACCGCCATTTCCAATCAACGCCCATTCCCCGCCGCCTCACCGCATCTCACCCGTCGCGCCATCCGTCGTGCAGCACCCCACCATGCTCTTCTTCAACTTCTCACCCATCTCCGTCGATGAGCACGCCATCACATGCTGCATGAGATGCGCCCTCATCCCAACGTCAATCTGGCCCATCTGCGCCCGTTGTTCATTCCGCTGCGCCACCAGTTCATTGATGACGCTCACCATCGCATCAACCTTCGTCGAAGCCGGCGCAGCATTCATCGTGACCAGCATCCGCTCCAGCCGCGAATCCGCCTCTTTCTGCTTCACCTTCATCGCTTCGCACATGTTCTTCATCGCCCCGCACCCCTCCGGCGTCGCCGGAAACCCTTTGGCAACAACGTTGTCCACCTGCCGCGCATCCTGCACCGGCTGCGTCCCCCACGCCACCGACAAAACCGTCCCCATAAGCGCGGCGATCAACGAAGTCGTATTTCTGCAAATCATGACGTGGCCCTTTCGGTGAGTGTGAAGCAGGCAAACAACGCCCCTTCTCACCTCACTATTCCCTCCTTTTACGAACACCACCTGAACTCCCCATGATTCGCCATTCATCCCGCTTCCCCTCATTCAGTCGAAGGGCCGCTGCCTCCGCTGACGAGCCCGCTCGCGCAAGCGACGGGCGAGACGGGTAGAGACTCTCCCAAAGACCCAACGCACTCCGCCACCACCCACAACTCCCGCCTCGACTCCCCGCCGCCCCCCGCTCCGCAGGCCGCTTCAGCGGCCTTGCCCGCTCGTAGGCCACCGCTTCATCGGTGGTACAGCGCCGACCCACC
>Ga0209591_10009910_pt1 | contig 10268 bp, 11 predicted proteins | sample MAT01_FD_187207 | JGI IMG/M metagenome (GOLD analysis project Ga0209591, IMG submission 187207) | Freshwater microbial communities from Lake Fryxell liftoff mats and glacier meltwater in Antarctica - MAT-01 (SPAdes) (version 2) | ecosystem: Environmental > Aquatic > Freshwater > Ice > Liftoff...
ATGCAAATCACGATCGACCTTCCACAAGACATCGAACAAGACCTCATCCGCCAAGCAGCTCAATCTAATGTTCCGCTTCAAACCTTAATTCTCCAAGCCCTGCGCCAGCTCACCCAAACCATGCCAAAAGCAAGCTCTCAGTGGTCGGATGTAATTTTGTCTTATGAAGGCATTCCCGACTTTCCACCATTCGAGTCTTATCGAGATGAACTCCTCCCTCCGGTTGAACCGGAGTTGTTCTAATGCGATACCTCCTCAATACCTGTGTCATCAGCGACTTCATCAAAGGCGATCGCAGCACTCAAGTCCGACTCAAGCAAACGCCTCCTGCCGCGATCGCAGTTTCTAGCATTACGGTTATGGAGTTACGCTATGGGTTAGCACTCAACCCTCAACGCGCCCAGAAAATTGAACCCGCGATCGCCAGTTTTTTGGCTTCGGTGACCATTCTCCCGTTCAATACCGCAGAGGCTGAACAGGCGGCTCAAATTAGAGCCATTCTTAAAACTCAAGGACAGCCGATAGGGGCTTATGATGTACTGATCGCTGCGATCGCTCTTCAGTATGGGCTGCTTATGGTCACAGCAAATCAACGGGAATTTGAGCGAGTCCCTAATTTGCAAACCGAGAACTGGCGACTGCCCTCAGCTTAGTAATATCTCCTATCTCTGTACCGCCATGCCTTACCTCCGCCTCGTTGCATTTCTGCTGATTCTTGTTCTCTTTGCTTGCCCACCTGCTTGGGCAGATTGGACAAATCCTTTGTCGTACAGCAATGCCTCCCTGCCTAAACATGACTTTTCGGGGCAAGAAATCCAAGGCTCAGAATTTTCTAATGCTCACTTAGAACAAGCAAACTTTACGGCTGCCGATGCCAGGGGCACCGTCTTCAGCGCTTCTACAATGACACAGGCAAAGCTCCACGGTGCAAATTTGACTAATGCCATGGCGGATCAGGTTAACTTTACCGGGGCAGATTTGAGCGATGTTAACTTCACCGAGGCAATTTTGCTGCGATCGACCTTCAAGAACGCCAACATTGCCGGGGCAGATTTCAGTGATGCCATTTTAGATGGAGCACAGGTGAAAGAGCTGTGTCAGAAAGCAGAAGGCACCAATTCTCACACAGGCGTTGAGACCCGCGCGTCCTTGGGATGTCGTTAATCTATGGGCGATACTGGATTTGAACCAGTGACCCCATCCGTGTGAAGGTAGGATACAGGCTCATGAAAGCCATGTATATCAACTGTTTCACGGGTCGAATAAACTGGCATGACTAATCTGTACCAGTTCCGGATATTTTAACCTTTGCTGAAGTTGTGGCAGAAAAAATATGCGGGCATGATTTTCGGGGTAACTTGGGTAACTCTGGTAACTTTTGGCTGAAAGCTTTGATTTGCAAGGGCTTCACGAGTTACCTAAAAAGGTAACTTGGCGGGTAACTTTTGGGAAAAGGTAACTTTTGAATTTTGTAGGCATAAAGCGAAAGTCACCCACTTGGATTGCCAAGCGAGTGACTTCTGATTTTTGTTCGGGTAAGGATTGCAGCTTTACACCAGTAACCTTGCTACATCGATCGCCACATCAGGGAATGCCAGTGGGCTGATGCTTCCGCCTGTGAATTCCTGTCGAGACTGGTACTTCCCATCTACAGGGTCACGAAACACAATGAGGATATTTTTCTTGAGGTTGATCACCCAATATTCAGGAATGCCTTCAGATGCGTAGATTTCAGCTTTTACCCCTAAGTCTTTGTCTAGACTGCTGTTGGAATACTCTATTACCCAAAAGATGTTCTCAGGATATGGGTGATGAGTGAGATACTCTTTCCCTAGCCGCTGAACAATAGCGATGTCTGGCTCTGGCTCTGAGCCACTGGGAAGAGTGATGGGTTTTGCAGGTCGCACCTGTGCCCGATCTCCTAGCAATCTCATCAAATATTCGCCCACGTCCGATGAAGTATGGGCATGGGGCATTCCTTCGGGCGACATTTCTACAACGACTCCGTTCAATAGTTCGACATGACAATCATCCCAGACCCCAGCATCCACCATGCGGTGATACTGCTCAAGGCTGATTCGGGCGGGGATAAGTTCAGGCGCGATCGGCTGCTGCAACGTCTGGGTCATGGCGACACCTCAAGAGGGTATTTCGATCCTACTTGAGATATCGCATAAACTCCAAGTCTGTCTAGCTTGCCGTAGTAAACAAAGCAGTTCTCTGGGACATCCCTTCGCAAGCCTGTAGCAGTTGGTTTGGATAGGTAACACTTGCCTAAGAACGAGTTGTCCCCCGCTTTTTTGCGAAACTCATCATCCCTCTTACTTCGAGGCGATCGCCAATCTTTTTGTGGTGCTACTTGTCGTCGTGGTGATTGTTGCGTTGGTGCTACTTGTTGTCGTGGCAAAAGTTGCTGTTGTGGTACTGTCACTAGCCTATCCTGTTTCAACAAGAGGGCGCTTCCCGCTAAAGCAATAGGAACAACCATGCAGATTGTGTAAAAGACATACTTGAAACTCATAGCCCAGTCTCTTCAATTAATTTTGGTGATTCTCCTTGGTTTCCTTTACCAATACCAAAAAACAGGAGAACCCTGCATTTCTTTGCCAAAGTATTACCAGCCGAGTCATTTGGTGGGAATTGGCGATCGCCTTGTAAGGACTGCTAGTAGGTTTTTTTGTGGGGATAGTTGGGCGGAATCCTTGCCCAACTATCCTAAACGAAAATATTTCACCCTTCTATAGATACCTTACAGGAGAGTAGAATATTTCCATGAAGCGTCTGGTGCACTCCTATCTTACAGTCGTAAAGACCTAGGGGTGCTCCACCCTGTTATTATTCGATTGTTAGGTTTTCAAGGCTGATTTAGGGCTGAACCTAAATACCAAACCCTGAAACCTATGGGCGATACTGGATTTGAACCAGTGACCCCATCCGTGTGAAGGATGTGCGCTACCACTGTGCTAATCGCCCTTACTCAAAATATATTAGCCTGGATCTGGAAAAACTTTGCGTCGAGTTGGCAATTGGGCAGAATAATTCTGTTCGTCAAAACCAACTGTTGAGGCATAGCGCATGAAGCTTGTTAAATGTCTATGGATAGCGATCGCTATTTTAACTCTGTTGATTGGGGCAACCCAAGCAACCTTTGCCCAACAGAACTGTGACTCTGCTTACCCCGATGTTTGCATCCCTAGTCCACCTCCTGATCTAGACTGTACGGGGATTGAGTTCCGCAACTTTCGCGTCTTGGCTCCTGACCCTCACCGATTTGATAGAGATCAGGATGGCATTGGGTGCGAGGCATAGTTAAAGAAAGAGAAGGAACTTATGATGGGCGATCGCTCGTCACCTTTGGGTATGGCTCTACTTTTAGACGATCGCTGAAACAACCGTTAAACTCCTGCTTACCTACTTTATGACAAGGTAAGGTTAGATCTTCTCCCTTGATCCACCCGTAAGATTCTGATTTCTAACCGGATTTTACCGAATAAAAATTGGATCATGATTTAGCTCTTCAAAGTGTTCCTCCTGTCTGAATTGGCTGTACACATCATTAAACTATCTGAGAAATTTGAGATTACGCGATGAAAAACAAGATGACACTACGCTTAAAGCATTGGGCAGCAATGGGTACAGCGGCGATCGCCCTCAGCCTCAGCAGCCCAGCCTCAGCCGATCCCTTCCGCACCACTAATCCCCGTGCTGTAGGCGAAAAGACCGAAGCAGCATTCAAAACTCTCTTTCAGCAAGGTAACTATGTCAAAGCAGCAGAACTCCTGAAAACGGCTGAAGACACCGAGCCTCTGTCTTTTGCCCTCAAAGCTGCGCTGTCGTTTGTCAACAATGACATTCCGGCAATGGGACAAAATGCCACCTTGACCCGTACTACTGCCGAAAAGTTAGTGCAGACTGATCCGCTGCGGGGTCACCTGTACATGGCGGCTGGACATTTCTTGGAGGGAGCTTACACGCTCTCCACGGAAGGAACCGTGCGATCGACACCCGTTGTTTTAGGGCAGCTTCAAAAGGTGTTTGACAACATTAAGGAAGCTGAGAGAATTGCTCCTAATGACCCTGAACTCAACTTGATCAAGGGCTATATGGACTTAATGCTAGCCGTAAATTTGCCCTTCTCTAATCCTGACGAAGCCATTGGGCGCTTACAGAAAGCTAATCCGACTTACTTAGCACAGCGAGGGATTGCGATCGGCTATCGAGATTTGGGGCGTTCTCAAGAAGGCATTGATATCTTGACTCCGTTGATTCAACAAAACCCTGATAACCCTGAGTTGTACTATCTCAATGCTCAATTATTGCGACTGAAGTCAGACAAACTTCAAGGCGAAGAACAGCGGAAAGTTCAGCTTGAAAGCATCAAATCTTTTCGAGAAGCCTGGAAGCGCAAGAGCACTTTACCCAGTAGTTTGGTCGAACAGCTCGATCGCGAAGGCTGCCGAACTTTTCGATCGTATCAAGGTAAGAATCCTAATGTCTGTAGTCAGAACGATGCAATTAACTGGGAAGGCAACCCACGATAGACGCTGAGATTTTTGCTGATCCGCTAGTCTCTAAAACCGAAGGAGCCTCTTCAGAATGGATGGAGAGGCTCCTTTGTTTAAGCTATGGCTGAGTGGGAGTCATCGGTAGGGTGGGGGCAGGACTGGGAGTAACCTGGGGAGTAATTGGTTCAGGTGGAGTTGTCTCAGTCGTGGGGGCTGACCCGTCGGGTGCTGCTGGCAAGCCGTCTGGCTCAGGGTCGGTGGCAGCAATGCAACTTCTCATGGCTCGATTCGTGTTGTAGTCAATTTCGGCAACTAGCCCGACTACACATTCTGAGAACCGGGCGGGGAGAAGGCTGCGACGGCAATTATCGAGAACTTCTGTCGCCACTGCACCCTCACCTGGATTAATGTTGACGACACAGGTTGAGAACTCTGAAGGACGACGCACCTGCCGACAGCCTGACAAGGCGTCAGAGGCTGCAATAGAGGTTTGTCCGCCAATGTCACTAACACAGGCTGCTAGCTCGGTTGGTCGGAGTGCCGCAGAGCAAGCTGCGGCAACCTGAGCGTCTGCAATGCCAGAGTCGCGCAGGGTGGCGGCACAGGTTTGGTAGCCGTCATCCAGTCTGGCGGAGGCGGGCTGGATGGGTAACCCGATCGCCAGAAGTCCAGCGATCGCCACTGGAGCCGTGGCAAGACGAATCAGAGAAGAGATGGAATGATGCATGGCAATTTAATGCAGAGTAGTGGGCATATAAAGACAAATGTCAAACAGTGAAGCCAACCATGCCGACTTTATCGTCAGGATTTAGGCTGATTTTCTCACAAAGACTGGCAATGCACCCAGGTTGAGTTGACTCTCAGGAGATGCATACCATGTCATAATACTCGTAGAAAAACTGCTTAACTATTTAAACCTTTTGCTATAGCCATGGCTCAACTTTCTGGAAATGCAGATGTACCCGATTTGGGTCGTCGTCAATTGATGAATTTTCTCTTACTCGGGGCTGCTTCCGGTCCTGTTGTAGGCATGTTGTATCCGTTCGTAAAGTACTTTATCCCTACCACTGCGGGCGGTGGGGGTGGTGGCGTAGTTGCGAAAGATGCCCTCGGCAATGATGTGGTGGCAAGTGAATTTTTGAAAAGCCACGTCGTGGGCGATCGCGTTTTAGCGCAAGGACTAAAAGGCGACCCTACTTACATCACGGTGGAAGGTACTGATGCGATCGCCAGCTATGGGCTGAACGCTATTTGTACTCACTTGGGCTGTGTGGTGCCCTGGAACCCTAACGAAAACAAATTCATGTGCCCTTGTCATGGTTCTCAATACAACAACGAAGGAAAAGTTGTTCGAGGCCCTGCACCGCTGTCTTTAGCCCTTGCCCACGCCGCCGTAGACGAGAGCGGCAAAATTTCTCTCACTCCCTGGGTCGAAACCGACTTCCGGACTGACGAAGCACCTTGGTGGGCATAGAAATATTCCCTTTGGTCTCCCTCAGCCAATCGCTGTATCTCACACATTCCCCGATCCTTTGCCATTAATCCTATTCCCATGAAATTATCTTTTCGGTCGAGGCGACCCTTGCGGTATCTGCAAAGCAGCGCGATTCTCCTCCGCAGCACCATCCTTAAAAGCGCCTTAACTGTCCTGGCGACCTTCTCGCTGTTCTTCATTAGCGATCTCGCAATTCCTCAAGCTGCCCAAGCCTACCCGTTCTGGGCACAGCAGAACTACGAGAACCCTCGTGAAGCGACTGGACGCATTGTTTGTGCCAACTGTCACTTGGCGGCAAAACCTGCTGAAATCGAGGTTCCTCAAGCCGTTCTACCCGACACCGTGTTTAAGGCAGTGGTAAAAATTCCCTATGACCTGAGCGCCCAGCAAGTGTTGGCTAACGGCGAAAAAGGTCCGCTTAATGTCGGCGCGGTGCTAATTCTGCCCGAAGGCTTCAAAATTGCGCCCGACGATCGCATTCCTGAAGAAATGAAGGAAGAAGTGGGCCCTGGCTACTTGTTCCAGCAGTACAGCGACACCAAGGACAATATCTACATCGTTGGCCCTTTGCCTGGCGAACAGTACCAAGAAATCGTTTTCCCAGTGCTTTCTCCTAACCCAGATGCCGATAAAACCGCTCACTTTGGCAAGTACCAGGTTCACCTGGGCGCAAACCGAGGTCGGGGTCAGGTTTATCCAACGGGTGAAAAGAGCAACAACACGGTCTACAACGCTTCGGCAAGCGGCGTGATTTCGGCGATCGCCAAAACCGATGAAGGTGGCTACCAAGTTTCGATCCAAGAAGCCAATGGAACGACCGTTACGGATGCGATTCCGGTGGGCCCTGAACTTATCGTTTCTCAAGGCGAGGAAGTGATTTCAGGTGCGGCACTGACCACGAACCCTAACGTCGGTGGTTTTGGTCAGAAGGACATTGAAATTGTGTTGCAAAGCTCTGGTCGGATTAAGGGCTTGGTCGCATTCTTGGCGGCTGTGACCTTAACTCAGATTATGTTAGTGCTGAAGAAGAAGCAGGTTGAAAAAGTTCAAGCGGCTGAAATGACTTTCTAGATTTGGTTATAAATTGCAAAAAAGGAGGCGCTTGATTTAGTGCCTCCTTTTTTGTAAACCTTTTAGGGTTGAACTGCATGGAATTAAGTTTTTGGAGAAACAGGCATGGATGTGATTCCAGCGATCGATTTACTAGATGGAAAGTGTGTACGGCTGTTTCAAGGCGACTATGAGCGATCGCAGATTTTTGATGAGAATCCGGCGGCAGTAGCGCAGCAGTGGGTAGAGCAAGGGGCAACCTGGCTGCATCTGGTTGATCTAGATGGTGCGAAGGTGGGGCATCCGGTGAACCAGGGGGCGATCGCTACGATTGTTCGTTCTACAGATGTGCCTGTGCAGGTGGGGGGCGGATTGCGCGATCGCCAGAGTGTTGCCGATTTGTTGGCACTGGGGGTACGGCGCGTCATTTTAGGAACGGTTGCTGTTGAGCAGCCAGAGCTAGTGGCGCAGCTTTGCCAGGAGTTTCCAGGGCAAATTGTAGTGGGAATTGATGCCCGCAATGGCAGGGTAGCGACACGGGGATGGCTAGAAACCTCAGAGGTGGAGGCGATCGCCCTGGCACAGCAAATGGCAAGCTGTGGAGCCGCCGCAATTATTTACACCGATATTTATCGGGATGGGACGTTGCAGGGGCCCAATTATTCGGCATTGCGAGAACTGGCAGAGGCGATCGCTATTCCAGTCATTGCATCGGGGGGGGTAAGTTCTGTTACCGACTTACTGAGTTTGTTGGCATTAGAGCCGCTGGGCGTGACTGGAGTGATTGTCGGACGCGCTTTATATACGGGTGATGTGTCGTTGCGAGAGGCAGTGAGGGCGATCGGGAATGGGCGCTTGCAGGATGTTCCACCTGAGTTAGGTTCTTCAGCGTTTGCATAGAAAAATCCCGGCGCTCTTAACTGAAGCAGCCGGGATTTTTATTGATTGACATCTTCAACCTAAGCGCTGATGGTCGCAGGCTTGCTGCTGTAAATTTCATTCCGCACCGCAGTCATGCTGCTAACCAATAGATCAATTTCTTCCTTGGTATGAAGAGAATTAGCGGTAATTCGGATACGGGGCTTGGCGATAAACCAAATGGGGGAGACCCAAATGCCATGATCAGTGATGAGCTTGCGGGCGAAAACCTTGGGATCGAGGTCAGGGGGCAGCAAGACGGGCAGAACGTTGGTTTCACCAATCACATCAAAGTCATGTTCGATTAAGCGCGATCGCAAGTACCGAGTGTTCTCTTGAAGCCGCTGCACAATCTCAGGATTCTGGCGCACCTGACGAATGCTTTCTAGTGCCGCTGCCGTGGTCGGAGGAGGCAAAGAAATGGTGCCAATTGAGGAAGGCGACACATTCAGCAAAGGCTTGAGTTCAGCCACATGGGTGCTAATAGCGGCACCTGCTGAAGCAGCAAATTTAGAGAAGGTGGTCATAATCAACGGACTCACACCCTGCTCAATGGCGTGCTGAGGCAAAATGCCGAAATGCTCGTAAATGCCTCGTCCCGTTTCACCCAAAGCCCCACTGGCATGCGCTTCATCCATGACCAAGACGCTGTCCTCGTAGTGCTTCATGACGTTAATCATGTCGGGGAGAGGAGCAATGTCGCCATCCATCGAAAAGACGGCATCAGAAACGACCATAACGCGATCGTCCGGGAGAACATAGCGCTGCATCTTGCGCGCCAAATCGTCCATGTCGCAGTGACGGTATGCCCGCACGCGAACGCGAGGACTATGCCCAAACAGTTTGCCTGAACGAGTGCCTGCATTGGCGATCGCCGAGACAATGCATCCGTGGTTCAACACATCAGTGAAAATTAAAGTTTCACGAGTATTGTGAAAACCTGGAACTGGAATAGCCAGATGGCAAAAGGCGTCCATGAGCGCCTGCATTGCCAGCCACGCATTTAAGAAAAGCTGCGTATGACCCAGATGCTTAAATTCTGAAATTTCAATTTCTAGCTGTCGATGTAAATCAATTCGACCGCTCAACACCGAGCAAGAGCTATTAGACGTGCCGTACTGCAAAATGGAGTCGATCGCCGCTTGTTGCACAGCTTTATTCTGCACTAGACCCAAGACGTCATTCGTACAAAAAGTCAAAACCTTGCGTCGGATACCCGTATCCGCTTCCTCAATATCGACAAAATTGCCCTGCTTACCATGGCAAATATATTCATCCGGCTCAAGTCCACTATCGTACCAGCGCTGAACGTATTCCTTTACAACTTGCACAGTAAACTCCCCTCACCTTTTTTTTGTCGCTTGTTGTTTCTGCTTAACCGCAGATCCCGTCAACAGGGCTAAGCCCTTAATCTCAGTCCAACGCTAGATGACAGAGCAGCTCACAACCAAAATTGTGATACCAAACCTGATCCTAACGACCTCTGTCATGAACTCAACCATATACACAATTATATCTATCATTAGTTAGCAAACCTAGACAGCCATCCTGTTACAGTTGCAGCACAGTCACACTCATCTCATCGAATTTTCTGGAGTCTGCTCAATTTTCGCCTCAACTAGGGTCTCAGAAGAGATGTCTTCAATCAGACTCTCAGATGGAATCGATTGTTGCACAAACTGCCGAACGATTAATCTCTGAAGCGCAATAATAGCAGGGTTAACTTCTACGTACCGTCGCTCTGGATTGATCTGATAACTGTGCTGTTCGCTCTCCATCATCTCCACATCTTGTTCTAAAAATGGCATGAATAGGAAATGTCGAATAATAGGCACAATGAGCGCTCTAAAAGGTTTTAGCAACCACTTCGGCAGACGAATTTGTAGAAATAGCAGAGAGAACGATCGCGTCTCATTAGGGCTTACGGGCAACCGCATCAGATGGAGAGACGATACGCCCTCTAAAGTGCTGTGGTAGTGAGGATACTGGTAGTCGATAGAGACAATGCGAGTGGTTACACCGTCGTTCTGAGTGGTCAGCCCCAGAAACTTGGAGAGCTTGCCCTTGTAGCGAACGCGATAGTCTGCTCGCACCGAGTCAGCGGTTTCTTTGAGGCTCAGTAACGCTGGATCAAACCAGCCCTGAAGATTTTTGTGCAGGTAGCCGTGAAAAACATCCATCGTGTTTTCGTTACAGATGGAAAAATGGGCGTTGAACTTCCCGGTAATCGGGACTAGCACCCAGTCAGGATTGTCAAATTCGGGAACTGCGGGAAGTTGATGTTGAGCAGCCAGGGCAGC
>Ga0209591_10009911_pt1 | contig 10267 bp, 6 predicted proteins | sample MAT01_FD_187207 | JGI IMG/M metagenome (GOLD analysis project Ga0209591, IMG submission 187207) | Freshwater microbial communities from Lake Fryxell liftoff mats and glacier meltwater in Antarctica - MAT-01 (SPAdes) (version 2) | ecosystem: Environmental > Aquatic > Freshwater > Ice > Liftoff...
ACACTACTAGTCGTTATACTACGGGTCGTTATACTATTGGTACACGCCGAATTTGTCTGGCTGGATAATGGCTTGAGGACAAATCGACGGAATACGTATTATCCTTTGATGCCGGACATGACAATCCCACGCACGAAGTAGCGTTGGGCAACAAAGAAGAGCAGAATAATTGGCGCGGTCATCATCAAACTGGCTGCCATCAGCAGATTTTCGCGCGGCTCCATCGAATCGATATTGCTCGCTACCGATTGGAAGTACTTGATGCCAATGCCAATGGTGAACTTTTCTTTGGTGTTGAGAATAATGTAGGGGAAGAGGAACGAATTCCAATCACCAATGAAGGTGATAATTGCCGCGGTTGCCAAAGCGGGCAGCGATAACGGTAAGATAATCTGCATAAAGATTCGCATATAACTGGCCCCGTCAATCCGGGCGGCTTCGTCTAGATCCATGGGGATGGTCATGAAGAACTGGCGCATCATGAAGATCAAGAAGGCCCCGCCGCCAAAAAAGGCGGGCACAATCAACGGTTTGTACGAGTCGAGCCAGCCGATCTTGTTAAAGAGCAGATAGAGCGGAATCAGCGTTACTTCGGCGGGCAACATCATCGTGCTCAAGGTGATGAGAAAGAGGAAATTGCGCCCCGGATAGCGAAACCGGGCAAAGGAATAGCCGGTAATCGCTGCCGAAAAGACCGCGCCAAAGGTTGAGATCCCCGCCACAATCACCGAGTTCCACAGCCAGCGACCAAAAGGCGCAACCGTAAAGACTTCGGCATAGTTGCCAAATTGGGGTGTGTTCGGCAACCAAGTGGGTGGAAACACATACAATTCGCTGGGTGTTTTGAGCGAAGAAAAGACAGTCCAGGCAAAGGGCAACATAAAGAGCAGCGATGCGGCGATCGCAACCAGATAAAGAATCGTGCGCCCAATCCAGCGTTGTTGCTTGGCCTTGCGGGCTGCCATGGGTACATGACGGGTTGGGACAGCCGATTGGACAATTGCTTCCTGTGCCATTATTCGTTACCCTCCCCAGCATAATAGACCCAGCGCCGCGATGCGCGGAACTGGATAAACGTAAAGACAAACAGAATGAAGAAGAAAATCCAGGCTAATGCCGAGGCGTAGCCCATCTCGAAATATTTAAACGCACGCGTATAAATATGCAGCGAGTAGAACCAGGTCGCATAGGCTGGCCCGCCTGCTGTGGCGACAAAGGCCGCGGTAAAGACTTGCAAAGCGCCGATAATGCCCAAGACCATATTGAAAAAGATGGTGGGGGTGAGCAAGGGAATCGTCACATTGCGGAATTTGGCCCAGGGGCCTGCGCCATCAATCGACGCTGCTTCATAGAGCTCTTGCGGCACACCCTGCAACCCGGCCAGGAAGATCAACATGGTATTGCCACCGATCGCGCCCCACATGGCCATAATGATCAAGCCGCTCATGGCCCACTGTGGGTCGCGGAACCAGCCCGGTGCATCGGCAATCCCCAAATTGTTACGAATAAAGTAGTTGATGGGGCCTACATCCGGGTTAAATAGCCAAGCCCAGAGCACTGCCGAGGCCGCAATGGGGGTCAAATGGGGCATAAAGAAGAAGGTCCGGAAGATGGCCGTGCCTCTCAATGCCTGATTCAGCAGCATGGCTGCCAACAGCGAGCCGATCAACGATAGGGGAACCACAATGATCGCATAGCGAAAGGTCAGCATCAGCGAGGGCCAGAAAAGCCGATCTTTGGTAAAAATGTCTTGAAAGTTTTTTAAACCAGTGAACTCAGGGGCATTGACAACATCATACTTCGTAAAACTGAAATATCCAGAGGCGATCATGGGCCCAAGCACAAAGCAGGTGAGGCCGATGAGCCAGGGCAATAGAAACAGATAGCCCGCAAATGCCTCACGCTTCCGCATGTTAAAACCAGGCTTGGGCGTGATCGTTCTGACGGCCATTACACGATACCTTTCTGTGACATAAAGCTCCTTTGTGCGAGCGCCACTGCGCGCAAGGCTCTTCGTTGGGCAGAGGCCGCTCAGTGAGACAAGATTCTTTAGCTACTTTTTGGAAGTGGCTAATCGGTTCCTGGTAAATGTGCTATCGGGCGCGCAATACCGAAATATGAACTATAAATGTGAGGTGAATTTCGTCGGTGCGTTCAGTATAACATTAGTTGGGAAGGAGCGTCAACTAAGCTATTGAAAAATTTCAAAAGGATGCAGAATGTACGTAGTTGATTCCCTGTAAAACGCCGGCCAACCCAAAGAAATCAAGAGACAACGTCCCCGGCACTGGCCAGCAATGTTTAGGTTGACTGGGTTACGTGTGGCCAGTGCCGGGGACATTATGCGTATAGATTAATTTTTGGAATGGCTGCCTAAAAAACTGATTGACTACTTCGTCACAAAGGGTAAGAAGATCGTGGTCGGTTGGGCAGCTTCCGCTTCTAGTTGTGCCAGTTCGCGCAGCGTGTCCGAATAATCGACATCTGGCGGATTTTGCATATCTTGCGCGGCGGCTGCTTGATTGTCGGCCACTTCTGCCGCAAACATTGCATCCGTCGCATAGACTTCGTCGGTCACTTCGGGTTCGGTCACTTCGGCGGCTATGGCGACAGCCGTGGCAAAGGGCGAAGCGAAGGGGGATGTATTGTTTTGGCTGTCAATGGCGATGGCTGTCAACGCGCCTAGGGCTGCGCTATCCGTCGCCGGTAACGTAAAGCTCCACGCCCCGCTGCTGTTCGCCGTGGTGACGCCTTGGTACATTTTGCCTTCCCCGCCGGTGTCGCGATAGATCTCTACTTTGGCATTGGCTTTGGCCGTGCCACTTATGACACCATTCGCGAGTTTTTTAATCACTGGTTTGGGCATTGAAGCATTGCCACTGCTGCTGAGGGCAATGCCCAATTTGACGTTGCCGGTGATGCTGTTTTGGCTGATCAAGTTGCGGATGGTGGTGCTGTCCTTCACATAGACACCATTTTCTGTATTGCTTGCGATGACATTATTCATAATCGTAGTATTGACGGCTGCTTTGGTCACAGCGATACCGTTCACCTTGTTGCTGTTGACGGTGTTTTGGTTAAAGCGATTGGCGGCCCCCGGCGCGCCAATCGGCGTTACCGGCGGTGTTTGGCCAGGGCCCAGGGCATAGGCTGGCGTGCCGATCAGATTGATGCCATTGCGGGTATTGCTGCTGATCGTATTGCCAGTAAATTGGTTGAGACCGGTGGCTAGATAGATGCCATACATTGCATTGCCCGTTACTATGTTATTGGTAAAGGTGTTACGGTCGGCGCGCTCATAGAGATTGATGCCATATTTGCCATTATTGATAAACGTATTGCCTGTGAAGACGTTATCCGTGGCCAGTCCATCAAAAATATCGCCCGTGTCATAGGTAGAATGAATGCGCAAGCCGCTCGCGCCGTTGTTGCGGCTGATATTATTTGTAAAGATATTGCCGGTAGACGCGTAGATCGCCATGCCATCTTGCTTATTGCCATAGCTCTCGTTGTTCGACACCTGATTATTATCGGAACCACGATCGAGCATAAAGCCATGGCCGGTGTTGTTATACATTTTGTTGTTGCTAATCACATTGTCGGTGCAGCCGCGCGACAAGATCAAGCCGTGGTAGCCATTGTTGTAGAGCTCATTATTGGTAATCACCAACCCCGTGGAATAATCGTGCGGGTCAAAGCCATAATAGATATTGGCATAGACCTGATTACCGGTGAGCAGCATATTGCTGGCCTGATAGGTGTAACTGCCATAGTAATTGTGATGGATCAGGCTATTGACAATACTGCCCGTGGCCCCCGTCTTTAGATAATCGGTCGAGGTGGCCGATTTGGGCGTCGCCCAGAAGCGCCAAGCAAGGCCACTCGGCTCCCCCTTGCCAATTTTTTCGCCCGGAAAATTAGGATTGGGGCTATACCAGCCCAGGTACGCGGCTTCGGCATCGATAATGTCCATCCGTGCGCCATAGAGCGCTGCCAGGTAACTCCGTCCGTAGTTGTAGTTGGTGTCTACCGTATTGGCTGGCGTATTCCACGACTGGATTTTAAGCTTACTAGTTGCCGCCCCCTTGATATAGATTTGACCGCCGTTGGCCACGACTTTTATATATTTTTTGGTGGTAGTTGCCGTCAGGTAACTTTCCAGCCGCAATTCGCTGATCGTCGGGTAGGTAATTTCCAAACGCGCATTCTGATAAATGACCAAATTAGCCTTGACGAGCCAAATACCATTACCCTGATCGACAAAAAGATTGTAACGACTGAGCGCAGTGGCTAATTGCGCAATGGTAATGCTGATCTTCGGCGCATTGGGGTGCGATGGATAGCCCACATAGGCTGCTTCGGCTGGGATCGACGCGTCATAGGGGCGACCAATGTAGACTGTATTGGACGAAGAAGCGTAGCGTAGCTCTGGCAACACGGTCTGCGCCGCGGCCGGTTGCACCTGGAAAAGACTCGCACCCACGATTGTAACGACAAAAAGGATCGGGATCAACGGTAAGGTAAACCACTGGGATTTGCTTAAAGAGGTGGGGGTATAGGACATAATGTTTCCTTTTGCACAAAGTAAACTACAAAGCAAGCAATATTTTTTGGTCAATTAATTATAGCATATTATTGACCAAATTGTGCTTGCAATCCATTTACAATTTTTAAGTTCCTCGCTTTTTCTGACCAATTACAAATAGTGTTGAAATGATTGGGGAACAACTTGACTTCTACACAATAGCGCAGTCGAAGGCCAAGGCTCTCGACTGCGCTATTGTGTGTTTAGGCGACTTATGCAGCGTTTATCTACAAGGTATAAGCGAATAGAGTTCCGCGCGTGTGACACTCTGGCCATGCTGCTTGGCAGACCGATAGGCGGCATCTAGCAACTCCACCACGCGCCAGCCCACGGTGCCCGGCGACTCATTCTGCGCGGTGCCCAGGCTGATATCAATTAAGTTATGTGCCGGCGTCGAACGACGATAGGCATTCTCGCCAACGACGGGTTCGATGGGTTCCGGCGCTTGCTCGCGGCGATAAATCGTGGCTTGGCCGCTGACAATATCAATATCAATTGAGCCATGTTCGCAGAAAATCTGCACAGTTTGGCGACGCCCACTGCCCCCGCCCAGATTCCCTGTCCCGCCGACTGTCCCCAGCGCGCCTTCTTCAAATTCAACCGTGACCGCGTTGACTAGATCGACAGTCAGGCCGTGATTGCTCATCAAAGCGTGGACGCGCTGCACGCGCAGCCCCGTGACAAAAAAGAGCACACCCAGCGGATGGGTCAGTTGTAGATGGCCAAAGCCGCCGCCCGAGAGGGCCGGATCGCTATAGACCTTGCCCGGCCCATGCACAGGCCCGGTCACATCGTGTTCCCCGCGCAGCAGATCAAAAATGTGGGTGGCAAAGATGGCGTTGATATATTGGACTTTGCCCAACTCGCCCCCTTGCAACACGGCGCGGCTACGAATGGCATAGGGTGTATAATTATAAGGATAGCCGACCAGCAACTCGCGCCCCTTGGCTTGTGCCACCTCTACCAATTCCTTGGCTTCCCAGGCATAGAGGGTCATGGGTTTGTCGATCAACACATGCAAGCCAGCTTGCAAACAGCGCTTGGCCAGCGGATAATGACTGGCATGATTGGTGACTACAATCGCGCCATCCAACGCTTCGCGCGCCAGCATGTCATCGATATTGGCGTAGGTTGTGTTGATGCCATAGGCCGCTGCCGCACTCGCGAGCTTCGCTGGATCGCGATCGCAGAGCACAAGTTCGGCTTGGGGATGTTCTTGTACCGCGGGAATATGCGCCGTGGTGGCCCACCAACCGGCTCCGATTACCGCAATGCGCGCTTTCTTTCCAGTGGAATGATCCACGGTAATGCCTTTCTGTTTGACTTCTATAGGAGTTACGCAGTTGCCTGGGAACGCCAGCCTCCTGCCGGCCGGCCCCCAGAGATCGTAATGCTTCCAACTGCGTAACGCCTATTCTATTTAATCGGGCACGGGTGTACCCTAGATCAAGGATTAATTTTCAGTTGACAATTGGCCGACTCCTGTTTATTATCCTATCATACGCAAGGTGTGTCAAACGTCTACCCGATCCTTCGTTGCCCCATCACCTAGGAGAAATCCAGTCGCGCTACACACCACTGCGCGTACAGAATAGCTATGGGGCGCGCCTAGGCCTCATGCACAATGCACGATAGTGTACATACAAATTTATGCTATGCTATAGTATACGTCGATATTCATGATCGGGACTTTGCTCTGGTTGAACGCGCGAAGCCGATGATTCTAGTATGCTAGCTGCCATTGGCGTTTTCAACACAACCGCGGTTTGAAATGATAGAAACAAGGTACTCATGACCAAGGATCTCCTTGCGAACAAGGAAGTAGCAGCGAACCTGGACCTGTTTGTGGCCTGGGTAGAAGCGCAGATGGCACAGCGCGATCAACCGGGCATTTCGGTGGGCATTGTTTATGACCAAACATTGATCTGGAGCCGCGGCTTTGGCTATGCCAACGTTGCTCAAAAAACGCCCACCACTTCCGAAACAATTTACCGCATTGCCTCGATCACCAAGCTTTTCACCAGCACCGCGCTCATGCAGTTGCGCGATGATGGATTATTGCAACTCGACGATCCGGTGAAAAAACACCTGCCCTGGTTTGCAATTCGCAATCCTCATGCCGATACGCCGGTTATCACCATTCGCCACTTATTGACCCACGCGGGTGGCTTGCCGCGCGAAGCCGCCTATCCCTATTGGAGCACCAATGAATTTCCCAGTATGGAAGAGGTGCAACAAGCCCTGCCCGATCAGGAACTCGCGCTTCCTACCGGCTCGGATTGGAAATACTCGAACCTGGGCTTGACACTGGCGGGCGAAATTGTCGCCGCGGTGACAGGGATGCCCTACAATGACTATGTCATGCAGAACATTTTGCAGCCACTAGGCATGGAAAATACCTTTGTCGAGACCATCCCACCCGATCATCCGTTGCTGGCCACTGGGTATAACCGGCGTCTGCCCAATGTGGTCCAGCGCGAACCGGGTCTGCATACCGATTGTCGCGGCATTGGGCCGGCTGCCAATATGGCGTCTAATGTAGAAGACCTGGCCAAGTTTGTCATGTTGCAATTCCGCGCGGGCCCGCGCCAAGGGCAACAGGTCTTGGCTGGCACTTCTCTGCGCGAGATGCAGCGTGTCCAGTGGCTCAACGACGATTGGTCGGCGGGGCGCGGCATTGGGTTTTATATCTGGCGCTTGCATGGGCGTAATTTGGTGGGGCATGGTGGCGCGCTGTTGGGCTATCGTACCGATCTGCAATTTGCGCCGGCCGACAAAGTGGGCGTTGTTGTGCTCACCAATGCCGATGATGGGATGCCCCTGCTCTATACAGATAAGCTCTTTCAGTGGGTTGTACCCGCAGTGATCAAAGCTGCCGCCCCGAAAGCCAAAAGCCATAAAGTCGCCGAGGAATGGCAAGCTTATGTGGGACGCTACCGCAGCACCTGGGGCGATACCCAAGTGATGATCTATCAGGATGAACTGGTGATGATCTATCCGTCGGAACCAGATCCGTTGGCGGGGATGACCAAGTTAAAACCGGTTTCGGCGCATACGTTTCGCATAGAAACCAAGGAGCGCTTTGGCTCGCAGGGTGAACTGGTCGTTTTTGAAACCGACGCAACGGGCAAGGTCACACGCCTCCGTTTGGCCAACACCTATACCTATCCAGTTGAACGCTGGTAACGCATGTTCTGCACTGGGCGCGCCACCGTCTCCGGTGGCTGGCCGGCAGGATGTCGGCGTTCCCAGGAGAGATTATATAACATGATCTGGTAAATCGGGTTATAACTTGGCTGTTGCTGTTGAACGCCATGTTTCGATAAGTTTTGCAATTGTAAACAGAAAGGCCGAATATGAAAAAACAGACTTTACTTTTGGGATTGATTCTTTTGTTGGCGTTGGTGGCCTGTGCCCCAATGCCGGCAGAACCGGTTCCCGATGGCGATACCGCGCCCGTTGCCGAAGGTGAACCGACCCAAGGTGGCTACATTTTGGTCGCCAATATTGAAGATCCCGATGCCCTAGATCCCCACAAAACGATTATGGCAACGGCTTCTAGCATTATGGCGTGGATCTATGAGCCACTCTTTTATATTGGGGAAGATGGCCTGCCCAAAGGCCAGCTAGCCGAATCCTGGACAGTTAGCGAGGATAGCAAAACGTTGACGATTGTCCTGCGCGAAGGGCGCAAATTCCATGATGGCACGCCGGTCGATGCTGCCGCCGTTGCATTTACGCTAAATCGTATGCTCGATCCGGCTACCGCTGCGCCGGCCAAAGATCAGGCTGGTCCATTGACTGCGGTGACAGCGGTTGATGACAAAACTGTGACCTTGGAGTTTTCTGAACCGTACGCCCCCTTCTATTTTGCCGCCAGTACTGCGTATTTTGGCATTCTCTCGCCCACAGCCGTCGAGGAAAAGGGTGATGAATTTGGTCGCGCGCCGGTGGGCAGTGGGCCTTTCATGTTCAAAGAATGGAAAGCTGGCCAAGAAATCACCTTGGTGCGCAACCCCGATTATGTGAATGTGCGCGAAGATCGCACCAACAAGGGCGCGCCCTATGTCGATGGCATCATTTTTAAGAATGTGCCCGAAGTTGGCACACGCATCGCCGCGCTCGAAACAGGCGAGATCAACATCTTGGGGCTCTCGCGCGAATCGGTACCGCGCTTCCAAGATGATCCGGAGTTCACGGTCATCTCGGTGGAGGAGACCGCCAGCATCAACTTTGTCGAATTCAACTACAAACGTGCACCCTTTGACGATCCCGCGTTCCGCCGCGCCTTTGGCATGGCCATCGACAAGGAAGCAATTCAGATCGGTGCCTACGGTGGCTTTGGCACGCTCAACTATAACCCCTATCCCAATGGCAACCCTGGCTACGATCCGGCGATTGGCGAAGAATTTGGTATGAAGTATGATGCCGAAGCGGCCAAGCAGATGCTTGACGAACTGGGCTGGCGCGATGAAGATGGTGATGGTACACTCGAGGCACACGGTGTTACGGGTGTGGAAGATAGCACCCCGGCAGCCTGGACTTGCTGGACCTATCCTTCTGAGATCAAGCAGCGCGAGTGTGAGATCATCCAAGCCAACATGGCCGACATTGGTATCAAGATTGAAGTCGAACTGACCGACTTTGGTACCATGGCTGCCGAGATGCCCAAGGGTGATTTCGACTTTGATGTGATGCGTTGGAGTTGGAACGAGCCGGTGATTCTCTCGCTGCTCTTCAAGTGCCCTGGCTGGAAAGGACTTCTCTGCGATGAGGGAGAGGAATCGGATCTGGACGCTATGCTGATCTCGGCTGAAACGGATATGGACCCAGCCTCGCGTATTGCAAAAGTGCAAGAAATCCAGCAATATATTCTGGAACAAGCGATTATCATTCCCTTTGTCAGCGATTGGTATATCACGGCGTCGGCAGCTACTGTCCACGATTTGCGCTATGATGCCACCTTTGGCCTGACCTATGACGATGTATGGATTAGCGAATAACGTATAGTTGAGTAGCAGGTAGGAAAATGCCCGTAGTAAAGACTTCAGTCTTTGCCTAGTCTAGAAAGAGTAAAGTCTTTACTACCGAGTACGCCCTACTCCTACCTGCTATCTCTAGGAGCGAGGATTTGCGTGGTACTTTACATTATTCGACGGCTTTTGTTTGTAATTCCCGTAGTGATCGGCGTCTTGACACTCGTTTTTTGTATGCGCGCGTTGGTGCCCGGCGACCCGATCGAGATCATGTTTCTGGGCCAGGTGCCCCCTGATCCAGAGACGGTCGCTGCCATTCGTGCCGAACTGGGGCTGGATAAGTCGCTGCCCATGCAATATTTCCAATATGTAACCGGCGTGGTCACCGGCGATCTGGGCAAATCAGTGCGCACGCGCCGCCCGGTGTTGGATGAGATCCGTGATCGCTATTTGAATACGCTGATCTTAACCGCAGCAAGTTTGGCGATAGCGCTGGTTGTGGGCCTGAGCACAGGTGTGTTGGCCGCTGTCTACAAAGATAGCTGGATCGACAGCGTGACTATGTTCTTGGCACTCTTTGGCCTCTCGATGCCCGCCTTCTGGTTTGGCCTGATGATGATCCAATATTTTGGCGTCTATCTGCGCTGGTTCCCCGTAATGGGGTCAGGCTCGCTGCGGCAACTGGTGATGCCAGCGCTGACCCTGG